>Ga0070665_100003367_pt1 | contig 17094 bp, 22 predicted proteins | sample KBSS13metaG_FD_65862 | JGI IMG/M metagenome (GOLD analysis project Ga0070665, IMG submission 65862) | Switchgrass rhizosphere microbial communities from Kellogg Biological Station, Michigan, USA - KBS S1-3 metaG | ecosystem: Host-associated > Plants > Roots > Rhizosphere > Soil ... | reverse complement strand
GCCGGCAGACCACGGGTCTGACTGATGCCGACCGTGATGTCGCCCGCTGCGAGCAGATCGGGAATCCGCCAGTAATCAACGTGTTGCACGACAAACACCACGTTCGGCGCTTCCTGACGCAGCGCACGCAACAGTGGCGGTAGCAGGCCGAATTCGACGTCATCGGACAGGCCGATGCGGAAAGTCATGGTGCTGACGGCCGGATCAAAATCGCGGGTCAGGCTCAACGCCACCGACAGCGAATCCAGCGCCGGCTTGAGATGGCGAAAAATATCTTCGGCGCGGGCGGTCGGCTCCATGCGATGACCGACGCGGATGAACAGCGGATCGTTAAGCATCGTGCGCAAGCGGTTAAGCGCCGAACTGATGGTCGGCTGGCCGAGAAACAGTTTCTCGGCGGCCCGGGTCACGTTGCGTTCGAGCATCAAGGTCTCGAACACCACCATCAGATTGATGTCGGCTTTGCGTAGTTCATTGCGGTTCATCCATTGCCCCCTGCCCCCCGGAATACTGGCAGTGTAGAAAGGCGCAGGCCCCGGCGTCCATCGCCACAGTGCGTCAGTTCACCGTCAAGTGCTTCAAGCCCAGGCCCATGACCCGTGAATCGTCGTTCAATCCCATTTGTTCCGGGCTGATGGCGTCGGGTAATTGCAGCTCGATCGTCAGGCGATCGTTGTCCGCCAACTGCTGGCGGATCGTCGCAGGGATCGGGATTTCCAGATGATTATCCTGAAGTTGCGTCAGCCGCGTGGTCAGCACCTGCTCACCGTTCAAACTGACGATCACTCGCTGCGCCGGGTGTTGCGGGTAAACGAAAGCCAAGGCATCGAGGACGATCGAGCGCGCCTCGGGTGTCAGCCGCAAGTCAATCTGCGCCCGCTGCCCCGCCGACCATGTCCCCCAGCTTTCCGGAGTCGACCAGCCGCTGGTGAGCTGCCGGGTGGTGTGGTTGAACGTCATGACCTGACCGGGGCGCGACAGCGCCAGCCATGACATTCGCCGGCCTTCATCCGGCATGCTCAAGCATTGCGAACAGCGCTTCCAGCCCGGCGCCAGCACCACCAGGCCATCCACTCTGGTCAGCAGATCGGTTTCACTGTCGACGTTTTTCGCGGCGTCGACCAATACGGAATCGTCAAGGATGTACAGCGAGTCAGTGTCGTATTGCCCCGACTCAAGCATGCGCTGTGTTTTTTGCCGAGCCTGCTCCAGCGCTTTCGAACTCATCCGCCCCATATAAACAGCGTCGGTTTTCATGCCATGAGTGGCGGCAAAAGTGGCGATATCCTGCCAGCGTTCAGACTGATTCTGCGGCATCAGGCTGCGGATTTTCGGGTAATGCGCCGCTGCATTTGCCCAGAACGGATCACGCATCGGCGTTGCCCATTCGGCGGACGGTGCGAGCATTTTGCTTTGCCGCAGCCCCATCCAGCCATTACGTGTGTCGACGATCTGAATCGCCAGCGCCAACGCCAGCAGAGCAATGACCGTACGCGGACGGAAACCGCGTACCAACAGAAAAATCACCAGCAGGGTAAGCACATACAACACCGGCCAGAACATCCGGCCCGAGGCGCGAAAAACATTGGCCAGGCCGATCGCAATTTTCGGCAATGGATAGCTGAACGTCTGTGCACCGAAGCCGATCTGATTCGATAACGCGAACACCCACAGCGCGATCAACGCCGCCAGCAACCATGGCCGCGCACGCAACTGGATCTGCAACGGCTGGCGGTTTCTCAGCCAGGCGATAATCGCTACAGGCACCAGCAACAACACCCCCAACCCCAGGTAGTTGAAGCCCTCGTAATCGCCACTGGCCTTTGGCAGATTCGGCAAAATCAACGACCAGCCTGCCGGATCGAATGGCGACAGCAGATTCATCCGGTATAAACCGAAACCGCCGGACTTCACGCCATCGGCAATGGCGAAGTAACCCGTCTGCCAGCAACACAGGCTCACCACGGCGAACAGCAACATGCCTTCTAGCAGGCTCTGACGCCGAGTCAATTGTTGGCTGAAGGTCTTGCCGAGCAGATCAGCGACCCAGATCAACGCAACCATTGCGAGCAGGTACGCATGCACCATCGCCGTCACAGCCAACAACGTGCCCCAGGCCAGGCGCCGCCGATGCAGCTTCGGCAACAACGCCTGGTACAACGCGGCAAGAATCAGAAAATGCCCGGCCAGTGAAAGGTGGCCGCCCATGCGCAGAAACATTGGCGGCGAAAACACCAGTAATCCTGTTCCCAACAGCCGTACCAGCGGATTCGTTGTCATCAGCCCCAGCAGTTTCCAGGCAAACCAGGCTTGCAGAACGAAACACGCCAACAGCCACAGACCGAAGTACTGGAAGGTCGCCGGCAACCAGGCATTGAACGGTTTGAACAGCAGCGCCAGCAGCGGATTGGAGTCGGAAAAAATGATCGAGCTGCCCAATTCCAGACCATAGAACGGGTTGAGCCCGAGCGGAAAGGTCCACGGGGAATGCCGGAAATACGCCCACCCCAGATAATGCGTCGCCGGGTCGCCCTGCTCCAGCCAGGCAATATTTTGCGGATCCAGCGCTTGTGGCCCGATCACGCAGAAGAACGCCAACACGCCGAGCAACACCGGCAAAACGCCCAACGCCGGATGCTTTGCTGAATCCTTCATCGATACGTCCAGAAATTGTGCAAGACAAAGGTGAATGCCGGAATCGTCAGCGCTACCGCGACGATGCCCAGCAAGTAAGGCAACCCGGCAATCTGCGCCGCCCAGGCAACGAACATGGCGAGGAAAAAACCACCCGTGGAAACCAGCAGAAAACGCCGCAGCGTTCGCCCGTGCAGACGGGCAGAAAAACTCCAGGTGGTGTTGATTACGTAGGACACCACCGTCGCCACCGCAAACGCCACACCGTTGGCAAGCGGCGGTTGCGCGGCGATGAAGTTGATGAACAGCACCGCCACTAGCGCATGCAGCGCGGTGACGAACAGACCGGTCACGGCGAAGCGCAAACCGCGCTGAATCAGCGCTGATTTTTCGCCTGAAGTCACGGCTTTTGCGCCAACACAAAAACACTCAAACCGGCGAGACGGTTCATGCCCATCAACGGCAATTCAAGGCTGCACAAGGTCTTGAGTACGCCGTTCACCAACGGATGATGGCGTTTGAGTTGCGAACGCGCCGGCTGGGTTTGGGCGCTTTGCGGCAACAATCGCAACGCCGCCGCAATCGGGAACACCGCACCGAAATAATAGGCACCGCGCTGCACCGTCAAACCGGCATCGCGCGCCAGTGTCTCGAACTGCGCCAGGGTGTAGCGCCGTTTGTGTTCAAGAAAGTCATCGTGGCCGCTCCACAGAAACTGGAATGCCGGCACCGTCATCAGGAAGCGACTGCCCGATGGCACTTTATCGACATACATCTTGAGCAAGCCGAGGTCGTCATCGACATGCTCCAGCACGTCCATCAACAGCACCAGATCGGCATCGATGGTTTCAATTGCGCGACGGTAATGCACCGGTTTGCCGGCGGTGGTCGCGCTGGAGTCGGCGGGATAACTGATATCCACGCACCACGCTTCGCGGGCATCGGTATGCGTCAGCAAATGATGGGAGAAAAATCCCGAGCCAGCGCCGACATCGAGTATTCGACTGATGCGGGCATCGCCCAGCATTCGCCTGGTGGCTGCGGCTTTCGAGCAGTAATACCAATGCTCGCCGATGCTGTCGCCGAGGATGTCGGTTTCCTTGAGATCCATGTGTCAGTCCTTGGGGTCGTAGACGCGACGCACCAGAAAAACCGGCCGGCGTTTGGATTCGATATAGGTGCGGCCCAGGTACTCGCCGAGCACACCGATGCCGATCAATTGCAGTCCGCCGAGAAAGGTCACGGCCACCATCAGCGAGGCATAACCGGGCAAGTCGACACCATGAATCAAGGTGCGCACGACAATGAAAATGGCGAAGGCAAAAGACACCAGCGACACCAGAGCGCCCACGTATGTCCAGACTCGCAGCGGCTCGGTACTGAAACTGGTGATGCCCTCCAGCGCGAAATTCCACAGCCGCCAGCCATTGAACTTGCTCTGCCCCGCTGCGCGCTCCGGGCGCTCGTAATCGACGTGGGTAGTACGAAAGCCGACCCAGGCGAACAGGCCTTTCATGAAGCGCCGGGATTCGGGCAGCGTCAGCAAGGCATCGACCACGCAGCGATCCATCAGGCGAAAATCGCCGACGTTTTCGGGTAAAGGCTGTTCGGCAATTTTGTTGTGCAGGCGGTAGAACCAGTGCGCCGAGGTCTGCTTGGCCCAGGTGTCGCTGCGACGGCTGATGCGGTGACCGAGCACCACTTCAAAGCCTTCACGCCAGCGCTCGATCATTTGCAGAATGACTTCCGGAGGATCCTGCAGGTCAGCATCGATCGGCACCACGATCTGCCCGGTCGCGATCTGCAGACCGGCGGATAGCGCCGCTTCTTTGCCGAAGTTGCGGCTCAGGTCGACGATACGCAGACGCGCATCCTGATGCTGATGTTCGAGCAGGCGTTCGAGCGTGGCATCGGTGCTGCCGTCGTTGACGAACACCAGTTCAAGATCGATTGACGCCTGCATCTGAAAGACGTCATTGATGCGCCGCAGAAAGGTGTCGAGGCTGTCCTCTTCGTTAAATACGGGGACTACCAGCGATAACGTCACCTGCCCCGCCTGTTGCGTTCCGTGCTCAGTCAAAGGAGTGCTCTTTTTATAGTGTTTGTCGGTCGCCGAACGATATTCGACGCCATGAGCCGTCCCGTATTAAGCAGCAGCGTCGACAACGTTGCAAGGAGCAGACGGCGTCATATTGGCCAATCCAGAGGCCTATCCACACGCTCTAGCCCGCGCCCTTCAGAAACATCCGCGAACGATTGGAAACAAATGTCCGATAGCCAAAAAAACCTTCTGCGCTAGGCTTGCGAGCATGCGCCACACAGGCTGTCGCACAAAATCAATCGCATGGAGCGAACTGAATGTATTTCGAGATTTACAGGCAATCCAGAGGCACCCCGAGCACCGGCAAAGGGCAGTGGCGCTGGAGACTGAGGGCGGGCAACCACGAGACCATCGCCAGTGGCGAGTCTTATGTGAACAAGGCGGATTGTTTGCATGTGATCGGTCTGATCAAGGCTGTGCAGGGGGAGACACCGGTTAAGGAGATTTGACCGCATTAGTCTGGTTGGACATTTGCCGTCGCGTATGTCCAATGCAGGGGTAATTTGCATCTGCAGAAATGAGAAAGCCCCACTGGTTTGATTCAGCGGGGCTTTTTTATGCAGGGTGAGACGGGGGTTGATTCGCGAGGATGACACTGGGTTGCGCATCTTCTGGCTTTTGCCCGAAAACAAAAAAGCCCCGTAGATTTTCATCTACGGGGCTTTTTCTATGTAATGGCGGAGAGATAGGGACTCACCATTCGCAACCACGAGACCCAACAAACACCGTATTTACTGGCTATCTCGGAGCCATTACGTAGAATATCTATGTAGAAAAACCGAGAGCGCGATCATGCCAAAGGCCAACAATCTGCAACTGCAAGGCGGCACATATCATGTGCGACTGGACATCCCGAAGGATGTACAGGATGCATTCGGCGGTCGCCGTATCCTGTCACAGACTCTCAAGACCGGATCGCGCTCGGAAGCTCTTCTTCGGCGACACCCAATCCTGCACGAATGGAAGAGACAGATTAAGGAGATACGTAAGGGCAGGCTACTCGGAGACAACTGGCAAGAAGACATCGTGCAGACACTCGAAGATTTGGACGCAATTACACAAGGACAGAAACGAGCGCTTGTCGGTGAGACCGCCCCGCCACTGCCTGATGTTGATCCAACCCTCAAAGCGAAGCTGATGAGCAGTCCTCGGTTCATGGAAGCAGTACGCCTGCTGGTGGGCGACCATCTCAAGGATGGAATCGGCGGGAAAGTACAGATTCAAGATGAACTGAATCGAGGACTCAAGGGAATGCTGCAAAAGCGTCTTGGCACCGAATACAAGCTCACCGCTCAGCAGGGCCAAGAACTGGAAACATTGGTGAAAGATCCGGCCAGCTACAAGGCTCGCTCGCCGATTACGAAGGCACGGTTAGCCTCATTCCGCACCTACAGGCTTGAGCACCATGTCGCCCTCAAGACGATAAATCAGCAGGAGTCGAAGCTGTTGAATCTGTCGGAGCATCTGCAAACGACTGGCAGTAAGCTCGACTTTGACTCGGTGAATGCATGGCTCCACACCATGACGCTCAGCTCCAAAACCAAGCAACAGTATCTGCTTGCTGGTAGCCAGTTCTGGCAATGGGCAATGATGCATGAGCCACAGTGGCGACAAACCTTCAAAGGGCACGTGAACCCTTTCGAGAAACACACGCTACCTACACTCAAAGGCAAGGCCAAGCTTGACGCAAAACGGAAGGCTTTCACCGTTGAGGAAGTCGGCACCCTGTACAAAGCAGCGAGGGAACAGAACCTAGGCGCGCTTGCAGACTTGATCTTATTGGGTGGGTATACCGGCGCTCGCATAGAGGAACTGTGCCAGCTTCGCAAGGAGCATCTGATTACCGTCGATGGGGTGACGATGTTCGATATCGTCGATTCAAAAACCGTCGCGGGGATCAGATCGGTACCAGTGCATCCCAAGCTAACAGCGCTGGTGGATCGTCTCGCCAAAGCGTCCAAAGACGGTTATCTGGTGCCTACCGATAGCAACAACAAATATGGGATTCGGTCGGATGCACTTAGTAAAGCGTTCGGTCGGTTGAAGACCGCCATGGGGTTTGATCACACCCGAGTGTTCCACAGCATCAGGGCAACGTTCGTAACGTCACTGGTGCGGGCAGACGTTCCAGATAGATTGATTCGAGAGCTTGCAGGCCATGAAACCGGCACCGTTACTTTCGACACATACAGTCAGGGATCATCGCCAAAGCAGAAGCTCGCGGCAATCAAGAAGCTTCCCACCCTACTGAATGCGAACAGAACTCAGCTCTAGGTATTGTTGCTGCCCGCGAAAGGTGAGATCAAGGTAGGAGTTACCCCACGGATCTCGGGCAACGCGAATAAGCTCATAATGAAACAGCACATCTAGGGCGGTTCGAGTAGCGATTACAGACAACCCAGAGAGTTGACGTACATTCTCGTGCCCAATTTGGCGACTGTTCTGGATTGCCTCCCCGACGACTGCAAACGCGAGCTTCTGGTCTTCGGATAGTGTTTTCCAAGACGCCGTGCTCTTCTCGAAAAAATTGCTGTATAGGAAGATCAGGAAAAGCAGCAGCAAAAGAAACGAGCCGACACAGAGTAGACTTAACACCCAGAAGGATACGGTGACGTCTCGAACTAACCAGTACCCGAAAGACTGTATTACATTCCAAAATGCCGTGATCGATGGACTAAAAAACGACACATCGTAGTAGCCTTCTACCCACTTTGTGATTGGCACCCCGAAGCCGGGCAGCAGCACCGCTGCACATACAGCCTTCAGCCATGCATACCTAGACTTCTTTGCGACGCCCCGACCCATCTCTTCACCATCATCCGTTTGATCCCGAAATATTATCAGGTATGACGAGATGATGGCACGGTGCCCAATGACCGAAAAGAAGTGATCATTTCCGCCCATCGAAACGAGCACTCATCGCGCCCTTTATATAGAAGGATTTTTGTGAAAGGGTTCGCTTGCGCAAAAAAGACGCATGTCCAGAAACCAGTGACAAAGGGTCAACGCCAGCGGATTGACTGCTTTCTCACTTTCGTTACACAGGGTTATCCACAGGCAGTACGTTGCAACACCCACCAAAAAACACAATATCTTGTGGTCGCCTCCCTACGAAACCCTACATGCTGGGGTTTACGCCTCCTCTGACTCTCATTTTGTGAGAAAACTCTTTTATCGGAGGGGAGAAATTCGCCTCGAAAGACCCTTTTGAGGGCCTCATTAGGGCCTCTTGAAGGGCTATAGGAGCGTTTTTGGCGTCAAGGTCGAATGACGAGGTGGTCAGGCACAGAAAATTGCTCTAAATGCGCTAGAGGGGCTTGCAGAGGGAAATCGAAGTCTATATATTCCACAGGAACGCAGAGACCGCCAATTAAGGCGGTCTCGGCTGAAGATGTTCACGAGCAGTCATGTCACGTTTTCTGAGGACAAAGACGTAACTGCTCGCCCTCTTCCGCATGCGTTAGCACGGTCAAGAGAAGGACGCCATTTAACCGAATTGATGCCACTACGTCAATCGGTGTGTGATCGGTGGTCATTCCGGATCTTGATGTGTGCTCAACCCGTTCACACATATAGGAATGTCCATTATGGATAGTTTTGACCTTAGTAATGTAGGCAAGAAAACCGTCCCTGTCCGTCAGTATCGCCGGTTTCGTTTCGGCGAGTGGGAGGACGTCTGTCACCACCACCGTAGTCCGCCTCGTTAAGGCGTAGCGTTAAGCCACCAAGCTTGCGCTGATTTGGTGGCCCTACCCGCGACATTTCCAGAACCAAGCCCCCGCCAAAATTCACTGAGCACTCTCGCTCAGCTTCTGCGTTTCCGTCTGAAAAATAATGTTGGCTCAGTCTTGCCTGCGCCGTTAAGCGGTGTGCGATAGGGGCTTATCTAAACGCTGGAAAACTAGAAATAACCTGACGCCCTGTAGCGCTCTCAGACGCCGTCAAAGGCACGCAATCCTAGAGACGGCGTGAGCTGACAGATACAACAAAGCCCGCTCAAGCCGGGCTAATAGACCGTGTTAGCGAGTTTATTTCGCGACCCTTTGCACAGTGCTCAATGCACAACCTACAGTCGTCGCAGTCTTGCGTAGGCTCATGCCAGCACCGAGACATTCCTTGATTCTCTGGTGCAGTTTCTCGTCAACTGGACGCCCTGTGTAAGCCCCGGCGACCTTTGCCTTAGCAATCCCTTGGTTAGCACGGCGGCGCCTGTCGTCGTAGTCCTTCCTTGCAACAGCAGCCAGCATATCCATCAGCATCGAGTTGATCGCAGCCAACATACGGCCAGTGAAGTCATCACCGTTTCGGGATGATTGCATGGCGGCGTGAGAGGTGGGCAAATCCAGCGCCACTACCAGCACACCCTTGGTGTCGAGCATCGCACGTAGCTTCTTCCAATCAGCGTCATTCAACCGGGACAACCGGTCTACCTGTTCAATCAACAGGATGTCGCCAGCTTCGCAATCATCCAACAGGCGGAACAACTCAGGACGCTGCAAGGTGGAGCCTGATTCGCTCTCGATATACCAGCTTGCGATGCGCTGTCCGTTGGCAGCAGCGAATTCCTTCAACTGCTCTTTTGCACGTGTAGCGTCTTGTGTGTCTGTCGAAGCTCTCAGGTAGGCACGTACGAACATTTCAAATCCCTCCTATACCTTTTTGCGTGTACCGATTATAGGTGTACCGATAAGGATCTGGAAAGGTATATTTCGGTACGGGTAAAAATGCCCGATTAGCGGTACTGCCTGAGCTATACCCAATTCGGTACGTCTGTGGCCGAGCACAGTCCGTTAGTCCTAACCCTCCACTCACCTTGACATATGGCAGATTGCCGCTATCTGTTCTTATAAGCATGGGACTTTCAGTTCCTATGCTCAATGTGAGTAATCGGACTCGCAACCTGAAAACCAATACGACAAGGACTGTACATGTTTACAGATATCAAGCCCGGCCCCAAACCAGCACGAGAAGATGGCAAGGACGACAGAAGGCGCCATGTAAACCCCGAAACCAAGCCTAAACATCCAACGCTGCCGATACACAAGCCTTCCAAGTAGTACGTCTACACCAACTGCTGCTCGTAGTGGAGCTGCCGAATTCGTTGCAGTAATACGGACTAGGCGGCTCTGCTGCTTGATATGAGGGCAGTTTTCGCTGGAGAGCAAGAATTGCTTTGAACGGATGAAAACTAGCGTTTTCATGCTGATTTTTCGTATTTTGAAAAATATCTAAGAAATGACCGAATGCATGGGGATCGAGCTTATCCATGGATTACGGGAAGGCCCGGAAATGCTGGCTTAGAGGCTGTCCACCTAAGAACTGACGTTCTTATAACCTACTTTGCCAGCACCCTTTTACTCGGGTTTAAGCGGGGTTTTCAACAGGTTTGCGAGGGTTGAACTTGCCTTTTTTATATCCACCATCTTTATAGACAATATACCGTCCAATGGAGTCCTCATTACCAATCTGAGCAACGTAATTTATACGCTCAAGCTTAAGTTCTTTTGCAGCGGCCAACAAAGTCTTTTCGATAGTATCCGCAATCAACTGGATATGTTTTTCATAAGCGTTCGGAAATCGTATAGACCACACCGTATCTACCCTACTAAGCTTCATCCATTTTGCATCAGCCAAATATTTATTAAAATCCGGGCGATCCTTCTTAGCATTGGCAAGATCAAGTGAAACCATTACATGTAACATACAGCGCTTCCTTTCATTGAGTTAAGTTGCGGGAGAAACTTATCTCGAATTAAGCAAAAGAGGTAATTGATTCACGCTATGGCGGGATCAATCGGTAGCGCCGCTAGGAGATTCAGACTGCTTTACGGGTAACCATTTGAGGAATTTTAGCCCGAAATTTGTCCCACCTGCTGAACGCTGGAGACCCTGATACGTAAGGGCTGTAGGGCAACGGGATCAACTTTTACTCGCAGAAAATGTAAAGCACCTTCCGGTGGTATCTGACTTTTTTCAGCACATGAAAAAGCCCCAGCGTGTGAGGCTGAGGCTTGATCATTACAGCGCAGCAAACTGGTCTGGACATTCGAGCCATACCCTTTCAATGAAACTGAGTTCATCGGTGTAACCTGCTTGCCTATCGGCAATCCTATCTAGCCTTGCCTGCTCATCGGCAGTTAGGCCGCGTGGCGGAGATACAACGTTCGGCAAAGGGTCATACACCACTTTCAAACCACAGCGCTCCACGAACCCTTCAAGAAAATGCGTGCTAACCTCTTCCCCGTGCAACATGTCCATGAACATCTGATATTCGTAGCCAATGAAGTCAAATCGCGCATGCCTCCCGTTCACCTGCTCAAACATCGCAATGCCCTTCACTAACGCTTTATGGGCCTCAGCAAGGTCACCGCGATACTTGCTCATGCGTTCTAGCTCATGCACTACCAAGTCAATCAGCGTGCAGCACTTCACGTAAGGCTCAAATGTAACCTTGCCGGTGATGACCTCGTGAATGTGGCGCAAGGCTTGCGACGATGTATTCGAGTCCTTCACTGCCCGTAGATGGCGAGCATGTTCTGGGTTCGATGGATCAAGAAGTCTCTCTAGCGAATCCACCAGCATCTGACGGCCTGCTGGCAGTAGCTTGGCAACCTTGGCAAACTCGTTCCATGTGGCACGACCGATACATTCAATGATCAACTCCATCACCTCTGCATCGGTGAGGTGCTGCTCAAGCTGCCATTTGGCGTGCTCCATGAATCGAGGAATACAACTGCCGTGGCCTAGGTGTGTAGTGCTAAAGCTCCTGTTGTAATTCGCATCGCACACGACAAGATTGTCAGGCGTGAACTTCCCCATACCACCGACCCCCATGACTGCGTGGACGTGAGACAGATGCCCGCCGTAGCTTTTACCGTGTTCGTCGTATCCAGCAGTTTGGCTGAACTGTGTACGAAGCCTCACCATTGCACGAAGCTCATGCAAATGAGCCACTGTATTTCCTTCGAAGATCTCAACAGTCCCTGCGTAACGAGCGGCACGAATCATCGTTACAATCAATTGATTCGTTAACGGGATAGCCTTCGGTTTGCGTTTCGTTCTAACCGGCTTTCTGGCACTGCTGGAACAGGCTGGATGGTATCTTTGACCGGCGTGCGTCGGCGTAAACTTCTTGCCGCAGACACCGCAGCGTCTTCTAGTGTCTTGTTTCTTAGGTTTTGTGGCTGGTGTCGCTAGCGCCATCAAGGAACGCTCCTGTTTCTGGTTTGTTGGTGCCATGGATGGCAACGTATGAATGTCGGCAAGCCGAACCACAAAACGCTGTGGCTTTGAAAGTTAGAAAACCATTACCGCAGTTTCGGCAGTGGCAAGTGCGTTGGTTACGTAGTCCTCGACTCATGCTGTAAGCTCCTGTAGTGCGTTATGGGGATCGCTATCCAACGACACGACCCAGACTGTAACTCCGCGCTTATCTACGCCCATATGGCGCCATACTGGCCGCCTCAGTAGTTTGGACAGCTCGAAGGCAACTTTCATTGCCTCCGCTGCGTTAGTGAAGATTTGTTTCATTTTTTGATTCCGCTCATTTTCTGATTGATACGGAGATCGACGATCTTTTCAACATACTCTTTCATGCCGCTTCTCTCGTCGCTGAACTGGATTTGCAATTGGTTGTATTGCAGTCGTAATGCATTGTCGGTGTAGTCACGTGATAGAACGCTTGCACGATCCAACATGTAAGTGGTGAACACACCCCCCGCCAAGATCTGTAAGACACAGGCGAAGATGATGGTCTGAATAATGGACTTCATCACTCTATCTCCGCCTGGTCAGCACGAACTGTACGCAATACCTTATTGAATTCATCATGGAAGGTCTCAGCCGAAAGCTGCTTCACTTCGGTGGCATCCATACCGCGAGCATCCACATTTACAGAAACGTTCACCTCTGTATGACTCTGGTCGATCTTGCTTTCAGCCGGTTTAACAATCCGCCCATTATTAGGATCATCTGCCGACATCCAGTCACTCGGCAAAGCTGTTTGTTTGCGCTGCTGTTGCGCTGAAGCCTCCATGATGTCTGCTGCTGTATACGCGGGAGGAATACGAAACTGCGTCATCTTTCCATTCTCTGGATCTTTGCCAAGATCTGGAGAGTTAATGCGGAACACATCGAAACTCTCGCGCTGAACTGGGTTGATATGTCCGCCAGCCCAACGCTCTCTGTTGTCCTTCGCTGCTGATTGATCATCTGCAAGAGATGCACCAGTGAATAGACGGCGAATACCATTCAACAATCCCGGTCTTGCACGACCATCCAAACTTGCTTGTTCATTTGGTGATGCTGGTTTCAATCTTGGGCCAAGTGCTGCACCAACTGTACCCGGCAGAGCATTCGGATCTTTCTGCATGGCATTCGGCGTGGAGTTACCATTTGCATCGTGTCCGATTAGCATGCGAATCAACGACGTATTGAACTTGGTCAGTCCTTGGTCGAACTCCATCAGCGTGTTCTTCAAAGGCTGCATTGCCGTATTTAATTCATTCTCTGCTTTGATTCGATCCAGAATCACTGCCTTCAGCTCAGCATTAGTGTTGACTGTGTTGTCATTCAGATAGGCTTGGTTTTCTGAACGCTGTTGATTCGCTGCAATGGAGTTCATCTGTCTTGCGAGAAGATCCCTGTTAGCATTCAGAAAGTTGGTCATACCCTGATCAAAGTCAGCAGCTTTAATCTTTCCATCGGTTACAGACTTCTTGAACCATCCTGCTTGCTCTTCAACTTTGCCTTTGAAGTTGAGACGTGTTGCAGCGGCTTGACGAATTGAAGCAGCCACTACACCACCAACAGCATCGAACAAATCGTTTACATCGGAGCCTTCCGGCTTCCCTTTCGCACGGATCTGGTTGAGCTGGTAAGCAGCGCGCTTCTGAGCTTCCTTATCGAGAGCAGCAGCACGGAAAGTTGCAGACTGGTCTTCGAACATCTTTGTGGCTTGTGTCAAAGTTTTACCAAGCGCCAACTGGCCTTGGATGAACAGTGCGAAAGACTTGGCAGTCTCTATTGACACTTCCTGACCGTACTTGTTAGAGATATCGACAAACTGATCACGAGCAAACTGTTGGTTGTGGATGTTCTTACCACCGGCAGATTGAAGAGCAGAGTTAAAACTCTCGGCTGTACTTGCACTCTCCTGACGCTGTTGAATCCTTTCACTCAAGTAACTGACGCCCTGCACAAGTCCGTACAGCGCTGCTGACGCACTGGAGAGTCCCACAGCCAGACTACCGAAGTTCATTTCCTTGGGGGCGTTAGCGCGATCTTTCCACGCCTGATGTTTCTCAGCGGCGAAGACCATCCGTTGTGCAGCGTGGTCTTGTTTTACCGCCGCTCGGGCTTCACGCACAGCCGCCGCTGCCTTAGACGCTTCGTAACGTTCAGCTTGGCGAATACCACTTGCACGAGCGTTGTTCAGTGCTGTTTCAGAGCGCTGGAACTTGTTCTGAGCCAACACGGCTTGCTGTTGAAGCTGCACTGTTTTGGCTTGTCTCTTTTGCAGAATGTCAGCAAGGCGAGCTTGGCGAAGTGCCGACTGTTCGGCAGCACCTTGCAACTTAGCTTCGCCCAACTTGGTTTTGATAGTCTCCTGTTGCACCTTTTGCAACTTTGCGGCTACAACAGCGCGTTGCACTTGATCCTTGAGTGCAGCACTTTGCAACCAGCTCTCTTGCTTAGTGCCTGCTGCAATCAAACGTTGCTGAGCCAATCCCTCAGCAAACTGTTGACGGCGAAGCTTGGACAACTTGGTTTCAGTGGCGAGTTCTTTGTCCAATGATCTACGGATGTCGGCATTGAGCTTGATTCGCTCTGATCCCAGGCCCTTGCCTGACACCCCGAAAGTCTTATTCAACTGAGCCTGTAGTTGCTGGGCTTCTTTCCCAACACGTGCCATAGCAGTTTCAGCGGTCTTGAGCATTCCGAGAAACTTAGTCAGCGGCGCACTTGAGACTTCGAATACCAGCTTACCGGTTAGGCGTGCGACTTCTTCTTGTAGACTCATTTCGTTTCACCGTAAGCACCGAGACCACATTTCAGCTCCAAGAGCTTGTCGAATGCACGATTGAATGCAACTGAGTTGTTTCCGTATTGAGTTACGGTTGCACTGTTGTAGTAATTGCCTCGATTATTCTCTAGATAATCGGCGAAGACAGTTTGCACACTGCGGGAACCTGACAAGGCGAAGTAGATAGATCCATCCTGAGTTTTAACCCAGCGGTAAGAGTAATCGACGTCGAAGCCATGACATTTACGAAGCCATTGACCCATTGCACAGGCGAAGAGGCGAATCTTAGGACTTGTCATGTGGGTGATGCTGTGGTGTTGCGGAGATTTTTTCAGCTCTTGTTTCGGTGTAGCAGTTTTTGTCATTGCGTTCCTTTGTTCTTCTGGGCTTGTTTGGCCATTTCAACAATCTTATCGGCGCGCTCTCTGGCTGCAAGTAGCTCCAGAGCCGCTTTAAATGCGTTTACGTGCTCTTCCGAAGCTTCTTCATCTGCTGGTAGCGCTTGTTTAACTACCGCCTCTACAGGGGCCTCTGAGGGGATTGTAGCAAGTGTATCTCTGGCAAACTTCTGACGTAGCAGGAGTTCAGTACCTGACAGAGTGGTTGGATCGATTTTATCGGTCACTGTTTGCCTCCAAGCGCTGCCAGCACTTCGGCTTCAACGCGAGCATATTCCTCGGCTTCCTGTGCTGCCTTTGCATCAAACTCGGCTTGTTGTTTCTTACGACGTTCATTGGCAATCAGTGATTCCGTTTCTTTTTTCACAGCTTCGGCTTTAGCCTGTGTTAACTGTGCAAGGTATGTAGCCTCTACGTCAGCCTTGATTTGAGCGATCTCTTTTTCGATTTGTGATTCTGGCTTACGCAACGAGAGGATTACCCAGTCCACTGTTGGCCCTGCAATCAGTTTGGGCAGATGGGCAATCTCGCTGGTTGCGGTGTAATGTTGAACAGTTGTGAGTTCTGCGTACTTGTCGAGGGCTTGTTGCAAGCCTTGCACCTCGAATTCCTGCATGATGCCAAGCTGCTCACGCCCCTGAATGTCACATTGGGTGCGGGTGTTGTACTGACCTACTTCGAAGTCTTGTAGGCGTTTTAGATGCACTGCATCTGGCTGGAACAATTGAGACGGTGTAGCCATTGGTATTACCTCTTGGGTTTGCGATTGTTGTTCTTTCTTTTGTTGTCTGTGGTGGATCAATCGGCAAACTGATGAACAGTAAGCCGCTCTTGCGGTGGAACTGGGGAACTCCCCTTTAGTGCATGACGGGTTGCGACATGCACGCATAACGATACGTGCCATGGAATCTCCTATGGGCGAAGTTATTTGATCAATTAACGGTGAGTGAAACGGAACTGGATGAAACGCAGAAAAAAGGCTGAGCGTTTCAAGGACTCAGCCTAAAAGGGAATGTAGGAGCATTCCCAAAAGTTTCTTTTATTGCGAATCTGGGTCGAGGGCGCGGATCTAACCGACACGCCCTCTCAACTCATGGCTCACCGGAGTTGTCTCGGCGTTGACACTCCCAAGGGGAGGAAGCCAGTTTGACAGAGTGTCTCGACCTATCGCCCCTGTCGGACGACGCACTGGGTTAACAAAGCCCGGTCTAGCAAGAAACGGCCATCGCCTTGCTTATACGACAGAGAGGGTCGTCAGAAACCCTTGGCCTACACGACACACCGAACTCTATGGCAACACAGGTTCGGTGTGGGTGATTCGGAAACGACGAAACCGAACTCAGCTTGGCGGCTGGCCCGGTTGGATGTTCTGGATTTGGTTTGATGCTGGTGTTGCGGAGGGAAGCGCGAAAACAACTGTCCTTCCTATGAGCAGTATACCACGAAAGTGTCAGTTTGCATAGTACCTTTTGTCGGATATGTCAACTACCTTTCATCTGGTGGCGAATTGGAGTTCGAATGTTGCAGGATTTCCTATGGAATTCACCCTCCCGGCTTGTTCAGCACGAGCGGTACAGGCTGCTCCCACGTCGTTCCGCTGAGCACTCCCAGTTCATCCATTGCGCCTACGTAGGGACGCCCTATCGCGCCACAGGTGCGAATAGGCATTCATTCGGGGCGATGGGCAGCACTAAGGGGTAAACGAGCCACAGAAGCGCTCAGGAGGGCAGACGGAGACAGAAATTTTACGTAGAAAGCCTATGTAGAATTTTTCCCACAAAAAAGCCCCGCGACCTGAGTCTACGGGGCTTTACGTATAATGGCGGAGAGATAGGGATTCGAACCCTAGGTACCGGTGAAGGTACAACGGATTTCGAATCCGTCCCATTCGGCCACTCTGGCATCTCTCCAACGGCGCGCATCATAACAACACTTTT
>Ga0070665_100003366_pt1 | contig 17095 bp, 14 predicted proteins | sample KBSS13metaG_FD_65862 | JGI IMG/M metagenome (GOLD analysis project Ga0070665, IMG submission 65862) | Switchgrass rhizosphere microbial communities from Kellogg Biological Station, Michigan, USA - KBS S1-3 metaG | ecosystem: Host-associated > Plants > Roots > Rhizosphere > Soil ... | reverse complement strand
GCGTGCTCGCGATCTCGCGCGACCTGTGGGGGTTGCTCGGCACGCTGACGCCCCTCGTGTTCGGATCGCTCGCGCTGCACGCCGGCGCCCGCGCACGCTGGGGCTGGTGCGAGCTCGAGATCGCCGACGTCGCGATCACGGTGGTCGACGGCTTCGGCTGGCGGATCCGGCGCACGGCGCGGATCGATCGGCCAACGCCAGGTATGCCGCTCACCGTGGTGGTCGAGCGCGACGGCGGCAGCGACCTGCCGTCGACGCACTGGCTGAGCGTCCACAACGCCGAGCCATACGGGCCCGTCGAGATCGCGCGCGGGCTCGATCTCGCCCGCGCTGCGCTGGAAGAGGTCGCGGTCGTGATCGAGCGCTGGGGTCGAGGCGAGCCGCTGCTCAGCTGTGCCCTGGGCAAATCACTGATCGTCATGCTGGATCGACGTGCGGCGGCACCGAAAGGATGCTGCCTGGTAACGTCTCGGGGTTGAGCGATCGCGTCCGTATCCCCGGCGTTCCGAGCCTGATCGCGCGCGCCGGGAGTGCTCTGGTGTTCACCGATCGCGACCGCTCGATCTGGGTCGACCTGTCGATCTGGCCGCCGGTGTTGATCGAGCGCGACGAGGCCACGCTCGGAGCGGCGCGCAGTCCGAGCGACATGTGGCTCGCGTACGTGCGGCGCGGCGATCGGATCATGCTGCGCTGGTACGACGGTGCGCTCGCCGCATCGCCGACGCGCGAGACCGCGGAGCCGCTCGGCGAGCTCGGCGAAGCGCCGCGATTCGAGAGCGTGCACGTGCACGGCGAACGCGCGCTCGTCGTGCCGCGCCATCGCCGTCATCCGTACCTCGAGACGCCGCACGGCTGGACCGAGCTCGCGCAGCTGCCCGCGTTCGAGACCTCGGATCCGCGCGATCGCTGTCCGACCGCGTGCGTGCGACTCGGCGATGGTCGCGACGCGCTGATCTGGGACGGCCGCGTGTTCGTCGGCGACGCCGAGCTGTCGCCACATCGGCTCGCGCTGGCCTGGTATCACGACCACGCGCCGGTCGCGTTCGGGCCGGCGGCGCTGCTCGCGTGCGACGGCGGCGCGATCGTCGAGCTGGCCGCCGATCGCGTCGTGCCTCACCTGCCCGGCGTCGCGGCGACCGGCGTACGGCGCGGCCCCGGCGAGACGTTCGTCGTCGAGACGCATTCGGTGCCGATCTGGTGGTCGCCGGGCGAAGACTGGGCGTGCGAGCTCGCGCCCGCGGTGCTCGGCCGGCGCAGCGACGTCGTCGGCATCGCGCCCGATGGCGGCCTCGTCGTCTACGATCGGCGCAGCCACGAGCTCGCGCACGTGCCCGCCGCCGAGCTTGCCGCGCTGTCGCGCCGGCGCGCGTCGCAGGCGCCGAGCGTCACCGTGGCGTCGCCGGTCGCGATCCTCGACGAGCGTGGTGCCGCATCGCGTACGCGGATCGCCGGCGTCGGCGAGCAGCTCGCGTGTGCGAGCGACCGCGAGCTGCGGTTTCACGTGGCCGAGCGCGCCGCCGGCATGGAGCACTGGGCTTCGCCGATCGTCGCGGTCGCGCACGACGGCCGCCACGTCGCCGCGATCGACACGCGCGGTACATTGCGCGTGCTCGGCGGCGCCAGCGGGCCTGTTTCGGTACGCGTCGCGGGCGTGCCCCGCGCGCTGCTGCCCGTGCGATCGATTCCGGCGACGCCCGGTGGCGTCTGGCTGGTCGTCGTCGCGCAGGGCGCGTGGCTCGTCGACTTCGCGGCGATCGGGCGCGGTGCGCGGCCCGAGCCGATCGCGCTGCCCGGCGCGATCAACGCGGCGATCGATCCGGCGGGCACGATCCTGCTCGTCGCCGAGCGCGCCCGGCTCGCGACGTGGACCGCGGGCCGGCTCGTCGAGCTACCCCCGACGATCGAGCAGCTCGTCGCCTGCGCGCCGCTCGGTCGCGGCCGATTCGCGTGTGCCGGCGAGCGTCATCTGTTCGCGACCGACGTCGCGGCCGGCGAGCTCGAGCTGTTCGAGCTCGGGGACGCGTATGCGACCGTGCGCGCGCCGTACGTCGCGGCGTCGCCGAGCGGCCGCGTGCTCGCGTGGACGGCGACGCCGACCTCGATCCACGTCGCGTCGGTCGAAGGCACGAAGCTCGAGATCGTGCTGGACGTCCATTACGGCGCCGAGTACGGCCAGCCGCTCGACACGCCGCTCGCGATCCGTGGCCTCGCGCTCACCAGCGAGACCTCGCTCGCGATCGCGCTCGATCAGGGCCGCGGCAACCTGATCGATCTGGCCGACAAGACGGCGCACAAGCTGGACCCGCAGATCGGCGATGACGCGAGCCGCTGGATCGTCTTCGTGAACGGCAAGCCGCTGATCGCGGAGTGAGTCAGGCCGCGAGCGCGCGGACGCGGCGGACCAGCGCGGGCGCATAGCGCGCGAGCCGGCGCTCGATCCTGGACGCGACCGCGATCGCGAAGCGGACGGTCGCCGGCATCGGCGCCGGTGCAGGCGGTACGGGAGCGGAGGCAACCTGGATCGCGAGCTGGTCCATCCGGGTCGCCGCGGCAGCCCGTTCGGCCGGCGTCGCGCGGGCCAGCGCCCGGGCCAGCTGATCGGCCGCGGCCACGATGTCATCCGCGGGATCGACCACCGTTGCAGCCACCGGGCAGTACGGGCAGATCGGCTGGATCGCCAGGTTGTAGGCCCGCTTGCACGTTGGACAATGCAGATAGCTCATGGGCTGGCTCTCAGGGTGAGCATCACGCATACCGCGGGCAACTTTTCCGCCGGGATCTCGCACGTTGGTCCGCGCAGTTGGAGCTGGCAACCCCTTTGCTCTAGCGACCATCGTGACCCGCTCTCTTCTCGCCGCCTTCGTCATGATCGGTTGGTCGAGTGGCGCGGGCTGTGTGCCCGAACCGGATCAGCCGGCGGCCGCATATCCGGCGCTCGCGCCGGACTGCAGCCCGACCCGGATCGGCAAGGTCACGGTCGAAGGCGCGACGCTCGCGGACATCGCGCCGCTCGCGGTGCTCGAAGGCACGCTGGACGATCCGGCGCGCGCCGAACGGATCGCGAGCGTCGCGACCGAGCTCCTGCAGGCGCGTGGCTATCCGTACGCCAAGCTGCAGGTCACGCGGCACGTCGCGTGCGGCACCGAGCTTCACGTCACCGTGAACACCGGCCCGCGCTTCAAGATCGCGCGGCTCGCGTTCATCACCGAAGACGAGTTTCCCGCGACCGAGCGCTTGCTCGCGGTCGAGGACGCGCTCGGCACCGTCAACGCGGTCGGCGGCGCGTACCTCGAAGATCGAATGAAGAAGGCGCTCGAATCGCTCGAGCACCGCTACCACGAGGCCGGCTGGATCGACGCATCGATCGGCGCGCCGCGAGCCTCGTACGACGTGCTCAGCAACGAGGTCACGGTCGAGATTCCGGTGAAGCCGGGACCGCGCTATCGGATCGGCCGCATCATCACGCACGGCGGCAGCGCGGCGGATCGGCGCGCGGTCGTCGAGGCGCTCGGACTCCGCGGCGGCGACTGGTACAACGGCCCGCGCGTGCGCATCGGCATCAACCGCGCACGCCACACGACGGATCATCACGTCGAGCTCCACTACGAGATCGCGGACCACGGCATCGTCGATCTCGAAGCGAGGGTGAAGTGAGCCGCGCCTGGGTCGTCGCGTGGCTCGGCGCAGCGGGCTGCGTCGGCCACAGCTACCTCGGCGCCGAGGCACCCGACGCGTGCCAGACGAGCGAGACCGCGCACTGCGCCGGCTGGCTCGCCGAGCGCGACCTCGATGCGGGCGAGCTCGACGTCTACGACGATCCGCAGCTGCGCGACTACGTCCAGGGCATCGCCGATCGGCTCGCGGTGGGCTCGCACCTCGTCCACCCGCCGCACGTGACGATCTCCGATCACGACGGCACGTACGCGCCGTTCGGCGACCGCGTCGTGATCGGCCGCATGACGCTCGAGAAGCTCGGCTCCGAGGCCGAGGTCGCGGCCGTCGTCGCGCACGAGATGGTCCACGTCGAAGGTCATCACGCGACCGTCAGCTTGTTCGGCCCCGACGCCGACGATGCATGGCTCGCGACCCGCCGCGATGCCGAGGGCGTCGCCGACGAGCGCGCGGTCGCGCTGCTCGAGCACGCCGGGTACGCACCCGCCGCGATGCCGCGTGCGCTCGTCGCCGAGCTCGAAGGCGACGACGCCGAGCACCCACCGCGCGCCGAGCGAATCGCCCGCGTGGTGTCCCTCGCGAACAACCGCACGGCCGGCTTCGAAGGCCGGCACCAGCTGCTCGAGCACGAGAACCACATGATCGTCGGGCGCGACACGCGCCTCGGCGTGCAGATCGGCAGCGCGTGGGTGATCGCGAGCCTCGGCATCGCGATGCGCCTGCCGTCGGAGGACGTCGTGCACATCGACGGCGACACGCTCGAGCTGCACCACGAGCGCGCGACCCTGACGATGTATCCGATCGGCGAGCCGTGGGCGAAGGAGCTCGCGAGCCACCTCGACAACCGCAACGAGCTGTCGACCTCGATCGGCCTGGTGACCGTCGGTGTCGCGGGTGAAGAGCAGAGCGAGGCCGCCGACCCGCTGTCGCGGCTCGAGAACATGGTCCACGCGACGCTGCCGCGGCCGCCGCCCGGGACGTGGGTCGTCGTGCTCGATCGCTGTGCCGACAACGGGCCGTGCGGCGGGCTCGTGATCGAGCTCGCGGTCCACGGCGACACCACGACCCGCAATCGCTGGATCTCCAGCTTGCGCGCGGCGAGCGACGCCGAGGTCGCCGCGGCCGAGCCCACACGGATCACGCTCGTCGATTCGCCGCGCACCGCCAAGCTGCGCGAGCTCGTGCGGCTGTGTCCGGATCCCGACGCCGCGCTCGCGCTCGACAACGGCGAGCGGCCCATTGCCGCTGGAGAGCAGATCAAGTGCACCGATCGCACGGCGCCGCGGATGCGGATCGCGAACGTAGGGACGCTCTCCACTAGCTCAACGTATCCCGCGTTAACCGCGCGACATCATTGATCGCGCGAGGGACGGTCTCCACTAGCAACTCAGTTGCATCTTCCGACGACGACGCTTGTCCGAAGTTTAGTGCGTCCCTCACGCGATCAATGATCTCGCGAGGTTGATCCGGCTCAGGTTGAGCTAGTGGAGAGCGTCCCTGAAGTCGATGCGATGGATGGTCTGGGCCTCGGGGCAGACGAGGAGCACCGCGTCCGCGCGGAACGCGACGTGATACTCGAGCAGCTGACGGCGCGTGGCGGCGGTCGCGAGCGACGGGGCTTCCCGGCCGGTCTTCACCTCGGCCACGAGCAGCTCGCCGCGCGCCTCGACGAGATAATCGGCCCTCAGCTCGGTCTCGAACGGCTCGCCGTCGACGAGCGGCTTCCACACGGTGCGGGCCTGGCGCGCGACGATGCGAAAGCCGGCGGCCTCGAGCATGCCGGCCGCGCGATCCTCGCCGGCACCGGCGCGCACGGCACGCCGGCGCGCGCGCCACGAGCCGCGCCAGCGACGCAGCACGCTCGCGAGCCACAGCGCGATGACCGCGGCGACCAGCGCGACCGCGAGCTCGCGCGTCACGGCGCGACTCGCACCGCGTCGAACGCGACCTTGACCTGCTGCTCGCCGGTGTTGTCGCCGAGCCGGACATGCTCGTCGCCCGAGCCGGCGAACTCGAACGCGCCCAGCGGCACGAAGCCCACGGCCGACGATTGATCGACCGTGACGGTATCGACGCGGCCGTCGTGCGCGATCTCGTAGCGCGCTTGCTTCGCGCGGCCGATCGCGCCGTCGAGATGCACGTCGACGTGATAGCGCCCGCGCGGCACCTTCACGATCCACTCGGCGAGCTCCACCGGCCCGGCGTCGGCGTTGGTCGTGGCCCACTCGACGGCGCCGCCGTACCCGGCGAGCTCGTGGCCGCGATGCCGCGGATCCCCCGCGGCGAGGTAGCAGCTCGAGTGCACGTCGATCACACCGCCGTCGGGCAGCGCGGCGCAGCGATCGGTCGTCCGCCAGAACGCTTCGCCCATCTCGGCGTACGCCGCAAGCGCGTTGTCGCGATACCCGGCCGCGCGGTGCTTGCATGTCGCGCTGTTCGTGCAGCAGCCGTTGTAGCGACACGCGAGCAGCGCCGACCACTGCTCCATCGTGGGCTGGCCCTTCGCGAGCGGCACGCCGTCGAGCCACTCCGCCGCGCCGAGCCAGTCCTGCACGCCGGCGACGTCGCTCGTGATCTTGTCGAGCACGAACGCGACCGCCTGCTCGACGTTGCCGTCGAGCGTGAGCACGCGTGGGCCGTACTGCGCGAGCGTGTCGGCGTACGTGCCGGCATCGAACTGGAACATCCCCAGCCCGCCCTGCATCAAGTTGCACGGCCCGTCGGCGGCGCCGGCGATCACCGGCCCACCGTCGCACGACGGCGAGACCGGCCCCGGGCACGCATACGGTGCCTCGGACTGGCAATGCGCCAGGTTGGTCTCGCTCATCGCGATGCCCGCGATGAGCGCGCCGTTGTGCACGCCCATCCGAGCCGCGATGTCGCGGATCAGCGCGTAGCGCGCGTGTTTGGTCTCGATCGAGACCCCGTGCTTGGGGCTCGGCTGCGTCGCGCACGCGATCACCAGGGCGAGGGCCCAGAGCCACCTCACCCGGGTACGGTCGATCGAACGCGGCCCGCGTGCAACTTCACGAGGGGCCGATGCTGCGCCAGCACGCGCGGCCGGCCTTCTGCATCGCCCACTGGTCGCTGCCCGCCGGCGGGTTCGCACCCGGGCCACCGCCGGCCTGGACGAGCGCGCGGCACGTGGCGGCGCGCTCGCGGACCTGCTGCTCGGCCGCGCCGGCGCCGTGGTCGAAGTCGATGCCACGCGGCATGGGCGACTGCTCCTGGCCGCCGTTCACCGTTGCGAGGTCTGCTAGGTCGATGCTGATTAGTTTCGTCATACAAGCCCCTAGAGCACGGGCGATGCCAGGACCCGCCGTCTCTCGGGGAGAGCACGTGTGCGCCTGACAATTCGCGCAACTGCGTGATCGTCATGCGTGAGCGACGCGACCTGTCCCCGCTGCCTGAATGCCTCGACTCGTCGCCAACACTGGACAGGCCTGCGGCATGGTGTAGGCGTGCTCCCCGACGCCGTGCTCCGCGAGCTCGACGGCCTGCGCGCCCTCGCGCGCGCGCTCGCTCACGGCGACGCGGATGCCGACGACCTGATCCAGGAGGCCGCGGTCATCGCGCTCGAGCACCCGCCCCAGCTCGATCGGCCGGTGCGGCCGTGGCTCGCGACCGTGCTGCGCAACCGCCGCCGGATGGACGTGCGCGCCGACGAGCGCCGACGCCGGCGCGAGCACGCGGTCGCCGAGGACGATTCCGCCGAGCCAGCTTCGCTCGATCGCGCGCGCGTGCTCGAACGGCTGTCGCGGGCCCTGGTCGAGCTCGACGAGCCGTTTCGCGCCGTCGTCGTGCGGCGCTACCTCGACGGCCACAGCTCGGCCGAGATCGCGCGCGCGCTCGGCATCCCCGCCGGCACGGTGCGCTGGCGGCTCAAGACCGCGCTCGAGCGGCTGCGCGCCGCGCTCGACGACGATTCACCCGACTGGCGCGCCGCGCTGATCCCCATGCTCCAAGGAGCCGCGATCGTGAAGACCAAGCTCAGCCTCGCCGCGATCGTGATCGCGCTGCTCCTCGCCGGCCTGTGGTGGCAGCTGTCGCGTCCGTCGCCGAAGTCGCAGACCGTCGCATCGCCGGTCGCGACCACCCCCATCGCACCGGTTCACTCGGTGCCGCTGTCGCCCGGGCAAGCGCGACCGACCGCCGCGCTCACGCCGCTCCCCGGCGGCCGGATTCGCGGCCGCGTGATGAACTGGTCGACCGGCGACGGTGTCGCCGACGCCGACGTCACGTTCACCAGCGCCAGCGGCGCGATGACGATCCGCACTGGAAACGACGGCGCGTTCGAGCTCGCGCCGGACGAGCCCGGCGCATACACGCTCGCGACGATCGCCGCCGCCGACTTCCTGCCGTACGCACCCGAGCTCGAGCACTCGCCGATCCACGTCCAGTTCCAGAAGGGCAAGAGCGTCGACGGGATCGTCGTGTTCCTGTTTCCGGCGCTCGACTATCACGGCGTCGTCGTCGACGCGCACGATGCGCCGGTCGCCGGCGCGCACGTCACGCTGCTCGGCTCGCCCGCCGGCGAGCAAGCCGAGAGCCGACTCGCGACCGAGTGGACGACCGGCTCCGACGGCGCGTTCACGTTTCACGCGCCCGACGACACCGTGTTCGAGGCGGTCAAGGCCGGCGAGCGCGGCTGGGCGCGGCTCGACGGCGGCGTCGCGATCACGAAACACATGACGATCCGACTCGCCGCCGCGCCCGCGCGCGACGCGACGATCACCGGCATGGTCACCGACGAGCGCGACCAGCCGCTCGCCGACGTGCTGGTGCGTGCGCAGCCCGCGGACAAGACCGATCAGGCGCGCGCGACCGCGTTCGCGACGACCGGCGCGGACGGCCGCTTCGCGCTCGATCACCTCGATCGCGGCGACTACGATCTCGTCGGCGAGCTCGAGGGCCGCGCGCACGGGCGCCAGCACGTCGCCGGCGGCGCGCACGAGGTCAAGCTCGTGCTCGCGACCGGCATCACGCTCGCCGGCACGGTGGTGACCGGCGATGGCACGGCCGTGCCGTCGTTCACGCTGACCGTGGTGCGCCGCGACGGTGCGGCCCGCCAGTTCGAGCAGGCGCGCTCGATCGTCGATCCGCGCGGCCACTTCGAGATCCAGGTCATGCCCGGCGATCTCGAGCTCGCCGCCACCGCCGCCGGCTGGGCTCCGACGCCGGGCCTGCACGTCGAGGCCAGCCAGCCGCGCAACGATCTCCAGCTCGTCGTGCGTCCCGGCGCGACGATCACGGGCGTCGTCACCGACGCGTCGACCCACGAACCGCTCCGCTACGCGCGCGTGATGCGCGAGGCGATGGGCGGCGGCGCGAGCGCGGAGCCGTCGAACGTCGGCACGGTGACCCGCGCCGACGGCACGTTCGCGTTATCCGGCGTGCCCGAAGGGCCGGTCTCGATCACGATCGGCGCCGGCGACTATCACCCGAAGATCGAGAGCGGGATCACCGCGAACGACGGCGCGACGATCGGTCCGCTCGACGTCAAGCTCACGCCGCTCGGCCCCGGCGAGGAGCCGACGCTCGAGCTGGTCGGCATCGGCATCGCGCTCGCCGCCGATGGCGACGGTCTACGCGTGCAGCGCGTGATCGCCGGTGGCGGCGCGCAAGCCGCGGGCATCGTCGCCGGCGATCTCGTGGTCGCCGTCGATGGCGCCTCGACCGCCGAGCTCGGCGTCGAGGGCTCCGTCACCCGGATCCGCGGCACCGAGGGCACCACGGTCTCGATCTCGCTGCGGCGCAACGACCAGGTAGTCACGGTCGTGTGCGAGCGCCGCAAGCTCAAAGCTTAGGGCGAGTGCCACTCCCAGCGCCGGATCGACGGCTGCTGTTGCTGCTGCTGCTGCTCTTCCATCTCTTGCTCGCGCGACTTGTCGGGTAGCTCGCCGAGCTTGGCCTTGATCGTCGCGTGCTGGCCGTCCTGGTGGACGACGTCGAGCTCGACGACGGTGCCGGGCTTCGCCGCGGCAATCGCCGAGCGCAGCTCGCTGTCGTTCTTCATCGGCTTGCCGGCGAGCGCGACGATCACGTCGCCCTCGGACAGCCCGGTGCGGGCCGCCGGTCCGCGCGGATCGATCGCGCCGACGAACACGCCCTCTTGCGCGCCGAGCTTGTGCTCCTTGAGCAGGCCCGGCGTCACCGTCCCGATCGTCACGCCGAGGTAGCCGCGGCTGACTTTTCCGTTCTTGACCAGCTCGTCCATGATCGGCTTGGCCATGTTCGACGGGATCGCAAAGCCGATGCCCTGCGAGCCGCCGCTCCGCGATGCGATCGCGGTGTTGATGCCGACCAGCTCGCCCTTCAAGTTGACGAGCGCGCCGCCCGAGTTGCCCGGGTTGATCGCGGCGTCGGTCTGGATGAAGTCCTCGTAGTCCTCGATGCCGACGTGGGTCAGGCCCTTGGCCGAGATGATGCCCATCGACACGCTCTTGCCGACGCCGAGGCCGTCACCGACCGCGAGGACGATGTCGCCGAGACGCATCGCCGACGAGTCGCCGAACGTGATCGGCTTGAGCGTCGGGAACTTGCCCTTGAGCTGGAGCACCGCGAGATCGGCGTGGACGTCCTTGCCGACGACCTTGGCCTCGAGCTCGGTGCCGTCTTGCAGCGTGACCTTGATCGTGTCCGCGTTGTCGACCACGTGCGCGTTGGTCAGGATGCGCCCGCTCGCGGTGACGATCACGCCCGAGCCCTTCGCCATCTCGGGCCGCGGCTGGACGGTCTCGTCATCGTTGCTGAACGGGTCGAACATGACCTGGGCCTTGCCCTGGTGCATGGTCGAGATGTTCACGACGCTGTCGACCGTGTGCTCGGCAACATCGGCGATCGTGCCGTCGGTCGGGATCCCGGCCATCGGGCTCGCGTGAGCGATACTCGGACCGGCATGGATGGCCGCGCCAAGACCCACAAAGCCAAAAGCGGCGGCCGCGGCAAACAACGTGTTGCGGAGGGTGTGCATGCTCATGACGTTCGAATCATGGACCGCGGTCAGGGTTGCCTCTATTCCGAGTCGCTAACCCCCTGATCGGGCAGCTAATGAGCTGCGCTGCCAGCGGCTGTTGGAGCGATTTTCGGAGATCCGCTCCCGGCAGTCGGTGACACGGGCACTGGAGGCATCGGCGCAACTCCGCCGCTACCCGCGCCGATCTTCGGAAGCGGACCCTTGCCGAACGGGTTGCCCCCGTGCGGCGAGACCGCGGAGTGCGCCGAGCCAACGCCGGCGCCCGAGCCCTCCGGCTGCTTGCCGGAGAACACCGTGTCGATGTCGTTCTCCATCCGCTGCGCGCTGTCCGGACGGACGAGCCCGGGGATGTGCGTCTTCTCCGTCATGATGTAGTACTCGGTCGTCGCCTTCGGCGGGTTCGACGGATCGAGCTCCTGATCGGGCGCGAGCTCGCCCGGCTTCTCGTAGCGATAGAGCGTCAGCGTGCCGAGCTGGCCGCCGTTGTCGCTCTTGTACGTGAGCTTCACGACCTGCGTCATGTCCGAGAGCTTGAGGTTCGAGTACTCGCTCGGCTTCAGGTTGCCGGCGTTGTCGACGAAGTTCGCCGCGGTCTGGTTCGCTTCCTTGGTCTCCGCGTCCGCCCAGACCTTCTCCTTCTTGCCGTCGGCGTCGGTCTTCTCGATCCGCGTGACGGTCTTGGAGCGCGTGCCCGCATCGATCGTGACGGTCGTGACCTTCGCGTTGTCGAAGCCGCGCGGATCCGTCAGGTGCAAGCTCGACTCGCCGAGCTCGAGCCCCGAGACCAGCTCCTTCGACAGCACGTAGGCCTTGCCCGACGCCTCGTCGACCGCGTAGCGATCGCTGCCGCCGTAGACCGAGCCGCCGAGCAGCAGCGTCTTCGCGCCGTCCTTGAACGTCACGACGATCGTCGTCTTGGCGTCGTCGAGCTTGAAGTCCTTCTTGGACGTCGCGCTGGGCACGCCGAGATCGCGCAGCGCGCGGGCGTCCGCCCAGTCCTTGATCATCTTCTCGCCGGGCTCGCCGAGCGGGAACTCGTGCGCCTTGCGGCCGACCTCTTCTTCTTCGACCGGCGGCGGAGCAGCGGAACCCGCCGAGCCGGCCGAACCTGCGGAGCCCGCGGCCGAGCCGTTCGAGCCCGTGGCCGGCGTGGCCTTGGGCTTGAGCTCGATCGTCGTGTCGACGCCCCACCAGTAGCCCTCGGGCTTGCGCTCGAGCTTCAGGATCTTCTTCGGAGACTTGAGCTCGATCGAGACGAGATCGGCCTCCGGCTTGGTCCACAGTGCGACCGAGCCAGCAGCGGGCTCGGCGGTCCGATCGCGCGTCCACGTGCGGTAGCCGTAGACCAGCATCACGGCGAGCAAGATGCCGTGAATCAGCGCTCCTCTCATGGCTTCACCTCAGCAGGCTTCGAGCGGCGCCGGCGGGTCAACGTCCCTACCAGGCCGAGCGTCAAGACGAGCAAGGGCAAGCCGATGATCGTCAGCGTGAACCACACCACGTCCTGGTTCTTCGTGTGTTGGATCGGCTTGTCTTCCTCGGAGACGACGTCGCCGGCGAAGACTTCTTCGCCGCCGAGCCACTTGACCGAGTCGTCGAACAGCTCACCGCCTCCGAGCTCGGAGACCATGAGCAGCCCGGCGCGGCCCATCGCATCGTGCGCGAGCGCGTCCGCGAACAGATCGGCATCCGCGAAGGCCAGCACGCGCCAGCCGTCCTTGTCCTTGCCGTCGGCGCCCTTCACCTTCGGGCCTTCGAGCGCCTCGGCGATGTTGTAGCGCTGGCGCTTCTCGCTCGCGGCGTCGAACACGTAGTTGTTGTTGAAGTCGAGGAAGCTCGATTCCATCGAGTGGATGGTCACGGTCTTCTTCGGCGCGACGCCGGCGGCCGGCGCGTCGTCGAACGAGCCCGCCTCGATGAGGAGCAATGCCTTCGCGGCGCGCGACAGCGACGTCGTCGACGCGTGCGCCGAGAACTGCGTCGTGACCACGAAGCGGTGATCGACGTCGCCGCGGCGCTGCGGATAGAACTTCAGGTCATCCGTGACCGGCGTCGGGTTGTACTTGATGCCGAGCTTCTGCTCGAGCGGGCCGAGGTCCGGGCTCCCCTTGGGATCGAGCACGAGCATCAGGCGGCCGCCCTTGTCGAGGTAGCGCGACAGCGACTCCCACTCTGCCGGCTGCAGCGGGATCGTCGGCGCGAGCATCATCACGATGGTCGCGTCCTCGGGGATGTCCTTGACGAGATCCGCAAAGCCGAGCGTCTTCACCTCGTAGTTGAGCTTCGGGATCATCGCCTTCAGCACCGTGGTGTGGCGCTCGGGCACCGTGCCCTTGAGCTCCGACGGAACCGAGTCGTAGTCGTTGATCTCGCCGTGGCCGACGGTCATGTAGGCCTTGCGCTTCTCACGCACGAGCTTGAGCAGCGACGAGTTGACCTCGCGGTCGAACGTGCGGAGCTTCGTCTTGCGCGCCTTGTCGAGGTCGGGGTCGATCTCGATCGACTGCGACTTCTCCTTGTCGCCGGTGCCCTTCACCAGCACGACCTCGCCGTCCTTCGAGACCTTGTACTTGCCGGCGAGCTCGGCGTCCGCGAGGCGATCGTGCTCTTCGATCGTCATGTGGCCCGATGCCGCCGCGAGCGTGCTGAAGTAGTCGCGCACCTGGGCCGCGACGTCGTTCGCCGGCGGGAAGAACATCAGCACGCGGATCGGCTCGGTCTGCGCCGCGACGATCGCCTTGGTCGAATCGCCCGGGGTCGACGTCTTGAAGTAGCTGACGTCCTTCTGGAGGTTGCGATCCTGCGCGACGTTGCACGTGACCATCACGAGCGCGAGCGCGAGGCCGACCGACAGACCCGACCAGCCGATGTCGCGCACGCGCAGGTACTCGATGCCTTCATCCGACGCCGAGCCGAGATCGATCTCGGTGCGCAGCGCAGAGCCGAGCGACAGCTCGATCATGAACATCGGGATCAGCGACACCGCGATGATGACCGCGAACAGCACGGTCATCGCGGTGCCGAAGTGCATCGCGCCCTTGTCCGACAAGTGGAAGTGGCTGACGCCCCACGTCGTCGAGAACATGTAGAGCAACAGGCCGAACAACACGCCGAGCTGGCAGAGCAGCAGCGTGCGCTCGACGTTGCGGCGCGCGCCGCGCGTCGCGAGCGTGGTGTACGTGCGCAGGCCGGTGATGCCGAGCGCGAGCACGACGCCGAGGCCGGTCAGCACGAGGCGAACGCCGGACGAGTACCCGAACAGGCGCTCGCCGACGAAAATGAACAGGAGGCCGACGCCAAACGTCAGCGAGGCCCACCATGGGGATGCGGTTCTCATTGCCATCGCTTTGCCTCCAGCGTCTTCACCGCGAGGAGCAAGAAGAAGTACGTCACCGCCACGTAGTAGATGACGTCCTTGAGGTTGAGCACGCCCTTCATGAAGCTGCCCTGGAAGTGCAGCCACCACAGGTCGACTTGCTCGAGCGTCTCTTGCACCGGGCTCTCGAGCCGCTTGGCGAGCATGAACAGCAGCACCATCACCACGACGAACACCGTGCCGAGCAGCGCCGCCACGATCTGGTTCGAGGTCAGCGCCGACGCGAAGATGCCGATCGCCAGCACGGCCGCGCCGACCAGGAACAGGCCGAGGTAGCCGACGAAGATCTGCGCGCCGGTGATCTTGCCGTTCACCTTGATGAGCAGCGGCATGTAGATCGACAGCACGAGGATGATCGCGAGGAACGCGAGCGCGGCGAAGAACTTGCCGAGCACGATCTCGGTGTCGCGCACCGGTGATGTCTTGAGCAGGACCATCGAGTGGTTCTGGCGCTCTTCCGCGATGAGCCGGAACGCGAGCAAGATGCCGCACACGAGCGGGATGCCGCTCGCCCAGTAGAAGTACTTCTCGAGCACGATCGCCGACAGGTTGTCGCCCGGCAGCGCGAGGGCCTGGAACAGGATGCCCTCGATGAGCAGCGCGGCCGCGGCGATGATCCAGCCGATCGGCGAACGCAGATAGCGCCCGAGCTCGCGCTTGAAGATGATGCTAGTTGCTCGCATCGGGGCCTCCGACGAGACGGATGAACGTGTTCTCGAGCTCGCTGCGTGCGTAGTCGAGCTTCAAGAGGTCGAGCTTGGCTTCGACAACCGCGCGGCTGACCTCGGCGCGACAGTCCTTCTGCGTCGACAGCGAGAACGACAGTCCGCCGCCCTGCTCGTACGGATCGCTGACCTTGGTCACGCCGCCGATCGCGGCCAGGACCTTGGAGACCTGGGACTTCGGATCGTCACCGGACGGCGCGCGCACGGTGACCGTGATCTGGCGAATCTCGCCCTGCTTGGACAGCTCGCTCTCGGAGCCTTCGCCGGCGAGCGCGCCCTTGTTGAGCACGAGCAAGCGATCGCAGGTCTGGCTGATCTCGGTCAGGATGTGGCTCGAGATCAGGACCGTGTGGTTCTGCTTCAGATCGTGGATGAGGTTTCTCATCTCGACGATCTGCACGGGATCGAGACCGCGGGTCGGCTCGTCCAGAATGACGAGCTTCGGCGCGTGAATGACCGCCTGTGCCACGCCGACGCGCTGGCGGAAGCCGTGTGACAGCGTGTCGATGGGATCGTTCTGGACGTCGCCGAGATCGACGATCTCGAGGACCTCCGGGAGTCGCTTCTTGATCTCGACCGACGTCATGCCGCGGAGCTCGCCCGCGAACTTGAGGTAGTCCGCGACCGTCATCTCCGTGTAGAGCGGCGGGTTCTCCGGCAAGAATCCCACGCGCTTGCGCACCTCGTGTGGATCGGCGACGGCATCGACGCCGCCGATCTCGATCGTGCCCGAGCTGGGCCGCAGATCGCACGCAAGGATGCGCAAGGCAGTGGTCTTGCCGGCACCGTTGAGGCCGAGGAAGCCGACAGTTTCACCGTCGGAGATCTCGAACGAGACCGGGCCGAGAGCGCGTTTGCCCCCGTAGAACTTCGATAGCTTGGTGGCGCGAATCATTTACGGAACCCCGTAGCGAGCCAGTGCCCGAAAATCGCTGGGCTTTGTTAATCGGTGTTGGAAGCGCATGTCAAGCGCGCCACCAAACCACCGACACGCACCTCGATCTTCCCGCGATCAGCAGGGCCGCCTTAATTCAGAATCAACCTGGGCATCGGGCACGGACGGTGCACATTACCGGGATATGCGCAGCCTTCGCCTGCTGATCGTTTCCGCCCTGGCCGCGCTTCTCGGGGCAGGGTGCATGTCCAACGATCCGCAACCATCCACGTTTCCGCAGCAGCCCGCGTATCAAGCGGGGCCTCCGGGCGGTGGGATGGATCCGCAATATCAGTACAACGGACCGCAAGAAGGCGCGCCCCAACCCGACCCGCAGAGTGTTGATCCCAACACAGACGTGAACGCGGAGGCACAGTCGCCCGAGACCGATCCATCACAGGGCATGCAGCCTCAGGATCCGAACCAGGATCAAGATCAAGCGGGCGAGGAGCCGTCCGGCAACCCGCAGGATCCCGGCTACGTGATGGGCGACGTCAACGACGGCGAGATCGATCAGACGCTCGATGGCTACGGCCAGTGGGAAGACGACGACGGCACGCGCGTATGGGTTCCGGACACGACGCAAGTCGGCATGGACTTCATGCCGTACGACACCGATGGCAGCTGGGTGTGGAGCGATGCCGGGTGGGCCTTCACCTGCGGCTATTCGTGGGGCTGGCTCCCGTTCCACTACGGCCGCTGGGGCTGGTTCCACAACCACTGGGGTTGGGTGCCCGGTCACAAGTGGGGCGCGGCGTGGGTCGACTGGCGTCATGGCAACGGGCTCGTCGGCTGGCGTCCGATGGGTCCCGGCGTGCGCGGCGCGGAGCTCCACGACTCGCACTGGAACTTCGTCCACGAGAACGCGCTCGGCGCCGGCCACATCGCGGGTCACCTGACGGTGCCGACCGTCGAGGGCCTGCGCGGCACGCAGGGCGTCGCGCACCTGCCGACGCGCGGCAACTACACGCCGGTCGCATCGGCGAGCATCATGCGCGGCCGGCTCGGGACGCACTCGATCAGCGTCAACAACGGCATTCGCTCGCAGCCGGGGATCCGTTCGCAGTCCGCGTTCCGCAACGAGCAGCGCGCGAACCAGCCGACGTGGCGTCAGAACCAGCCGACGTATCGCGGCAACCAGCCGACGTATCGCGGCAACCAGCCGACGTATCGCCAGCCGGCGTATCGACCGTCGCCGTCGTTCCGCTCGTACGGACCGTCGCGCTCGTATGGTCCCGCGCGTGCGTATCGGCCGTCGTATTCGGCGCCATCGCGCTCGTACTCGAACCACAGCTCGTACTCGAGCCACAGCTCCTTCTCGAGTCACTCGAGCGGCGGCGGCGGCCACTCGGGTGGCGGCGGCCGTCACCGCTAGAGCCGTGCACGTGCTCGTGCCACGTGCACGTGCTCGT
>Ga0070665_100003364_pt1 | contig 17099 bp, 16 predicted proteins | sample KBSS13metaG_FD_65862 | JGI IMG/M metagenome (GOLD analysis project Ga0070665, IMG submission 65862) | Switchgrass rhizosphere microbial communities from Kellogg Biological Station, Michigan, USA - KBS S1-3 metaG | ecosystem: Host-associated > Plants > Roots > Rhizosphere > Soil ... | reverse complement strand
GTCACGACGCCGAAGCCCGCGCTTCCGGCCGCCGATCAGATCCTGGCGAAATACGTCCAGGCCCTCGGCGGTGAACAGGCGCTGCGAAAGGTCACGACGCGCACTATCACCGGCACGCAGTACATCCCGACCGGGCCGGGCGGTGTGGTGCCGACACCGGCCGCCGTCGAGCGTTTGCAGAAGGCGCCGAACCTTGCGGTGACGACGTACCGGGCGCCGGCGTATGCGATTGCCGAAGGGTTCGACGGCACGAGCGCGTGGGCGCAGAATCAGGCGGGCCGCGTGGCAGAGCCGGTCAAGCTCGACGTCGGACGCGCCGCCCGGGCTGCCGACTTCTACGAGCCGTTGAACCTGAAACAGGAGTACGGCCAGCTGACGGTACGCGGCATCGAGAAGGTGAACGGCAGGGACGCGTACCTCGTCGTGGGTGTTCCGGCCGGCGACAAACCCGAGTCGCTGTACTTCGACACGCAGACGGGACTGCTGCTGCGGAAGCAGACGGTGCTGCCGACGCCGATCGGCGACAGCCCGTTCCAGGTGGACTTCGACGACTATCGGGATACGGGGAGCGGCGTGAAGTTTCCGTTCCTGATCCACATGAACCCCGCCAACGCGCGCACGGAGCTCGCGCCAGAGGCGACGCTTCGGGTGATCAAGGTGGAGGACAACGCCCCGATCGACAACGCGAAGTTCGTCAAGCCGGCGAGCAAGTAGCACGCTGCGATTGGACCACGGACGTTGGCCACAGAGGCACGGAGGCGCAGAGAAAGAACGTTTCGAGCGGTGTGTCCCGACGCGGAGCGGTTCGACGGCGCCGCAAAGCGGCGCCCGCGGTCGGAATCGGGCCGGAACACGAACCGGTTCAAGATTTTCGAGGCTCGTGTTCCGGCCCGATCCGGCCGCCTCGCCGGCCTGCCCAGCAGGCCGGCCGTCGAACCTCAGGCCTCTGTGGCTCTGTGACTCTGTGGCAAAGTAGCGTCGTCATTGAAGCGAGGGGGTTGCATGGCACGCAGGATGCTGAACGTGGCGGTGATTGGGGCGTCGGTGGCGCTCATATGTGCGGCCGCTTCGCTGCGCGCGCAGGCTCCGCAGGCCGACCTCATCCTGTCGAACGGCAAGATCATCACCGTCGACGAACGGTTCTCGATTGCGCAGGCGGTGGCGATCAAAGGCGACCGGATTGTCGCCGTCGGCAGCAATCAGGACATCACGCGGCTCGCCGGGCCAGGCACGCGGCGGATCGACCTGCGGGGACGCGCCGTCACGCCAGGGTTGATCGACAACCATATGCACCTGCTGCGGGCCGGCACCACCTGGCAGTACGAGGTGCGCCTCGACGGCGTCGAGACGCGCAAGCGCGCCCTCGACCTGCTGCGTGCGCGCGCGGCCGCGACCGCCCAGGGCGACTGGATCTACACGCTGGGCGGCTGGGCGATCGAGCAGTTCGCCGACGACAGCAAGCCGTTCACACGCGAGGAACTGGATCAGGCCGCGCCCAACAATCCCGTGCTGCTGCAGGCGTCGTATCGTGAGGCGTTCCTGAATAGCCGGGCGCTGCAGCTGCTCGGCGTCAACGACGCGGCGGCCCAGAACGCCGCGATAGTGAAGGACTCCGCCGGCAAGCCGACCGGCCGGGTGCTCGAGGCCGGGTTCCGTCAGCTGGTGGGGAAGCTGCCGACCGCATCAGGCGCCGACATCGAGGCCAGCACGCGGCTGATGATGAAAGACCTCAATCGCATGGGCCTCACGGCGTTCGGCAGCGCAGGCTGCGAGGCTGACGTGCTGCCGACGTTTCGCAAGCTGGCCGACCAGGGACAGCTGAACGTCCGCGTGGGCTGCATCACCTCACCCGCCGGCGGCGGCAACACCGATCAGCTGCTGCCGCGCATCGCCCAGATGAAGCTGTTCCAGGGCGACAACTGGATCGACTCGATTTTCTACGGCGAGAGCGTCTTCGGGCCGCTGCACGATCCGATGTTCATCCCGAAGTCGGATCCGAAGCCCGACCAGCTCGCGACATGGCGCCGCATCGCCACCGAGATCGCGAAGGCGCACCTGCCGCTCCACGTTCACGCCAACCTGACGAACACGCTCGATGCGTTTCTCGATCAGATTGAAGAGATCAACAAGGAATACCCCATCAAGAACCTCCGGTGGACGCTGGCCCACGTCAACCAGCTCAACGCGTCGCACCTCGAGCGCATGAAGAAGCTGGGGATGTACGCGGCCGTCCATCCCTGGGCCGTCATCAACGGCGGCATCAACCAGGCCGTGTTCGGTGACGCGGCCCTCGACATGGCGCAGCTCAGCACGATCCAGAACAGCGGCATCATGTGGGGCTTCGGCAGCGACGGCAGCCGGGCGAACCAGATCCAGCCGTTCACGACGCTCTGGTGGGCGGTCACCGGCAAGATGGTCGGCGGCACGCGGGCGCTGCGCGAGTCGAACACCATCTCCCGCGAGGACGCCCTGATCGCGCACACGCGCCGGAACGCGTTTTTCCTGTTCCAGGAGGACAACCTCGGCTCGATTCAGCCCGGCAAGCTCGCCGACCTCGCCGTGCTCGACCGCGACTACCTGACGGTGCCCGTCGATCAGATCAAGGACATCAAGTCGGTCATGACCATTGTCGGCGGGCGCGTCGTCTACGACGCGAGCGAACCGGTGGCCGTTGCGGCATCCGCGCGGACGAAATAGGAGACCACGAACATGATGAAGAAGACGAGTCTGATCCTGACCGCGGCGTGCGCGCTGTACGCCGTGTCGGCTGCGCCGGCATTGGCGCAGGCGCCGGCCACGCTGGCGAAAGTGACGGTGTCCGGCGAGGCGGCGAAGCGGATCATGACGAAGACGCAGATCAACGCCGACACCGCGCGCGCGCTGGTCGACGCCTGCGTCGAGTTCGGCAAGTCGAGCAATGCGACGTATTCGGTGTTCGTCCTGGCCCCCAACGGGGACACGATCGCCGCTCACGTGATGGACGGCCAGCTGCCGATCGCGGTCGAGACCGCCCAGCTCAAGGCGAAGACCGCGCTGTATGCGCGCTCGTCGTCCAGCGCCGTGGCGCAGCGCTTCGGCACGATTGACGGACGGCTGATTCGCCTGGACCTCGGGAAGTCACAGGGCCTCGCGTACTACTTCGTCGGCGGCGGTCTCCCGATCGTCGTCGAGGACCAGCTCATCGGCGCGATCGGCGTGGGCGGCGGCTCGCAGGACGAGCTGTGCGCGTACACCGCGCTGACGAAGGTCCTGGGTCCGCAGCCGCCGCTCACCCCCGCCGCGCCGCCCGCCGGCGGCGCCGCCCCCGCGCCCGGACGCGGCCGCGGCCAACAATAAGAGGTCCAACAGGTCCACTAGGTCCGAAAGGTCCAAAAGGTCCAGAAAGGTCCGAGAGGTCCAGGTCCGAGCGCCGCGGACTCCTCGGACCTTTCAGACCCTTCGGACCTCCCGGACCCCTTGGACCTTTCGGACCCCTTGGACCTTTTGGACCCCGTGGACCCCTTGTTGTGATCTATCTCGCAACGCAAACACTGAACGGTCTGTTTTCTGCGGCATTGCTGTTCTTGATCGCGAGCGGCCTGACGCTGGTCTTCGGCGTGATGAGAATCGTCAACATCGCGCACGGGTCGTTCTACATGCTCGGGGCGTACGTCGCCTCGACGATCGTCGCGCGGAGCCGGAGCCTGCTGCTCGGCGCGCTGTCCGCCGTCCTCGCCGTCGCGGCCGCCGGATTCCTCGTGCAGTCGCTCCTCCTGCGCCGTTTCGCGGGCAAGCCGCTCGCCCAGATGATGCTCACGATGGGCGTCGCGCTGGTGTGCCGCGATCTCGTGTTCGTCATCTGGGGCGGAGACCCGTTCACGCTTCCGTATCCGCCCGCCCTGCGCGGCTCGATAGACGCCGCCGGCGTTGTCTTCCCGTCGTACCGGCTGTTCGTCATCGCCGTGGCCGCCGGCGTGGGTGTCCTGCTGTGGTTCCTGAACGAGAAGACATTGATCGGCGCGAAACTGCGCGCCGCGGTGGACGATCCGGAGATGGCGGGCGGCACCGGCATCAACGTCGCGTTGCTTTCCGCGTGCGTCTTCGCCGCCGGCGCAGGGCTCGCCGCCTTCGGCGGCGTGATGGGCGGACCCATCCTCGGCGGCTACACCGGCATCGATTTCGACCTGCTGCCGCTGGCCTTCGTCGTCGTCATCATCGGCGGCATGGGGAGCCTCAAGGGCGCGCTCATCGGCAGCGTGATCGTCGGGCTCATCGACAACTTCGGCAAGGCGCTCGTCCCCGAGCTGTCGTACTTCACGCTCTTTGCCCCGATGGTGATCATGCTCGCCGTGAAGCCCACTGGTCTCTATGGCAGGGCCTAGGGCCGCGCGGGCGCGGGCCCTTCCAGTTCTGATTGCTCTCGCGATCCTGCTGCTCGCCGCACCGATCGTCGTCAGCTCCTACTGGGTAGGACTGCTGACGCAGATGGTCATCTTTTCCATCCTGGCGATGAGCCTCGACATCCTGCTCGGATACACCGGTCTGCCGTCGCTCGGGCACGCGGGCGTGTTCGGCGTGGCGGCCTACGCGGTGGCGGTATTGTCGACGACCTACCACGCGGGATTCTGGGCGTGCGTCGCCGGTGGAATTCTCGGCGGGATGGTGCTCAGCGCCTGCCTGGGCCTGCTCGTGTCACACGTTCGCAACACGTACTTCCTGATGATCACGCTCGCGCTGGGCATGGTGTTGTGGGGCGTGAGCTACCGCTGGATTCCGGTCACGGGCGGGGACAACGGCATCTCGGGGATTCCGCGGCTCGAAGCGCACGCGGGCCTTCCTGTATCCGGCGCGATCCCGTTTTACTACGTCGCGCTCCTGGTGTTCGCCGTGTCCGCGGGCCTGATGGCGCTCGTCGTGCGCTCGCCGTTCGGCTTCACGCTGCGCGGCATCCGGGAGAACGAGCCACGCATGAAGAGCCTGGGATTCAACACCTGGCTGCACTGCTACCTCGGCTACGTGATCGCCGGACTGTTTGCGAGCGTTGCGGGCGTCGTGTGGGCGTATTACAACGGCTTCGTGAGCCCGACGTACCTGGATCTCACGGCGTCCTCGGAACTGTTCCTGATGGTCACGCTCGGCGGTCCCGGCACCCTCATCGGCCCCGCGATCGGCGCCGCCGCGCTCGTGCTGCTCAAGAACGTGATCAGCACGTACACGCAGCGCTGGCTGCTCATCCTCGGTACGGTCTACATCGCCACGATTCTCGCCGCACCGCAGGGACTGTGGAATCTTCGGACGAAGAAACCGTAGCGGCCGGTTTCAGCCGGCCGTAACGTCCGCCTGAAGGCGGACGCTACGTCTGACCGTGTGATCTATTTCGCCGGAACGGGAGTCGCGACGGGCTTGCCGGATTCGACGACGTAATTGGCGAGGACGCGGGCGGTGGATGAGCCCTTGTTCGTCGCGTTGTGCACCTGGCCGTTCGGAATGAAGAAGGTCTGGCCGGCCGTCAGCGTCACCGGCGGCTTGCCGTCCTGCTCGAGCAGGATTGAGCCTTCGAGGATGTAGCCGATTTCCTCCCCGGGGTGGGTGTGGGCGCCGACGGTGCCGCCGGGCTGGAATTCGGCGATGGCGGTGACGGCTTCGCGTCCGGCCACCGAGAGCTTCTGCTGTTGCAGAACCGTGCGTTTGAACCCGGGCTGCTGCGCGAAGAGCCCCGCGGAGACCCCGGAGACGATGACGAGGGCGGTTGCAGAGAACGTCGCGATGATCGTGGTTTTCAGGGCTTTCAAGGCATCCTCCTTGGCGTGGTGCGGGAGGCATTGTAACGTCGTTCGGCCGCGCAGGCATCTTCCATGTCAGAATCTGCGCTCACGAGAAGGGAAGGCGCATCATGAAACGGACTCTGGCGCTGCTGGCGGCGGTCGTGTTCACCGGAGCGGACGGCATCGGCGCCGCGCAGGGGCCTGGCCGCGGACCGGCTGCGCCGCCGCGGCCTGACAATCCTCAGTCGCTCATGCACGTCGACGCCGCCAGGACGCTCGCCGGCAGCGATACGTGGCTGCAGGCGCCGTTCACCTTCTATTGTGTTGCGGGCAATGCGCGGGGGAACAGCCCGGCCGCGCCGGAGCTCGAGCCCGTCAAGCTGTTCGACAACGTCTACGCCGTCGGCAACTCCGAGGCGACGGTGTACGCGATCGTCACGCCGCAGGGCATCATCCTCATCGACTCGGGCTACGCGGACCGCGTGGAAACCGTCGTCGTCGCAGCGCTGAAGGCCGTGGGGCTTGACCCGGCAAACGTGAAGTACGTGTTGCTCGGGCACGGCCACGCGGACCACTTCGGAGGCGCCCGGTACTTTCAGGAGCACTACGGCGCGAAAGTTGGTTCGGCCGCGGCCGACTGGGATCTGATCAACCCGCCGAGTCCGCCGGCGAACCAGCCGGCCAACGCGCCGCGCGGGCCGAATCGCGACCTCGTGCTCGCCGAAGGGCAGCCCGTGACGCTCGGCGGCACAACGATCACGCCGATCGCCATCCCGGGACATACGCCAGGCTCTCTGGCGTTCATCTTCCCGGTCAAGGAAGGACAGCGGACGTTCACCGCCGGGTTGTTCGGCGGCACCATCCTGACGGCGGATCGGATCACGACCCCTGGCCTGAAACAGTACGTGCAGTCGATCGACCACTACCTGGACGTCGCGAAGAAGATGAAGGTGGACGTCGAGTTGCAGAATCATCCGCTCTTCGACGGCATGGCCGACAAGCTCGCGCGCCTGCGAACGCGGAAGGCCGGCGACCCCAACCCCTTCATCGTCGCCACGGACCGCTACGCCAGGTTCTGGTCGATCATCTCGGAATGTATCCAGGCAGAGATCGCGCGCCGCGGCAACGAATGAACCGGCGCCTGCTGCCCCTGCTGGCGCTGTGCCTCGCGGCCGGCGCCGCGCTCGCCGCCGGTCAACCGTCCTCGCAGGCGCCGATCAAGGTCGGATTCCTGGGCCCGCTCTCGGGGCCGTACGTGCAGAACGGGCGCGACATCCTGAACGGTTTCCTGCTCGCGCTCGACGAGATGGGGCATCGCGCGGGCGGACGGCCCATCGAGCTGATCGTCGAAGACGACGAGGCTATCCCGGCGGTCGGATTGACGAAGGCGCGGAAGCTGATCGAGCGCGACCACGTGCAGTTGATGACGGGCGCGCTCCTGTCGTCCACGGGTTACGCGCTGGCGCCGTACATCGACTCCATGAAGGTGCCGATGATTTATCCGGTCGTGTCGGCCGACGACCTGACGCAGCGGCGTCCCGGCAAATGGATTATCCGGACGGGCTGGACCGGGAGCCAGCCCAATCACGCGTTCGGCGAGTATACGTATCGCACGCTCAAACGGCGCAAGGTCGCGACGATCGCGCTCGACTACGCGTTCGGATGGGAGTCGGTCGGCGGCTTCGAGCGGACGTTCGTGGCGGAAGGCGGCGCGATCGCGCAGAAGATCTGGGTGCCGGTCTCGGTCCACGACTTCGCTCCTTACCTGGCGCAGATCTCGAGGGACGTGGACGCCGTGTACGCGCTCGTGCTCGGCCGGGCTGCCCTGCAGTTCATGCGGCAGTACCAGGAATTCGGGCTGAAGCAGCGTGTGCTGCTCATCGGCGGAGGTACGACGACCGACGAGCACGTGCTGCCGTTCATGGGCGATGAGGCGCTCGGGGTGATTACGGCGCTCCACTACAGCGCCGCGCTCGAGACCCCCGCGAACCTGGCGTTCGTCTCGGCGTATCGCGCGCGCTACAACAAGATCCCGAGCTACTACTCCGAAAGCATGTACAGCGGCGCCAGGTGGTTCGCCGCCGCGGCCGACGCCGTGCACGGCAACGTGGAGGACTCGGAAGGCTTCCTCCGCGCGCTGCGCAGCGTGAGCGTGCCGGACCTGCCGCGCGGGCCCGTGCGGCTCGACGAATACGGGAGCCCAATCGAGAACATCTACATCCGCAAGGTCGAGCGCGTGAACGGCGCGCTGCAGAACACGGTCATCGACACAGTTCCGGCCGTCTCGCAGTTCTGGACGTTCGACCCCGCCGAGTACCTGAAGCAGCCGCTCTATGCCCGAAAATAGGCGCGCCTGCCTGGAGCTCCGGAACCTGTCGCGGACGTTCGGCGGGCTGAAAGCCGTCAACGGCGTGAGCCTGTCGGTGCAGGCGGGCGAACGGCGAGCCCTGATCGGGCCGAACGGAGCCGGCAAGACCACGCTGTTCAACCTGATCAGCGGAGAGATTCGCCCGACGGAAGGCTCGATCGTGTTTCAGGGAGCCGACGTGACGGCGCTGCCGCCGCACAGGCGCGCGGCCCGTGGCATCGCGCGCACATTTCAGATCACGCGCCTCTTCGCGTCGCTGACAGTGTTCGAGAACATGCTCCTCGGCTGCGAGGCGCTCGACCCGCGCAAGTTCACGCTGCACCGGCCGCTTTCCTCGTTCAGCGACCTGACCGAACGCGCCGGCGCGCTGCTCGAGGCATTCGGTCTCTGGCCTTCGAGGACGGAGGCCGCCGGCAACCTGTCCTACGGCAACCAGCGCATGCTCGAGGTCGCGTTGTCGATGGCCGGCCGGCCGGCACTGCTGCTGCTCGACGAGCCGATGGCCGGTCTCTCGGCGGCCGAACGTTCGCTGATGCTCCGGCACCTCGATCGCCTCGATCGCGCCATCGCCGTGCTGATGATCGAGCACGACATGGACGTCGCGTTCGGGTTCGCCGAGACGGTCACCGTCCTCGACCAGGGCCGCGTCCTGTTCGAGGGATCGAGAGACGAGGTCAGCGCGAACCCCGCCGTGCAGCGGATCTATCTCGGCGTGCAGGAAGCATGACGCTCCATCCGACCCTGCTGCAGCTGGCCGACGTGCACACCTACTACGGCGACAGCCACGTGTTGCAGGGCGTGACGTTCGACGTGCCGAAGGGCAGCGTGACCGCCGTGCTCGGCCGCAATGGCGTCGGCAAGACGACGATGTGCCGGACCGTCGTGGGGTTTACGCCGGCGAGAGGCGGCCGCGTGCTGTTTGGTGGCGTCGACATCACGAAGATGCCGTCGCACAGGATCCACGGCCTGCATCTCGGTCTCGTGCCGCAGGGGCGCCGGGTGTTTCCGTCGCTGACCGTGCAGGAGCACCTCGCGATTGCCAGCTCGACGCCGTCCGGCATCGGCCGCGTGTTCGAGCTGTTCCCGCGTCTCGAGGAGCGCCGGCATCACCGGGGCAACGAGTTGAGCGGCGGCGAGCAGCAGATGCTCGCGATCGGTCGCGCGCTGGTAGCCAGCCCGGTGCTCGTAGTCATGGATGAGCCGACGGAGGGGCTCTCGATCGCGTCGATCGCGATCGTCGCGGACGCGATTCGCCGCCTGAGAGACGAGGGCACGACGGTCCTGCTGGCCGAGCAGAACGCCGCGTTTGCCGTCCGGCTGGCCGACCGCGTCCACGTGATGAGCCAGGGGCGTATCGTCCACTCGTCGGAGGCGGCCGCGTTGTGGGAGAACGAGGCGATCAAGACGCAGTACCTGGGAGTCCCGGCGTCGCGCGTGCCCTGATCTCTGTGGCAAGATTAGAGCGTTTTTCGGCGGACGTCCGCCTGAAGGCGGACGCTACGGGTAGACGACGCGAAGAGGGTTACGACATGAAGGTCGGTTCAGTGCGTGCGTCGGTCGGCGTCGTGGTTTCGGCGTTCGTCTGGTTGACGGCGGTGCTCGCCGCCGGCGGACAGGCGCCGCCGGAGCGGCAGCCGCTCGCCGAAGAAGTGTTCAAGAACATCCGCGTGCTGCGAGGGCTTCCCGTTGACGAGTTCATGGGCACCATGGGCGTCTTCTCGGCCGCGCTCGGCATGTCGTGCGAGGACTGCCACTCCGCGTCCGACACCACGTGGGAGAACTACGCCCTCGACACGAGCCCCAGGAAAGTCACGGCGCGGCGGATGGTGCAGATGATGGCGTCCATCAACCAGACCAGCTTCGGCGGCCGCCAGGTGGTGACGTGCTACACGTGCCACCGAGGCAGCGGCCGGCCCAGGGTCACGCCCAGCCTCACGGCGTTGTACGGCGCCTCGACGCTCGAAGACCAGGACGATATCGTTCGCACCGCGAGGACGGGACCGACGGCCGATCAGATCCTCGACAAATACATTCAGGCGATCGGCGGCGCGCAGCGCCTCGCCGGCATGACCAGCGTCGTGGCGAAGGGCACGAGCGCCGGCTACGGCCCGGAAGGCACGCGTCCGATCGAGATCGTCGCGAAGGCGCCGGGACAGCGGGCCACGACCATTCACACCCTCGACGGCGACAACACCACGGTGTACGACGGCCGATCCGGCTGGATCTCGGCGCCGCACAAGCCGGTCGCCGTGCTTGGGCTGACGGGGAGCGAACTGGACGGGTTGCGGCTCGAAGCGGAGCTGTCGTTTCCGGGCCGCATCAAGGAGACGCTCGGCCAGTGGCGCGCGGGCCTGCCGGCCGAGATCGACGACAAGGCTGTCCTGGTGGTGCAGGGCTCGCGGCCGAACGGCGCGCTGGGCACGTTCTACTTCGACAGCGAGACCGGCCTGCTCACGCGGCTGGTCCGCTACGCCAACTCCAAGGTCGGCCGGCTGCCCACGCAGATCGACTACTCGGACTACCGCGACGTCGCCGGCATCAAGATGCCGTTCAAGATCAAGGTGACGTGGTTGGACGGCCTGGAGAGCATCGAGCTCACCGACGTGCAGCTGAACGTTCCCGTTGATGCGGGCAAGTTCGGCAAGCCGGGGCCACCTACCAAATAGCGGCTTCAACGACGTACAACACAGAGCACACAGAGCACTCAGAGATTTTCCGGCAAGAAGTACGGGAACTCTGTGTGCTCCGCGTGCTCTGCGTTGAATGTCGTGATCTCTATCGCCGCGTATCAGGCAGCGTCTGTGCGATGGCGAGCGACGCCCAGCTCGTGCCGGCGGCCGAAATCCACTGGTGGCGGCCGAACGGGAACCCGCTCTCGAAGTAGCGCTGCGTGGGAAACGAGTGCGTCCTGACGAACCACGATCCATCCTGGTACTGGCTGCCGAGCAGGAAGGCCACGCCTTTGCGGTACGTGTCGTCGGTCGCGGGCACGCCGGCGACGTGCAACGCGTAGAGCGACAGGCCCGTGGCGTAGGCATCTGCGTCGGTGCGGGCGAACTGTGACCAGCCGCCGCTTGCCTCCTGCCTGTCCCGAATGGCCTTGACGGCTTCGGCGACGCGCGCCTTCGGCGCGCTGGTCCACACGAGGCCCATGAGGCGCATCCCGTATTCTTCGGCCGCCTTCGGCTGCGACGCCAGCAGCCACTGGCGGGCTCTGCGCAGGCTCTCCGACATGTCGTTCCCGCGGCCGGGAAGTGGATACGCGACCAGGCCTCCGGCGGCCATCGCGGTGTGGCTGACGAGACTGTATTCGAGTGGCGGGCGATTGAGGCCGTTGCCGAGCCAGCTTCCATCCGGCATCTGCCGGGCGATGAGCCAGTGCGCCATGATCGCCGTCACCGTGTCGGGCGCATGGCCTTCCGCCGCCAGGCCCAGGAGCGTATAGCCGACCGTCAACGCCTCGCCGCCGACCGCGGGATCCCCCGACATCACGCGCGCCGTGTTTCGCTTGAAGAACCCGAGCTGGTCATCGAGGATCTTCCGGTCGAGCGGCTCGTCGATCGCGATGCCTTTTCGCCTCGCGGCTGCGGCGGCCATCGACGGCAGGCCGTTGTGGTGGCACGAAATGCAGTTGGTCTTGTCCCTGAACGTCGACGCGGCGGGAAGCAGCTGGGCCACGCTTCTGGTCAGCGACACTCTGGGGTCCGTGATGCCGCCTGCGGGCGGCGGAGCGATCGCCTGGCGGCGCGGGCCGTTTCCCCGCGTGGCGCCGTGCTGTTCGAGCACCGCAATCTTTTCCCGATCGCCCTTGTAGATCGCCCAGTCCAGCGGCGTTTCGCCCTCCGTCATCCGGGCGTTCGGGTCGGCGCCGTGGTCGAGCAGCAGCCTCACCGTTTCCGCGCCTTCCGCTTCCGACGCGACGGCGTTCATGAGGGCGGTGCGGTCGTATTGAGGAGCGCTGGCATTCACGTCCGCGCCGAGCTCGATCCATCGAGCCACGAGCGCGGGCGGTTGCCACATGGCGGCCGCGCCCAAAAGATCTTTGGCCGGTGACGCTGCCCTGGACATCAGGTAATCGGTCGTCGGCCGATCCCAGCGCCCGAAGGCGGCGCGCCGCTCAGGAAACGCGAGCGCGCCCGGGTCGAGCCCCCGGTCCACCAGGAACCGGACGACGTCGATGTCGGCCGATCGTACGGCGAGCGACAACGCCGTTGCGCCGCCTCGATCCTGGGCGCGCAGGTCGGCCCCGCGTTCGAGCAGCAGGCGCAGGAGCGCGGACGTGCGCGGATACGACGCGGCGACCAGAAACACCGTGCGTTCGGTCTCGGTTCTTGCGTTCACAGCGGCGCCGTGATCGAGCAGCGCGCGGACCTTCTCGACGTCGGGCACGGCCCAGATGAGCGCGGTGGTCCCTCCCGGTCCTTTGGCGTTCGGATCGGCGTGATGCGAAAGCAGGATCTGCACGAGTCGTGCGTCGCCGAACAGGGCCGCTGACATCACCGCGGGTATGCTGTCGGCGTCCACGGCGTTTGCGTCGGCGCCGGCGTTGAGCGCTCGCTCGACCTCGCCGGCAGCGCCTCGCCGAATCGCCGCGAACAGCGCGTCCGACGGCGGCGCCGTCTGAGCGGACACGCCCGCGACCAGCAGCGCCGCGCACAGCAGGCGGTGGACCTTCATGCGCAAATCTTAGCGCCCGCCGGGTCTGTTGGCCACGAAATCATGAGGCGGCCCCTTCGACAGGTTGAGGGCAGGCCCCTCGATAAGCTCGGGGCAGGCAAGGTCTGCTAGGATTGCTCGCGATGAAGCCTGCGTTCAGAAGCGGCCTGGCCGTCGCGGCGGCGTGCGCATGCCTGGCCGTGTTTCCGGCGGATATTTTCAACGCGCGCGCGGCGGCGCAGGGGGGGCAGGACCTGGAAGTCCTCGAGCTTCGCCCGAACTTCTTCATGATCGCCGGGGCCGGCGGCAACATCGGCGTGCAGGTCGGCGAGGACGGCGTGATCGTCGTGGACGCCGGCCAGGCCGCCAGGGCCGACGCCGTCGTCGCCGCGATCAAGCGGATCACGCCGCGGCCGATCCGCTACATCATCGACACGAACGCGGACGCGGATCACGTCGGCGGCAACGAGACGCTGTCCAAGGCGGGGCAGACGCTGTTCACCAACCCGGGCTCGATCGGCATCACAGGCGACTTTCTCGGCGGCGTCGCGTCGATTCTGGCGGCGCAGAAAGTGCTCGAGCGAATGACCGCGCCGACGGGCCGCGCGGCGCCGTACCCGATCGGCGCCACGCCGACCGAGACGTTTGATTTCGCGCGCAAATACATGTACCTGAACGGCGAGGGGATCGAGATCCTCCATCAGCCGGCCGCGCACAGCGACGGCGACTCGATGGTGTTCTTCCGCCGATCGGACGTCGTGGTGGCCGGGGACGTGCTCGACACGACACGGTTCCCGGTGATCGACGTCGCGAAGGGCGGCTCCGTCAGTGGTCTGATCGCGGCGCTCAACCGGCTGGTCGACCTCGCCATCCCGTCGGTGCCGATCGTCTCGCGAGAGGCCGGCACGCTGGTGATCGCCGGCCACGGGCGCATCTGCGATCAGACCGATGTGGCCGAATACCGCGACATGGTCACGATTGTCCGCGACCGGGTCCGCGACGCGCGGAAGGCGGGGATGACGCTCGCGCAGGTGAAAGCGAGCGCTCCGACGCGCGGGTACACGAAGCGCTACGGATCGGATTCGGGCTCGTGGACGACCGACAACTTCGTCGAGGCCGTTTATCAGAGCCTCTCGCAGGAGAAGCCGTGAATCGGCGTCACTTCTTCCCCCGGTACTTGATATCCGTGGCGGCGTTGCTGGCCATGTCGCTGGCCGGCGCGCGCGTGCGCGCGCAGAATCCGGGCGCGCAGCCACCGGCTCCGACGCCGAGGGCCTCCGCGCCGATCGATCTCACCGGCTACTGGGTGTCGGTCGTGAACGAGGACTGGCGCTTCCGCATGGTGACGCCGGCCAAAGGCGACTACAAGGGCGTCCCGATCACGCGCGAGGCGCTCCAGATCGTGAATGCCTGGAATCCCGCCGCCGATGAGGCCGCCGGCAACCAGTGCAAGTCGTACGGCGCGGCCGCGATCATGCGGGTCCCCGGGCGCATCCATATCACGTGGCAGGACGACAACACGCTGAAGCTCGAGACCGATGCCGGCATGCAGACGCGGCTGTTTCAGTTCGGCGCGCCGGCCGCGCCTCCGGCGCAGCCAACGTGGCAGGGCCAGTCGCTTGCGCGCTGGGAGCGGCCCGGCCGCGGCAATCCCGCGGTGAAGGCGGGATCGCTCGCGGTGACGACCACGAACATGAAGGCGGGGTACCTCCGGAAGAACGGCGTGCCTTACAGCGACGCCGCGCGCGTCACCGAGTATTTCGATCTCTCTCCGATGCCGGGCGCTCCTCAAGGGGGCCAGCTGATCGTCGTCACCACGATCGTGGACGACCCGCGCTATCTCACACAGCAGTTCGTCGTCAGCTCACAATTCAAGAAGGAAGCGGACGGTTCCAAATGGGATCCCACACCGTGCTCGGCCACATGGTAAGGAAACGCCCGGCTCGAATCGCCTTCGTGCTGCTCGCGCTGCTCTGGGCGCCGCTGACGCGCAGCGCCTTCGCGCAGGCCGAGCTGTCGGGGTCGTGGAACCCGCGCAACACCGAAGACGTCTCGCGGGACTCGTACCCCGTGGACTATCTGGGCCTGCCGCTCAACACCGAAGGACGCACGAAGGCGCTGAGCTACAACGAAGGGCAGCTCGCGATGGTCGAGCGTCAGTGCGAAGGCTGGCCCGCCGTGTATTTTGTCCAGGGGCCGTTCGGCTTGAAGATCTGGGCCGACACCGATCCGGTCAAGGGATCCATGGTGTCGTTGACCATCGGCGCGTGGGAAGACCGCGCACCCATCACCATCTGGATGGACGGCCGGCCGCACCCGTCGAAGTACGCCGAGCACACGCGCGGCGGCTTCACGACCGGCCGCTGGGATGGCGACACGCTCGTCGCCGAGACCACGCACATGAAGGCGGGCTTTCTGCGCAAGAACGGCCCGCCGATGAGCGACCAGGCGACCATGACGTCGCGGTTCTGGCGGCACGGGGACATTCTCACCGTGCTTGCTGTGGTCGATGATCCGATCTACCTCGCCGAACCGCACATCGTGACGAAGAGTTTCGGTCTCTCCACGACGCCGATGCTTCCCGTCGGTCCGCCGTGCGTGACGACGTTCGAGGGTAAGCGCCCGGGCGAACCGGTGCCGCATTTTGTCCCCGAGAAGAATCCTTTCGTCGACGAGCTGACGAAGTTGTACAACCTGCCGCGGGCGGCCGTCCTTGGCGAGGCCGAGACGCTGTACCCGGAGTACCGGAAGAAGATCAAGGCGACGTACGTGCCGCGCGAGCCGTGCAAGACGGACTGCGGGGCCCCGCCGGCGCGATAGGACACGACGTAGAACGCAGGGCACGCGGAGTCCGCAGAGTTCATCAGGCCGTTCATGAGCGTCCGCCGCGCCGTTTTCAGCGTCTGCGGGACCGTGTTGATCGGCGCCTCTCTTGCCGCACAAACCATCTCGACGCAGGACCTGCTGGCGCGCGGCGGCCGGTACGTCGAGGACCTCGAAAAGCAACTCGCGGTTGTCATCGCCGACGAGACGTACGTTCAGGAGCTGTGGGCGAGGGGCGCCAGGCAGATCGCGAGCCGGACGATCACGTCCGAAGCGCTGTTCATGCAGCTGCCGAACGAGGACATCTCGCTCTTCGTCCGCAATGTCACGATGGTGGACGGGCGGCCCGTCGCGGACAGCAAAGAACGTCTCGACCGGGCGCTGGCGGCGCCGGGCTTCGACTACGTCTCGAGATTGCGCGCGATCGATGCGGAAAGTGCTCGTTACGACATCGGTCACGTCTGGCGGACCACCGGTTATCCGACCCTCGCGTTGCGATTCCTGCTCCCTGGATATCGACAGCGATTTGTCTTTTCGCTCGACGGAACGGAAAAGCTGCCGGGTGAATCCACGTCGAGAATCAAGTTCGCGGAACGGGACGGCTCCAGCGTGATCCAGGTCAACGCCGCCAACGTCCGGTCCTCGGGAATGCTGTGGCTGCGGCCGGACGACGGGGCCGTGGTGAGAACCAGCCTGGAGCTCAGGCTGCCGTCGAGCCTGCGCGTGTCGATTGTGGTCAACTTCCGGCGCGATCCCGCGCTCGGCGTGTGGGTGCCCGTGCGGATGGATGAACGCTATGACGAGGTCGACGGCAGCTCGACGAGGTGTTCGGCGCGGTATTCGAATTTCAGGCGCTTCGAAACGTCCGGCCGCTTGATCCAGCCGCAGGCGCGTTGAGAAACGACGTACAACACAGAGCACTCGGAGCAAGCAGCGTCAGCATTTACGGAATCTGATTCTCCGTGTGCTCTGTGTGCTCTGTGTTGATCGTCGTCCTATTTCCAGCTGGCGATGGCTTTGCCCTGTGGTGAACCGGGGCCGAACTCGAACATCTCGATCCGCAGGCCGTTGGGATCCGTGGCGTTCGAGACCGACGAGTCGTCCGGCCTGACGCGCACGTCATCGACCATCACGCCGCGGCTCTTCAGGGAGGCGACCACGTCCTTGAGGTTGGCCACGTGCAGGCCGAAGTGGTTGAGCCCCGGCCGGCGGTTCGCGTTGGCCTGCTGGATCTCGACGAACGTGTTCTTGCTCACCTGGACGTAGGCCAGCTGCGGTTTCCCGGCGGCGTCCTTGACCGTGAACGCCTCGCGGAAGCCCATCTTCTGGGTGTAGAAGGCCATCGCTTCCTCGAAGTTCTCGACGGCGAAACCAACGTGGTTCACGTAGTTGTCGCCGGGAAGCTTCTGATCCTGCGCCGAACCCGGCGCGATCCACAGACCCAGCAGGATCCCCACCACGAAAACGACTGAAGTTCGCATTCTTTGACTCCTCTCCAACCGGTGACC
>Ga0070665_100003361_pt1 | contig 17112 bp, 14 predicted proteins | sample KBSS13metaG_FD_65862 | JGI IMG/M metagenome (GOLD analysis project Ga0070665, IMG submission 65862) | Switchgrass rhizosphere microbial communities from Kellogg Biological Station, Michigan, USA - KBS S1-3 metaG | ecosystem: Host-associated > Plants > Roots > Rhizosphere > Soil ... | reverse complement strand
TGTTCTTCGTCTCCGTGGGCATGCTGTTCGATCCGACGGTGCTGGTCCGCCAGCCGCTGGCGGTTTTGGCGGTGCTCGCCATCATCATGATCGGCAAATCGGTGGCGGCCTTCGTCATCGTGCTGGTGTTCCGCCACCCGGTGCGCACCGCGCTGACGGTATCCGCGTCGCTGGCACAGATCGGCGAGTTCTCCTTCATTCTCGCCAGCCTCGGCGGCGCTCTCGGCCTGCTGCCCGCGGATGGGCGCGACCTGATTCTCGCCGGCGCCATCCTGTCCATCGCGCTGAATCCCGTCGCCTTCGCGGGCGTGACGCCGCTGACGCGCTGGGTCGAATCGAAGCCGCGCCTGCTGAAGGCATTGGAGCGCCCGGGGGCGGAGCTGCATCGCACGCCGGTGTCCAGCGCGAGCGGGCTGCGCCATCACGCCATCGTCATCGGGTATGGACGGGTCGGCGGCGCCATTGGCCAGGCACTCAAGGTCCAGGGACTGCCGTTCTCCGTGATCGAGCGCGACCACCTCATGCTGGCCAGCGCGCAAGCCGCGGGCGTTCCGACCGTGGTCGGCGACGCCGCCGTACCGGGCGTGCTCGAAGCCGCCGGCCTGGAACACGCGCGCCTCGTGGTGGTCGCGACCCCGGACAGTTTCCAGGCAAGGCGCATCGTGGAACTGGCGCAGAAGCACAGGGCCGGTATCGACATCGTGGTGCGCACCCACAGCGAGAACGAGTTGAAGGCGCTGGAGCAGCTCAAGGTCGGACACGTCGTGCTCGGCGAACGCGAGCTGGCGCACGGCATGCTCGAATACGCGCTGCGCAGCCTCGGCGTGCCGGCCGAACGCGCCCGCGCCGCCGCGGGACGCGGTGCGCCGGTGAATCCCGAGGGAACCTAACTATCTTCGGTGGCGGCGTCGTCCATGCGCAACCGGTAGCCGACTCCCGCTTCCGTGACGATGAACCGCGGCCGCGCGGGATCGGGCTCCAGCTTGTTGCGAAGATTGCGGATGCAGACGCGCAGGCTGCGCGTGTCACCCACCTGCGCCGGGCCCCAGACTTCGCGGATCAGGGCTTCCTGCTTGACGATGGTGCCCGGATGCCGCGCGAGATTCTCCAGCACGCGGAATTCGAGTGGCGTGAGATGCACCCCGGTGTCACCGCCCCGCACCTCGCGCCGTGCGAGGTCGACGCTGACACTTCCGAAGCGCACCAGCGAGGACGTGGCAGCGCCGGTGGCGTTGCGCCGCAGGGCCGCGCGCACGCGCGCCAACAGCTCAGCCGCGGCGAACGGCTTGGTGACATAGTCGTCGGCGCCGGCATCCAGCGCAGCGATCTTCTGTTCCTCGGCGGTGCGCGCCGACAGCACGATGATGGGCACCGCGGACCACGCGCGGACGCGGCGAATCAACTCCGTGCCGTCGCGATCCGGCAGGCCCAGATCCACCAGCAGCAGGTCCGGCTTGTGGGCGCGGGCCTCGACTTCGCCGCGGGCCGCGCTCTCCGCCTCGACCACGCGGTAGTTTGCCGCGTGCAGCAGCACGCGCAGTACGTCACGGATGCCGGGCTCGTCTTCGACCACGACGATCTGGTGCATGGCCTGGGTCACGCGGGGCGCTCCACGGCCGGCAACGTGAATTCGAAGCGGGCGCCGCCGCCAGCGCGCGCGCTGGCGCGGATTTCTCCGCCGTGGGCTTGTACGATCACGCGACAAATGGCGAGACCCAGCCCGACACCCGCGATGCTTCCTTCGCCGTCGCCACGCTGGAACTTGTCGAACAGGCGCGCGGGATCACCAGCGGGAAGTCCCGGTCCCGAATCCTCGACCCACACGCGCACCGCGTGATCCTCGGGCCATGCGCCGATGCCGACCTGGGTACGCGCGGGCGTGTACTTCGCGACGTTGTCGAGCAGGTTGGTGAACACCTGCACCACCAGGCTGGCGTCCACGTACACCGGTGGCAGGTCGGACGGCATGCGCAGTTCGATCGGGTGACCCACCAGCCGCTGTTCGAGCCTCTGCAGCGCGACCGCCGCGAGGTCGTCGACCGATTCCCAATCGCGCCGCAGGATCGGCACGCCCGCTTCGAATCGGGTCAGGTCCAGCACGTTGGACACCAGCTCCGACATCTCGCGCGCGCGGCTCTCGATGGAAGCGGCCAGCGACTGTCGGGTGGCGGCGTCCAGCCGATCGCCATGCGTCGCCAGCGTGCTGCCCGCGCCGGCCATGACCGACAGCGGAGTACGCAGATCGTGCGAGATCGAAGCCAGCAAGGTGTTGCGCAGGGACTCACCCTGCGCGGCGACGCGCGCGGACTCGGCCTGCATGGCGAGGTTTTCGCGCTCCAGCGCCAGGCCGATCTGGCCGGCGAAGGTTTCCAGCAGGTGCAGCTGCTCTGGCAACGTGACGCGGCGCTGGTTCTGCGGCAGCACCGCCAGCACGCCCAGCCGGCGCGCGGCATCCCCCAGTGGTAGATAGAGCGCCGGGGTGGCCGGCAGCGTGTCGGAGCCGAAGCCGGCGCGGCGCCCGTGTTCCAGCACCCACTGGGCAACCGCGACGTCGCTGCCGCGATACGAGCCGGTGATCGCCGGGTCCACGGGATGGTGCAGCTTGCCGTTCACGTCGGGCAGCAACACCACCGCCGTGCACTGGAAGACCTCCGCCACGTGTTTCACCGCGATGCCGGCCATGGATGAGCTGCCGCGCGTGGCGGCCAGCTCGCGGCTCATCGCGTACAACATCGCGGTACGCCGCTCGCGCGCCCCCGCCACGCGGGTCTGCTGGCGCACGCTGGCCACCAGCGTGGCAATCGTCAGGGCGATGGTCAGCATCACGGCGAAAGTGACCAGGTATTGCACGTCGCCGACAGCGAACGTGAAGCGCGGCGGCACGAAAAAGAAATCGAACGCGGCCACGTTGAGCACCGCCGCCAACACCGAGGGACCGCGGCCGAACCACAGGCCCGCCGCGGTGACGCCCAGCAGGTAGACCATCACGAGATTGGACAGCTCTAGATAGGGGTCCATGAGCGCGGCAACGGCCGAACAGATCGCGCTGATCGCGAGCGCCGCAAAGTAGCGCCGCCAGCGCAGCGGCGGCGCCACCGCCGCGGCGCGCGACAGGCGCGCCCGTTCCTCGCGGCTGGATTGCGCCTCGGTGGGTGCGATCGTGATCACGTCGAAACTCTGCGCGCGCCGCGCCAGCTCGGTGGCCGTGGAAGGCCGCAGCAGCCCGCGCCATCCGGATCGCTTCGGCGCGCCGAGCACCACGCGGGTGGCGCGCCGGGTCTCGGCGTATTCCAGCAACGCGTCCACCGCCGACGGGCCATCGAGCGTCACGGTTTCCGCGCCCAACGACTCCGCGAGCTTGAGCAAGGTCACGCGCCGGTCGCGCTCGCTGTCAGAAAGACGGCGCAGCGCGGGCGTCTCGACGTACACCACGGTCCACGCGGCTTCGAGCGCATCCGCCAGGCGTTTGCCGGCGCGGATCACCTGCTCCGATTGCGGGTCCGGCCCCGTGGCCACCAGCACGCGGTCGCGAGCCAGCGCCGTGTGCGCAGCCTCGTCGCCCCTGGCTGCCTGCGCGGCGGATTCGATGCGATCGGTCATGCGCCGCAGCGCCAGCTCGCGCAACGCCAGCAGGTTGCCGCGCCGGAAAAACCGATCGGCCGCGGCCCGCGCGTCATCGGCGATGTAGATCTTGCCGGCCTTCAGTCGCGCCAGCAGGTCATCCGGCGGCAGGTCTATCAATTCGACTTCGTCGGCTTCGTCGAAGATTCGATCCGGCAGCGTCTCGCGCTGCCGCACGCCGGAAATCTGCGCCACCACGTCGTTGAGGCTCTCGAGGTGCTGCACGTTGACCGTGGTCCACACGTCGATGCCCGACTCGAGCAACTCCTCGATGTCCTGCCAGCGCTTGGGATGGCGCGGCGGCGGATCTCCGCCGGACAGATTCGAGTGGGCCAGCTCGTCCACGACCAGGACGGCCGCGCGCCGGGCCAGTGCGGCGTCGAGATCGAATTCCTGGCGCACGATGCCGCCGTATTTCACCGGCAGTGTCGGCAGCGCCTCGATGCCTTGCATGAGCCGCTCGGTGTCGATGCGCCCATGAGGTTCGATGTAACCCAGCACCAGATCGGTACCCGCCGCGCGCGCGCCGCGCGCGGCTTCGAGCATCGCGTAGGTCTTGCCGACACCCGCGGTGGCCCCGAAGAAGATGCGCAGCCGCCCGCGCCGCGCGCGGGCCTCCTCGGCCTTCACGTGGTGAAGCAGCTCATCGGGATCAGGCCGCGCTTCGGCCATGGCCTAGCTCACTTTCTTTTGCCATCCAACGCGAGATTCAATTGCAGCACATTCACCCGCGGCTCGCCCAACAGGCCGAAGGTGCGTCCCTGCGTGGCGGCCGATACCAGCGCGCGTACCTGCGCAACCGGAAGTCCGCGGGCGCGCGCCACGCGCTCCGCCTGGAATTCGGCCGCCGCCGGCGAGATGTGCGGATCCAGCCCGCTTCCCGAGGCCGTGACGAGATCCACCGGGATAGGCCGGCGGTTGCCGGGATCGGCCGCGCGCAAGGCGTCGATGCGCGCACGAACCGCGGCGTCGAGATTCGGGTGCGTCACGCCCAGGTTCGAGCCGGACGACACGGCGCCGTTGTTCGGTAACGGGCTGGTGGCCGAAGGCCGGCTCCAGAAATATTTCGGCACCGTGAATGATTGGCCGATGAGCGCGGAACCCACGGGTTTGCCAGCGCGTTCGATGAGGCTGCCATTCGCCTGGCTCTCGAACAGCAGTTGGCCGAGGCCGGTCACCACGGCGGGATAGACGACACCGGTGATGAGCGTGAGCGCTAGAAAAACCAGCAGCGCCGGCTTCAATTCCTTGAGCATGATGAATCCTCAGGCCAGTCGCAGCGCGGCCAGCAACAGGTCGACCAGCTTGATGCCGATGAACGGCACGATGAGTCCACCCACGCCGTAGACCAGCAGATTGCGCCTCAGCAGCACGGCCGCGGACGCGGCGCGGGTCTTGACGCCACGCAGGGCCAGCGGCACCAGCACGATGATGATCAGGGCGTTGAAGATCACCGCGGACAGGATGGCGCTCTGCGGGCTGCTGAGCCGCATCACGTTGAGCGCATCCAGCGCCGGGTAGGTAGTCGCGAACGCGGCCGGGATGATGGCGAAATACTTGGCCACGTCGTTGGCGATCGAGAAGGTGGTCAGTGCACCGCGCGTGACCAGCATCTGCTTGCCCACGTCGACCACCTCGATGAGCTTGGTGGGATTGGAATCGAGGTCCACCATGTTGCCGGCCTCTTTCGCGGCCTGCGTACCGGTATTCATGGCCACGGCCACGTCGGCCTGCGCCAGCGCCGGCGCATCGTTGGTGCCGTCGCCGCACATGGCCACGAGGTGGCCTTCCGCCTGGTGCCGGCGGATCAGCGCCAGCTTTGCCTCGGGCGTGGCCTCGGCGAGGAATTCGTCCACGCCCGCCTCCGCCGCGATGGCCGCGGCCGTGAGCCGGTTGTCGCCGGTGACCATGACGGTCTTGATACCCATCTGGCGCAGCTCCGCGAACCGTTCGCGGATGCCACCCTTCACGATGTCGCGCAGCTCGATGACACCCAGCGCGCGGCTGCCGTCGGCCACCACCAGGGGCGTCGCGCCGCGACGCGCGATCGCGTCCACGATGCCCTCGAGCGACGCGGGCCAGGCACCGCCGGACTCGGACACGAAACGGCGAATCGCATCGCTCGCGCCCTTGCGGATGCGCCGCCCGTCGAAGTCGACCCCGCTCATGCGTGTCTGCGCCGAGAACTTGTGGAAGGTGTGCACGGAGCCGGCCAGATCGCGGCCGCGCAGCTGGAAGCGCTGCTTGGCCAGCACGACGATGGATCGCCCCTCGGGAGTTTCATCGGCCAGCGAGGCCAGTTGCGCCGCGTCGGCCAGGTCGCGCTCCTCGACGCCCGGCGCGGCATGGAAGGCCGTCGCGTTGCGATCTCCGAGCGTGATGGTGCCGGTCTTGTCGAGCAGCAACACGTCGACGTCGCCGGCGGCTTCCACGGCGCGTCCCGAGGTGGCGATGACATTGGCGCGGATCATGCGATCCATGCCGGCGATGCCGATGGCCGAGAGCAGTCCGCCGATCGTGGTGGGAATCAGGCACACCAGCAGCGCCACCAGCACAGTGATGGTGATCACCTGGCCACTGCCCGAACTGGCCACCGCGTATTGCGAGAATGGCGCCAGCGTCGCGGTGGCCAGCAGGAACACCAGCGTCATCATTGCCAGCAGGATCGCCAGCGCGATCTCGTTCGGCGTGCGCTGGCGCGACGCGCCCTCGACCATGGCGATCATGCGGTCGAGAAAACCTTCGCCTTCGCGGCGCGTGATGCGCACCACCAGCCAGTCCGAGAGCACACGCGTGCCGCCGGTGACCGCGGAAAAATCGCCGCCCGCCTCGCGCAGCACCGGCGCGGACTCGCCCGTGACCGCGCTCTCATTGACCGAAGCCACGCCCTCCACGACTTCGCCATCGGCGGGAATGATGTCGTTGGCTTCGACGAGCACGAGATCGCCGCGCCTGAGGTCCGCGGCTTCGACCGTGTGCGTGTCATTGCGATGGCTTCCCACGATCCGTCGCGCGTGCACGTGGCGGCGCATGGACCGCAGCGTCGCCGCCTGCGCCTTTCCCCGCCCTTCCGCCACCGCCTCCGCGAAGTTCGCGAACAACACCGTCAGCCACAGCCAGGCCGAAATCGCCAGCACGAAACCCGGCTGGCCCGCATCACCGGCCGAACCGGCGGCGGCCAGCGATCCGATGACGGTGGTGAGGATGCTGCCCACGTAGACCACGAACATCACCGGGTTGCGGAACTGCACGCGCGGATCCAGCTTGCGCAACGAGTCGCGGAGCGCCGCGCCGATCAACGGAGTCGTCAGGAAGGTGCTGCGGGTATCGGCTGACAGGGACCGGACGTTCATGCGGTTCAACTCCCCGACATCTGCAGGTGCTCGACCACCGGGCCGAGCGCCAGTGCCGGAACGAAAGTCAGTGCCCCGACCAGCAACACCACGCCGATCAGCATCACGACGAACAGTGGCGTGTGCGTGGGCAACGTGCCGGAGGTCACGGCGGTGGCGCGTTTGGCGGCCAAACTACCTGCGACGGCCAGCACCGGCACCATCAGCCAGAAGCGCGAGCCCCACATCGCGACGCCGAGCATGGTGTTGTAGAACGGGGTATTGGCCGAAATGCTGGCGAAGGCGCTGCCGTTGTTGTTTCCGGCGGAGGAAAAGGCGTACAGGATTTCCGAGAACCCGTGCGCGCCGGGATTGCCGACGCTCGACGTCCCCGCGGGCAGCACGCAGGCCACCGCGGTGCCGACCAGCACCAGCGCCGGCGGCACCAGCAACACGATCGAAGCCATCTTGATCTCGAAGCTCTCGATTTTCTTGCCGAGGTATTCCGGCGTGCGGCCCACCATGAGGCCGCCGATGAACACCGCGACGATGGCGAACATCAGCATGCCGTACAGGCCCGAGCCCACGCCGCCGAACACCACTTCGCCGAGCTGCATGAGCCACATCGGCACCAGGCCGCCCAGCGGCGTGAACGAGCCATGCATGGCGTTCACCGAGCCGTTCGAGGCGGCGGTGGTGGCCGACGACCACAGCCCCGAATTGGTGATCCCGAAGCGGGTTTCCTTGCCTTCCATGTTGCCGCCGGCCTGCAGTTCCGACGCGCCGGCATCCACGCCCGAAATTTCGATGCGCGGATTGCCCGCTTGCTCGGCGGCAGTCACGGCGAAGGTCAGCGGCACGAATATCGCGAACATCGCGATCAGCACCGCCCACCCCTGGCGCGTGTCGCGCACCATGCGGCCGAAGGTGTAGCAAAGCGCGGCCGGGATCAGCAGGATGGCCAGCACCTCGAGAAAGTTCGACAGCGGCGTTGGATTCTCGAAGGGATGCGCCGAGTTCACGTTGAAGAAGCCGCCGCCGTTGGTGCCCAACTGCTTGATGGCGATCTGGCTGGCCGCCGGCCCCAGCGGGACGACCTGGGTGGTCACGTCCTTGAGTGGCTCGATCAGCGTCACTTCCTGGTACGGCCCGAAACTCTGTACCACGCCCTGCGAAATCAGGATCAACGCCAGCACCAGCGACAGCGGCAGCAGGATGTACAGCGTGCTGCGCGTCAGGTCCACCCAGAAGTTGCCGATGTCACCGACCTGGCGGCGCGCGAAGCCACGCACCAGCGCGATCAACACCGCCATGCCCGTGGCTGCCGACACGAAGTTCTGCACGGCCAGCCCGAGCATCTGCGTGAGGTAACTCATCGTGGATTCGCCGACATAGCCCTGCCAGTTGGTGTTCGACACGAAGCTCACGGCGGTGTTGAACGAGGAGTCGGCGCTCACGGCCTGGAAGTGCTGGGGATTCAGCGGCAGGAAGCCCTGCAGGCGCTGCAGTAGATAGACGAATGCGAACCCGGCGATGTTGAACAGCAGCACACCCGCGAGATAGATCGTCCAGTTGCCCTCGCGCGCCGGATCCACGCCGGCAATGCGGTAGACGAGGCGCTCCACGGGGGCGACTACCGGCGTCATGAAGGTGCGCTCGCCTTCGTAGACCCTGGCCATGTAGGCACCCAGCGGCTTCACCAGCGCCGCCAGTACCACCAGGTAAAGGATCAGCTGCAGGATTGCGTTCGCGGTCACTGGAATTTCTCCGGGAAAAGCAACGCGACGACCAGGTAGGCGCCGATGGCCACGGACAGCGCCAGGCCGACCCACTCCATGATGCTCATGGTTTGGGTCCCAGGGTGACGACCAGGCGGTACAGCAGCCAGGTGAGACCGACGAGCAATACACCCAGGCCGATGATCAGGATTTCCATGGCGGGCCACGTTAGTCCCCGTGCCGCCTGCCGGGCAGACCAAATGTTGTGAGGATTTCCTATACTGCCCGCCGATGCTGAGCCCCGCCGAGACCGAAGCCCTTTTCCTGAGCCTGTCCGTGGCGGCGCGCAGCGTGGCCTTCAACCTGCCGTTCGCCATCCTCGTGGCCTGGCTGCTGGCGCGCACGCGCTTTGCCGGCCGCACCGTGTTCGACGCCTTCGTGCATCTGCCGCTGGTGTTGCCGCCGGTCGTGGTGGGCTATCTACTGCTGGTGTTGTTCGGCATCCGCGGCCCCATCGGCGGCTGGCTGTACGAGAACTTCGGCATCCAGCTGGCCTTCACGAGCACGGGCGCGGCGCTGGCCACCGCGGTCATGTCGTTTCCGCTGGTGGTGCGCTCGATCCGCCTGTCGCTCGAATCACTGGATCGCGGGCTCGAGGATGCGGCGAAGACGCTGGGCGCCGGCCCCATCGACCGCTTCTTCTCCGTCACCTTGCCCCTGATCGCCCCAGGCATCCTCGCGGGCGCCGTGACGGCTTTCGCAGCCGGGCTTGGGGAATTCGGCGCCGTGATCACCTTCGCTTCCAACATCCCGGGCGAAACCCGCACCCTGCCGCTGGCCTTGTACACGGCGCTGCAGACGCCCGACGGCGATGCGCTGGCCGCGCGGCTCGCGCTCATCTCGTTCACGCTCGGCCTGTCCGGATTGCTGGTGGCCGAATTCCTGTCGCGACGCCTGCGGCGCACGCTGGGTCGAACCGCGGACCGTTGATGCTGCGCGTCCAGCTACGCAAACGCCGCGGCGACTTCGTGCTCGAAGTGGACTTCCACGCGCCGGTGCCCGGCATCACCGCGTTGTTCGGTCGCTCGGGTTGCGGCAAGTCGACCTTGATCAGCCTCATTGCCGGGCTGCTGTCTCCCGACCACGGCAGCGTGCAGATCGGCGAGGACGTGCTGGTCGACACCGACCGCGGCTACGAGCTCGACGCGCGCCATCGGCGCATCGGCGTGGTGTTCCAGGATGCGCGCCTGTTCCCGCACCTGTCAGTGGTCGGCAACCTGCAATATGGCGCGCAGCGATTGCCGCACGGCCAACCCATGCCCATCGGCTTCGATGATGTGGTCGCGATGCTGGGACTGGGCGCGATGCTGCAGCGACGCCCGCACGAGCTCTCCGGCGGCGAGAAACAGCGCGTGGCGCTGGGGCGGGCGTTGCTCGCGCAGCCGCGCCTGCTGCTGCTGGACGAACCGCTGGCCTCGCTCGATCTCGCGCGTCGCGAAGAAGTGCTGCCCTACTTCGAGAAGCTGCGCGATACGCTGGCGATTCCCATCGTGTATGTCAGTCACCAGTTCGACGAAGTGTTGCGGCTCGCGACCCGCGTGGTGTTGCTGGATTCCGGACGCGTGCTGGCCGACGGCGATCTGGCCGCCGTGAGCCGTCATGCCGCGTTGCGCGAGATCGTGGGTCCCGACGCGGTCGGCGCCGTGATGAGCGGCGTGGTCGAACGCCTGGACGAAACGGGGCTCACGGTGGTGCGGGTCGGCGATGCCGAGTTCGTGGTCGACGAGCCCGCGACGCTGGGTCAGCGAATCCAGATCCAGGTATTGGCGCGCGACGTCATCGTCGCGGCCTCGCGTCCCTCGGGCTTGTCGGTGCGCAACGTGGTGTCCGCACGCGTGGTCTCGGTGACGCCCGACGTGGGGCGCGCGGTCCTGGTCGAGCTCGACATCGGGCGCACGGCCACGCTGCTGGCGCGCATCACGTCGCGCGCGTCACAGGAACTCGCGCTGTCGGCGGACAAACAGGTTTGGGTACTCATAAAAGCGGTCTCCCTGCGTGGGCACGTGTTCAGTGCGCCAGCGCGTTGATGACCGGCTGGTATTCGATGGTGAAGCCGAGCGCGAAGACGATGGCTGCCGCCGCGATGGCGAAGCCCGCGTTGCGGACAATTCTCTCGATGCACATGGTGGTTCTCCCGTTCAGATGTTGCCTTTGCCAGGCAGGCATCATCCGGTGGCGGCGAAGAACGAACAAACGCGATGCCTGAATTCGGCATCAAGAAAACTAACGGACTACTCCCAAGTAGGTAGGCCGTTCAGCTCTTCTTCGGGGGGCGCTTGGTGAACAGCTCGTGCGGCTTGGGGAAGACCTTCGCCATGTCGAAGATCCAGTCGCGGAAGCGCTTGACCTTGGGCATGACCAGGTAGGGCTCGGGGCAGACGAAGAAATAAGAGAAGCGGAAGGGCAGCAGCGCGTCGCCGGCCAGCACCACCCGGCCCTGCTCGAGCGACCGTTGCACCAGCGACCAGCGCGCCAGTGCGAAGCCGATGCCTTCTTCCGCCGCCGCGATGACGCCCGCGGAATCGTCGATGATGGGGGCGCGCGCCAGCCAGTTGGCTTCCTCGCCCTTCTCCATCCACGCCTGCCAGGGCTCGTCGGTGCTGCCGAGCAGCGGGAATTTCTGCAGGTCTTCCCCGCGCGGCACCGGGCCATGTTTGGCCAGCAGCGCAGGCGATGAGATGGGAATGACCCATTCGTCCAGCAGCTTTTCCACGTGCAGGCCCGACCAGCGGCCCAGCCCCATGCGGATGGCGACGTGCATTTCCGAGCGCGAAAAGTCGACCGCTTCGCGCGAGGTGTGGAAACGCAGTTCCACGCCGTTGTTCTGGTCATTGAAGCTGCCGATGCGCGGCAACAACCAGCGCTGCAGGAAAGACGACAGCAGCGTGACCTGCAGCGGCCCTTCGGCGCGGTGCTGCTTGAGGTGCTGCATCGAGGCCTCGAGCTCGTCCAGGCCGCGACGCACCCCGGGCAGCAGTTGCTGGCCCTCGGGGGTGAGTTCAATACGGCGCCCCGCTCTTTTGAACAACTGTACTTGCAGGTAGTCCTCCAGCGACTTGACCTGCTGGCTCACGGCCGCCGGAGTGACGTGCAGGGCCTCCGCGGCATCCGCGAAAGACAGCCGCGAGCCCACGGCTTCGAACACGCGAAGCGCATTGAGCGGCAGGCGGGCATAAGCGGTGGTCACGTCAGTTTTCCTAATGAGCGCTTCACGAAGCGCGTTTGTTCGAGGCGGCACTGTAGCGCAACCTGCCCCCACAGCAACTCTGTCAATGGAGATACCCCCATGAGCACAAAACTGAGCTCGCGCAACCACTTGCCGCGCACCCTGGCCGCGAGCCTCGATGCCCGCCTGGCCCCCTATCATCTGAAAGAGTGTGGTCTGGACGATGCGCATCGCCTCGAAGACCTCGACGTGGAGCCGTCCCGCGCGGTCGCCCCGCAGCGCGACCCGCATCTGAAGCTCAAGCTCGTCAACGATCTCAAACTACTTTTCGCCGCGCTCGGCGCGGGTGGGAGCGTCGTGCCGCTCGGTGAAAACGGCCGCACGGCGCGTCTCCTTTCGAACTACGCCGCGAGCCTGCGCGACCACTGAACCCCCCGCGAGCCCACTCCACTCCATCAGGACGGACTCGCTTCGCCCCCGGGCGCCTCACGGCCCCCGGGGGTTTTTCTTTCATATGCCTATAACCATTCAACCTCGTCGCGTAACCGCCCCGTGACCGGGTCGCGACTGACGGCATAACCCCCCGATTCCTACCCTCTCCGGACCCTGTGGATTCCCCCCAGGCCTTCAGGAGAACAAGAGTGAATATCAGACGTGCAACGGCGCTGGCGAGTCTCGCGCTGTTGCCTTTCGCGGGAGCGGCGCACGCGCAAGACGCGCCGAGCCAGGCCGGCGTGAACGACGATCTGCGGCAGGAGATCGAAGCGCAGAAGCAGCGCCTCGCGGTGCTCGAGCGCAAGCTCGAAATCCAGGACGAAGCGGCCAAAGCCGCCGCCGCCAGCGCCCCCAGGATCACCGCGTCCGCGACCCGTTTCCAGATCGGCTCCGCGGATGGCGCGAACTTCATCCGCTTCCGTGGCACGCTGTTCGCGGACAACCGTGCCTACGCCGGTGATTCCGCTCCGGAGACGGCCGACACCTTCCTGTTGCGCAGCGTGCGGCCGACGATCGAAGGCACGTTTGGCGGCATCTACGACTTCAGGATCACGCCGGACTTCGGCAGCGGCCGCAGCATCATCGTCGACGCCTACGCCGCCGCGCGCTTCAAGCCGGGCTTCGTCGTGACGGCGGGCAAGTTCAAGCCCTCCGTCGGCCTCGAGCGCCTGGCCTCCGAACCCGACCTCAAGTTCATGGAACGCGGCTTGCCGACGTTGCTGGTGCCCAATCGCGACCTCGGCGTGCAGCTCTCCGGTGATTTCGCCGGCGGCGCGTTCTCGTACCAGGTCGGCTACTTCAACGGCGTCACCGATGGCCAGAGCAGCGACAACCTCGCCTCGCCCGACGTCGAGAGCGACACGGGCGGCGACTACGCCGCGCGCGTGTTCTTGCAGCCGTTCATCAACTCCGACAATTTCAGCCTGCGTGGACTCGGGTTCGGCGTCGGCGCGACCTGGCAGGACCTGGATGGCGCGGCGGCCAACCCCTACCTGCCGTCGTATCGCTCGCAGGGCCAGCTCAGCGTGTTCAGCTATCGCGCCAACACCGCGACCGGCACCGCGCCGAACAACGCGACGTACTCCGATGGCGAGCGTCTGCGCCTCGCGCCGCAGGTGTACTACTACCGTGGCAGCTTCGGCTTCCTCGGCGAGTACACGCAGGTCAAGCAGGACGTCTCGCGCCGGATCAGCCCCACGGTGCTGCGCTCCGACACGCTGACGAACTCCGCGTGGCAGGGCCAGTTCTCGTGGTTCATCACCGGCGAAGAAGAGGCCTTCCGCGGCTTCACGCCGGGCAGCACCTGGCAGCCGGGCAAGCCGGGCACGGGCGCATGGGAACTGGTGGCGCGCATCCAGGAGCTCGACGTCGACGACGCCGCGTTCGAAGGCGGTGCGACTTCGTTCGCCAATCCGCTGACCGCGATCACGAAAGAGACCTCGTACGGCGTCGGCGTGAACTGGTACCCATGGAACACCGTGAAGCTGTCCCTCAACTACGACAAGACCAGCTTCGAGGGTGGCGCCGCCACCGGTGACCGCGCCGACGAACAAGCCATCTTTTCGCGCTTCGCGATCAACTACTGACCCGATCTGGAGAATTCGAGATGGACCAAACCAATTGGAAACGCCGACTGCTGCTCGCGATGACCGCGGCGGTGTTCGTCGGCGGCGTCGGCCAGGCGGCCCACGCCAAGGAAATCACGCTGCTCAACGTGTCGTACGACCCGACGCGCGAGCTGTACGTCGACTTCAACAAGTCGTTCGCCGAGTACTGGAAGAAGAAGACCGGCGACGACGTGAAGATCAACCAGTCGCACGGCGGCTCGGGCCGCCAGGCGCGCTCGGTGATCGACGGCCTCGCGGCCGACGTGGTGACACTGGCCCTGGCCGCCGACGTCGACGCGATCGCCACCAATGGCAAGCTGTTGCCGTTGAACTGGGAAGAGCGCCTGCCGGATCACTCGGCGCCCTACACGTCGACGATCGTGTTCCTCGTTCGCAAGGGCAATCCCAAGCACATCAAGGACTGGGGCGACCTGGTGAAGCCGGGCATCGGCGTCATCACGCCGAACCCGAAGACCTCGGGTGGTGCGCGCTGGAACTACCTCGCGGCCTGGGCCTGGGCGCGCAAACAGCCGGGCGGCAGCGATGCCACGGCGCGCGAGTTCGTCAAGGCGCTGTACAAGAACGTTCCGGTACTCGACACCGGCGCGCGCGGCTCGACCACGACGTTCGTGCAACGCGGCATCGGCGACGTGGCGCTGTCGTGGGAGAACGAGGCCTGGCTGGCGCAGAAGGAGCTCGGTCCGGACAAGGTGGAGATCGTGATTCCCTCCATCAGCATCCTCGCCGAGCCGTCGGTGGCGGTGGTCGACAAGGTGGTGCTGCGCAAGGGCACGCGCACCGTGGCCGAGGAGTACCTCAAGTACCTGTACACGCCGGAAGGCCAGGAGATCGCCGCGCGCAACTACTATCGCCCGCGCAATCCGCAGGTCGCGGCCAAGCACCAGGAGCTGTTCCCGAAGCTCGAGCTGGTCACCATCAAGGACTTCGGTGGCTGGACCAAGGCGCAGAAGGAACATTTCGGTGACGGCGGCGTGTTCGATCAGATTTACGCACAGTGACATGTCAAATAGTTAGTTCCGGATGCAATGGAATGCCACGTAGTCTCTAACACGGGCCGCGGAGGTCGTGAGCGAGTTGAAGTAGTTGCCCCCTCGACGAATTCACTCTCACGACCTTCGATGGCCCACCAGACACCCCGATGAAACTCATCCAGCTGCGCTACCTGGTAGCCGTGGCCGAAAACGATCTCAACATCACCCAGGCCGCGCGCGTGCTGCACGCCGCGCAGCCGGGCGTCAGCAAGCAGTTGAAACAGCTCGAGGACGAGCTTGGTTTCCAGTTGTTCGAGCGCAAGGGACGCGCGTTGATCCGACCCACCGATGCCGGCAACAAGGTCATCGACCGCGCCTCGCAGATCGTGCGCCAGGCGCGCAGCATCAAGGCGCTGGCCGCGGACCTGCGCAAGGACGATGCCGGCGCCTTGTCCATCGCGACCACGCACACCCAGGCGCGCTACGTGCTGCCGCAGGTGCTGAAGCGATTTCGCGAGAAGTACCCGAAGGTGCGCCTGCACCTGCACCAGGGCAATTCCGAACAGATCGCCGATCTCGCCGCCACCGATCGAATCGATTTCGCGATCGCCACCGGCAACAGTCCGATCTTCTCCGGCCTGGTGCGCCTGCCCTGCTATCGCTGGCATCGCTGCATCGTCGTGCCGGATGGCCATCCGATCGGCGAGATCAGCAAGCCCACGTTCGCCGACCTCGCGAAGTTTCCGCTGGTCACCTATTCCTTCAGCTTCTCCGGGCCGGCTTCGCTGGTCGAGCTGTTCGCCGAGGAAGGCCTGACGCCGAATGTCGCGCTCACGGCCTGGGATTCGGATGTGATCAAGAAATACGTGCGCGAAGGCCTTGGCGTCGGAATCATTGCCAATCTCGCGATCGACGGCACCGAGGATTCCGACCTCAAGGTGCGCGACGGCTCGCACCTGTTCCCGGTGCACACCACCTGGGCCGGCTTCCGCCGCGGCATGCTGCTGCGCGGATTCATGTACGACTTCCTGCAGATGCTCGCGCCGCACCTGGCACCGCGCGTGGTGCAGGCCGCCGAGAATTCCGAATCGCAGGAGGAAGTCGAACGGGATTTCGCCGCGATCAAGATCCCATTTCTGCGTTAATCATTCTTAAGACGCGAAAGGCCCGGCAATCGCGCTACGCTGCGTGCCATGCGATTCGCCCTGCGCGCCGCGGCGTCGATAGCCTTGTTTCTGGCCTGCCAGCAGCCGAGCGCGGCTGACGACGCCTGGTTCCAGCTGGAAGCACGCATCGACATGCCCGACGTGGCCGGGCGCATCGATCACCTGGCCTACGATGTCGTCGGCCGGCGGCTGTTCGTCGCCGAGCTCGGCAATGATTCGATCGACGTCGTCGATGTCACGGGCCGCCGCGTCATTCACCGCATCGGCAGCCTGCACGAGCCGCAAGGCATCGCGTGGTCGCCCGGGCTCGGCCGCCTGTACGTCGCAAGCGGCGACGGCACGGTCAACGCCTATTCAGGCGCGGACTACTCGCTGGTCGCGACCGTGCGTCTCGGCAACGACGCCGACAACCTGCGTCTCGACGAGGCCACGAACCGCCTGTACGCCGGTTACGGTGAAGGCGCGATCGCGGTGCTCGACGCGGCCACGCTCGCCCGCCAGGGCGAGATCGGTCTCAAGGCGCACCCGGAGAGTTTCCAGCTCGCGCCCGATGCGCGCCTGTTCGTGAACGTGCCTGGCGCGCAGGAAGTCGCCGTGGCCGATCGCCGGCTGCTGCGTCAGATCGCCTCGTGGTCCGGGGGCGACGCGCGCGCCAACTATCCGCTGGCGCTCGACGTGCCGAACGATCGCGTGCTGGTGGTGTTCCGCAGGCCCGCGAGCATCACGAGCTACCGAATGAAAGATGGCAAAGCGCTCGGCAAGGCAGCCGCGTGCGCCGATGCCGACGACCTGTTCGTCGATGAGCGCCGCCAGCGCACCTACGTGATCTGCGGCGATGGATTCGTCGATGTGCTGGACACGGCGCTCGCGCGCGAAGCACGCTATCGCACCGCATCCGGGGCCCGCACCGGCCTGTATTCGCGCGAAGCGGATCGGCTGTTCGTCGCCGTTCGGG
>Ga0070665_100003359_pt1 | contig 17113 bp, 18 predicted proteins | sample KBSS13metaG_FD_65862 | JGI IMG/M metagenome (GOLD analysis project Ga0070665, IMG submission 65862) | Switchgrass rhizosphere microbial communities from Kellogg Biological Station, Michigan, USA - KBS S1-3 metaG | ecosystem: Host-associated > Plants > Roots > Rhizosphere > Soil ... | reverse complement strand
CGGCCATAACAACACATCCAACTCGCCCTAACACGGCAGCCGGTGTAGGACAAACGGAAGCGCCGACTTCCGCAAAGGCTGAAGCTCCAAGCGTCTACGAACGGCGACACAGACGTAAAAGCGCTGGTTTTCTGGCGCTTTTTTTTCGTGCGGCGTTAAACCTGCGTCAAGGCTGCAGCTCCGGCAGGCACTAACATTGCAACTGCAGCATTATGACCGTGGAGGTGTGCATGAAACATTCGTTGCCGCAGCGTCCCTTGAGGTTCGCAACAGCGCAGGCGTACGATCTGTCCCCACGGGGTTCAGGAAGATGCTGGGTGGAACGATCGGTAGAACAGTTTTCGTTGGACGAGCCAATCGGTGCCGCCCACGGTCATGAAAGCACGGCGGATGCCGTTGCAGAAACCAGGGAAAACACAGCGCAGCCGTTCACTGAGCAGGAAGACGGCGTCGTTTGTACGAACCCGCTGCGCGATGAGCCGAGCGCGCTCGCTGTTGGAGCCGTCAAACGTTTCGGGCTGGTTGGGTTGGTGGGTGTCGCAGTCGGGTCAGGCATTGCGCGTTGGTGGAATTCGTTCAGTCACCGCGACCACTGATGCCGTCCGGCCCAAACGTGGCCGGTATTTTTTACCACCTGTTGTAAGCTCTGACGCACCTGCAGTAAAAACCGTCACGGTGCGTTCGCAAAATCGTGTCTTACCTTCCCACCAGGCGGTTAACCGTGCTGGCGCTCGATCCGAGTGTCCGTAGCGACGGCCGGATCCTCCGCACCGAAATTGAAATCCCCAATGAGCCGCTCGCAGCCGGTCCCCGGGGCCACCGGGTGTCCGTCGTCGATTACGACTCGAGCCGCGACTCGGTGCGCACACCCAAAAAAGCGCCGACGGACGACCCGTTCGCCACCCTGAGCGACGAGGAGCTGCTGGCGAGCCCCGACTTCCATGCCTGCATGACTTTCGGAATCGTCATGCAGACCCTCGCGCGGTTCGAGTTTGCGTTGGGAAGGCGGGTGAAGTGGAGCTTCCACTCCCATCAGCTACAGGTTTCGCCCCATGCCTTCGAGCAGGCGAATGCCTTCTACTCGGATCAGGCGCAGGGATTGTTCTTCGGGTACTTCCCGAGCAAAGACGGCAAGCAGGTTATCTACACCTGCCTGTCACACGAGATTATTGCCCACGAGACCACCCACGCTTTGCTGGATGGACTGCGGGAGCGGTATACCGATGCGTCCTCCCCGCAGCAGGCGGGATTTCACGAGGGATTCGCCGATATCGTCGCACTGCTGTCGATTCTGTCGGCGCCCTCGATCGTGGCCAAGGTCGTGGACCTCGGCCTTGCCCCGGCCGATGGGGGCGCCATCAATCGCGCTCACCTGTCGGTGACCGCTTTGAAACAATCCGGCCTGTTCGGGTTGGCCCAACAGATGGGCTCCGAGCTGGCCGGCGTGCATGGGCACGCGCTGCGCCGATCCATATCGCTGCCGCCGAAGAAAACCTACCTCACGGGTGCCGGCTCAACCGAAGCGCACAACCTCGGCGAGGTGTTGGTGGCCGCCGTGCTGAATGCATTCGTCGCCGTCTGGGTCGCGCGCCTGAAGGCCCTGGGCAACGAGTCGAAGCTGGATCGTGCACGTGCGGCCGAAGAAGGCGCGGAGCTGGCTGAGCATTTGCTCAATGCGTGTATCCGCGCGATCGACTACTGCCCACCCACAGACATCGAATTCGGAGATTTTGCGAGCGCGCTTCTCACGGTGGATGCGGAGCTCAATCCGGCGGACAACCGCTACGAGCTGCGCTCGCAGTTGCTGAGCGCGTTCACCCGCTATGGAATCGAGCCCTCGTCTGCCGGACAACCCGGCCGGCAACGGGGCTCCTGGAATCCACCGCCGCCCGATACAACGTTTGTTTACAACAGGACCCACTTCGAGAGCCTGCGCTCAGATCCCGATGAGTTGTTTCGCTTCCTGTGGGAGAACCGGGAAGCCTTTCGATTGCACAACGAAGCGCACACGCGTGTGTTGTCGGTCCGCCCCTCCATGCGCCTGGGCCGTGACGGCTTCATCCTCAGGGAAACCGTCGTCGAGTATCACCAGACATTGAAATTGTTTGCGCATGAGCTGCACACACTCGACATCGAGAAGCCCATCAGCATGCCGGATGACACGTCCGTGACCCTCTATGGCGGCAACGCAGTCATCTTCGACGAATACGGTCACGTCAAATACAACATCGGCAAATCCATTCTGGATGCGAAACGGCAGACGGCTCGCGTTGCGTATCTTTGGCAACAGGGAGCTTTCGATCCGGGAGCGACCAAAGCCCGTGGATTCGCGCGCCTGCATCAGAAGCGCCATGCCCAGGCTGGCTCCGGCGCCTACGACCGGCCCCCGTTGAACCGGACCTCGGCGACCGCGCTCCCCAGAAGCAGCCGTGGGAAGGAGCCACCGGCGGACGTCCGCTGGTTTATCAGCCAATCGCGCCAAATCCGTGACGAGGCGCAGGATGAGGACGAGGACAGCGGCTAGCGGGCAGGGCTAAACTGCCTGCATGCATTACGTCGAAGTCGACCCGGATACCGGGGTCGCGACCTGGGATGCGTATTTTGAGTATCTCAGGTCGGCGCGCAGCGATTTTCCGTCTGAGCTCTACGCCTATGCGGCGAATCCCGAGCACTACTCTCCCGAGGGACGCAACACGCTGCAGGGCGCCTGGCTGATCGGCGTTCAGTTGGGATATAGAGCCCAGGATGTCGTACTGGCCTTCCTCAGTGCCTGGCACGATCGCAAGCACGTGTTGACCTACGTGGGCGTGGAGGCATACACACTCAACATCGACGTTGACTACAGTGCCGGCAATCGTGACCTGGTCGCCCACGAGTTTCGCGTAGAGTACGGATTAGTCATCCACGAGATTGCGTTTCGGACCGGCAAGACGTTGCGGGTGACCTGCCGGGATGTGATTCCAGCCACCGATGTGCTGAGTTAGCCGGGATCGCGAATCACTTCATCACGGGACTCGGCGGCATACCCTTCCCCATCCAACGCCGCTCTGACTGACTCCCGCTCGGCGGCCGGGCGATGTTGGCTCGCCTTGAACTTGCCGACGAGCCGCGTCACGACAATCTCGAAGGTGAGAATCCCGGACAGCAGCGTGTCAACATACTGAGACGGCGCATCCGCGACCCGCCAGGGTTCCGTCCTCGAACCCTCCTGTGTGTTGGTCAACTCGGTAACGTACTCGAGCGTCTGGGACTTCACGTCGCTGAAGCGGATCGTGCCGTGCGCATGCACGACCGAGTAATTCCAGGTTGGCACGACTTTTCCGTGCTCCTCCTTGGCCGGATACCAGGACGGCGAAATGTAGTGATCGGCGCCGCCGAAAATAACCAGCACGTTGGCGTCTGCGTCGACGCTTTTCCACACGCCGTTGCCCCTGGCTACGTGGCCTCGCAGAAGTTGCGCACCGTCAGCACGGCTCGCGAGGATCATGGGGATGTGGTTGGCGGTCAGTCCTTCCGAAGTCATGCATACCAATGCCCCCAGCGGATGCCGCTGTATGAACGCCCGCAGAATCTCTGGCCGCTCCTCTCGAAATGCCGGAGGGATATACACGCCTGGTGCTCCGTGATGCCCGTTACTGGCTTGCACTGTACTGCGGAAGTGGCCCTTTGGGGCCTCTGGGGAGCCTCCTAGGATGCGCGCAACTGGTCGAGGGAGGCAGGCAGATGAAACGGATGCGACTCGGATTACTCGCGCTGGCAGCGCTGTCCACGAGCCTGTTCGCGCAAAGCACCCCGCCGCGCGACGGCGGCCACGACTTTGATTTCCTCATCGGGGACTGGAAGGCGCACGTACGGCGCCTGCCGGAGCGGCTGGTCGGCTCGCACCAGTGGGTCGAATACGACGGCATCTCGCGCCACAAGAAGATCCTCGACAGCAACTCCAACTTCGAGGAGTTCGAGGTCTGGAGCGCCGACAAGAGCCAGCATCTGAAGGCACAGACCCTGCGCCTGTACGACCCCGAGTCGCGCCAATGGCGGATCTACCTGGTCGATGTGGACAAGGGCACCCTGGGCCTGCCGCCGGTCGTCGGGCAGTTCAACGGGCGCGTGGGCGAGTTCTACGACTCGGAGGAATGGAAGGGGCGCGCGGTCATCGTACGCTATCAGTGGACCGATATTTCGCCGCATGCCGCCAAGATGGAACAGGCGTTCTCGGCCGACGGCGGCCGCAGCTGGGAAGTCAACTGGATCTGCGAGCTGTCGCGCTAGGTTGTTTCCTCTGCTGGTGAATCCGCCTTCGGCGCACTTCCGCGCGCTTGCGCAAGCTCGGCCTCGCGCCGAATGCGGTCGAATATCTCTTCGCGGTGCACCGCAACGTTCTTGGGCGCCTTGATGCCAATCCGGATCTGATTGCCTTTGACGCCCAGGACGGTGACGTCGACGTCATTGCCAACCTTCAGGGTCTCGCCAACTCGTCGAGTGAGGATCAACATCGTCCGTCTCCTTGTTTCGGCACTCCTAATGTACTGAGACGTTCGTCTCAATGGAATCCGTTATCCTGGTTTTTTTAGGGCTCATAAATCCGGCCCTCCTTCATGACAAACTGTACGCTTTCCAGAACACGTATGTTGCTGAGCGGATCACCCCGCACAGCAATGAGGTCGGCGAGCTTACCGGGCTCAATCGAGCCAACGCGGGCAGAGACTCCCAACAGATCGGCCGCGCTCACGGTCGCCGCACGGATGGCCTGCATGGGAGTCATCCCGTTCTCAACCATGAGATTGAACTCGCGTGCATTGCGGCCGAACGGGCAGACGCCGATGTCGGTCCCGAAAGCAATCTTGACCCCGGCCGCCACGGCCTTGCGAAAATTCTGCAGTTGCGCCGTCATGACCTGGTTGGCTTTCTCGACAAACTCCGCCGGGTAGTTGGTTCCGACGCACTCGCGGGTCTCCAGTGTCGGCACCAGGTAGGTGCCGTGTTGCTTCATCAGCCTGCGGCCTTCATCGTCCATGAGCGTACCGTGCTCGATGGATGCGGCACCGGCCCGAATGGCCGCCTTGATGCCCTCCGCGCCATGCGCATGCACGGCAACCTTCAGCCCGAAGTTGTGGGCTTCATCCACCGCTGCCGATAGCTCCTCAGGAGTTGCCTCCCGGCCGCCCGGCTTGCTGTTGTGAGTTAGAATGGCTCCCGTCGCGAACATCTTGATGACGTCCACGCGCTGGCCGGCCAGAGTGCGGATACGCTCGCGCACTTCCTCGGGCGAGTTGGCATTACCGTACCGCAGGTCCCAAGGCAGCGTCACGTCCGGAGCAAAGCCGGTGACGGCCCCGGCCCCTCCGGTAATTGTTATATAAGCACCGGCAACCAACATGCGCGGTCCGACCACATCGCCGCGATTGATGGCATCTCGCAGCGCGACGTCAACCAACGCCCGATACGAGCCCACATCCCTTACCGTCGTGAAGCCGGCGAGCAGCACAGCCCGGGCATTCGGCAGTGAGCCGAAAGCACGCTCGGCCGCTGTGTGCTCGAGCTCCGCGAGCGGGTCCTGATTGGTGGCGCTGATGGTGAGATGGGTATGGGAGTCGATCAGACCCGGAAGCACGGTGTAGTCGCTCAGGTCGATGACCTTGGCACCGCTCGGAATGTCCATTGCCGCCGCGACCGCGATGATGCGGCCCTGCTGGATGGCGATCAGGGTCGGGCCGAGTTGCTTGCCCGCCGCCGGGTCTATGAGGTGCCCTGCCCGGATCACCGTGGTCGCCAGGTCCGCGGCAGCAACCTGCTGCAGACCGAGTGTGAGGACCAGGCTCGCCGCGAGGGCTCGTAACATCATCATGTAGAATCGCCCCATGGACAACGATGGCAACTGGGATTTTTACATGTGCCGGCTGGATGACAAGCCGGCCTTCATTTTTCTGCCTCTGGATCTGCTGAAGCAGGACCCGCCGGTCGCGAAGTATCCGCACCTGTTGCTCGTGCGGCTGCACTTCCTGCATCCCCGCGAGGACGGCCTGTCATCCCAGGAAGAGTTCGATACTCTCGTGGCCATTGAAGACGCGGTGCAGGAAGCCCTCACGGCGGAACAGGCCGCGATCTATGCCGGTCGAGTGACCACCGACGGGCACCGGGCGTTTGTTTTTTATACATCCGCGCCGGAGCGCTCCGAGGAGCAGGTTGCACACGTCATGCGCGGCTTCGCGGCCTACGAGTACGAGGCGAGCACACGCCCCGATGAGAACTGGGATCTCTACCGGGAATTCCTGTATCCCGCGCCCAAACAAATGGAGTCGATCCAGAATCGCCGCGTACTGGCGTCTCTCGAGAAGAACGGCGATGCGCTGAAGCAAGGGCGCGAAATCGATCACTGGGCTTACTTTCCAACTGCGGAGGCGCGCGATCGGTTCGTGCAGCGGGCGCTCGAGCTCGGATACGCACTGCGTCCCGACGCTAGCTCTAAAGCGGACCGTGGGTTCCTGGCTCGGATGTTCCGGGTGGACGTGCCCAGCTACGCCAACATCGACGACGTAACGTGGCCGTTGCACGAAGCAGCCACGGAGGCCGGCGGCGAATACGATGGTTGGGAGTCGCCGGTCATTCGCCCGTCGGATCGGACATCCCCACCGCCAACGTAGTCAGCTCATCTTCTGAAATTGTCTGTTTGAGGAGCCACTGGGCCCTGTGCAGCAGGTCCGGAGGGACCAACACGGCGAAGTTGCGACTCAGGCCGGGGATCGGCTCGTCCGCGACAATGTAGGCAGGAACGCCCTCGCCCGCGAGCAAGCCCACGAGCGCTTCCGCCGAGAAGCGATCCGCGAACGAATCGACATTGATCCAGTCGACGTCATTCATGAGCGGTGATTAAAGTGAAAGTCTGCAGGAAATGGAAGTCCGGACGCCGCAGCGCGAACTGGGTGTTCTGTGGATCGCACAACCGCCGCAGCTCTGTGGAGTCCTCGGGGGACAGATAGGGCTGCAGGCGCTCGCCCCAGGTACCCCTGAAGATCGTCTCAAACAGATAGTCTTCGTCAAAGCGGTTCAAGGGCGCGAGCCGTTCGATCACCACTGTACGCGCGCGCACGTCCTGGAGGCCAGCGCTACGCAGAAGCCCTACCAGCCCGCGAACCGCCGCGGTGTCTCGCTCATCGAGTCCGTAGCGGTCCAGGTAATACGCCCGGTCTGCCTCTCTCACGACCCGCTCGAGGCGGGCGTCCCAGGCGAAGAACATTTCAGGCAGAAACCCACTTTGGCCCAGGGCAATGAGGCCTCCCGGCGCCAACAATCCGGCGAGCGTCTTCACCCCGGCCAGCCGGTCGCGAAGATGATTGAGGGTGTTGACACACCAGATCAGATCGAACGTTCCGGGGGCGAAAGGCGGCTTCAGCAGGTTCGCCTGCGCGATCAGCGCAGTATCCGGCGCGCTCCCGCGGGCAGCACGGGTGTGCGCGGTGGACAGGTCGATTCCGACCACCCGCCCCGTTTCGCCGGTCAGCTCTTTGAACCATCCCACCGCTTCGCCTGTGCCGCAGCCCACGTCCAGTACCCGGAAACCCGGGCGCACCTCGAGACTCGCGATGAGGTTTTTCAACTCAGGCTGGGCGAACGCGTTGAAGTGCCGCAGTTTGGAGGAATAGTCGCGGCCGGCGCTGTCGCCCAGCAATGCGGATGCTGCGGGGGGTTTCATTGCCCCCAAATTTAGAGCCTAGGGCCGCAGGTATGCCAGCGTCACCTCGGGAATTTGTTGCTCCAGCCAGGCGGCCATGGCGCGTTCCTGCTGTACGTGCTCCTCACACATGTGAGTGACTTCCATCTCCTCGATCGCGGTGGCCGCGGCTCCCAGCGACAGGTAGCAGGCGATCTCGAAGTGCCGCCAGGAATAGGCGGCACAACAATCCTTCACCACCTCATCCGCGGCGACTTCGGCTGCAAAGGATTGCGCAATCCCGAAAAAGCGGCTGGCCAGGTCCTTGAACGTCGAGGTGTCGGAGCCGAACCCCCGCAGACACACCTCGATCCGTTGCGCCTGGGTGATCGACAGGCGCCAATGCTCGCGCAGGCCCGCGGCCAGCTCGGGAAAGCGGGCCAGGCGATCGGCCATCCGGTCCAGAGAGTCGACACTGGCGCGCTCCATTGCATGCGCATCGCGCAACCAGGCAATGAGCGTCTGTTTGCTCTTCGTCATGGCCCAACTCCAACGGCGGATGCCGCAGTTACTTGTTCACAGGTCCATCCCCTGAAGCGACTGTCGTCGAGTCCTCCGGAGTCACCAGCACAGCCTCGGTCATCACGCTGTCGGGGCTGAACATGTCGCGGTAGAGCTTCCAACCCCCGTTGGTTCTCTTCCAGACCCGAAGGTATTTGCCGGTTTCGACTTCCTGTCCCACGCGAACGTTTCTCACGCGGTAGATACCCTGCTCGATACCCACATCGCCCCGGACTACGCTCCAGGTCGTCTCGTTGCCGAAACCGATGTACTTGTCGATGTTGGCTTCAAAGAAGGCGGCAATGGCGGGCTTGCCTTCGATGAGTGGATGCCGGGGTGGAAGGATCTGAGCGTCGTCCGTGTAGTGAGCCGCGGTCCGCAAGGCATCGCCTTGATTGAAGTCGCGAGTGACGGAGCTGGTAACCGCCGGAGGCAGGTTGTCTTCGATCTTGCTGCAGCCGGTGAACCCGGCGCAGGCAATGGCTATCAGCATCGAGGTGGTCGCGACGGAACATGTAGTCATGTGTGCGTCCTCCAGTGCTACGACATTATTGTGAACCTGTTGCGGGCAGATCCCAAGGGGTTCCGGAGGACGGGAATCAGACTCAGTCCAGAGTGCAAAGCTGACGCTCGAGGAGGCGCGAGCTCGCTCAGCTGCGCTCGCCCGGCAACGGCGGAAAGCCGAGTCGGCGCACCAGGTCGCGGAAGCGCGGCGATGTGCGGATGAAGTCCAACTCGGGCGCGGTCCGCATGAACAGGACGCCCGGATGGTGTTTGTCGTAGGCGAGCTCCAGGGCTGCCATGGCCCGGGGTTCGTCGTTGAGCAATGAATAACAGTGGGCTGCGTACGCGGTGTTATGGGTTTGCTCGAATTGCGCCTGCTTCAACAGATAGCCTCGATAGCCCGAACGTTTGTATTCGGCGGCGAGCTCCTCGACCCGCGGATCCTTCTGCAGGCTCAACGCCTGCTGGCGCGCGGCGAATGCGTCCGCAAACAGTTTCTTCTGCTCGTAGATGTCGGCCATATTCCAGTAGAAGTTCTCGCCGGAGCGCGGCTGCATTTCCAGACCGCGCTGGTTTACGCGCAATGAATCGTCGTAGCGTCGCGCATGATAGAGAACCTGCCCCAGCCACATCGTGACGGCAGCGGAATAAGGGTCGAGATCCCTGGCCAGCTCAGCCTCCCTCAGGGCCTCATCGAACCGGCCCATGGCCACCAGGTAGGTTGAATAGGTTTGATGCGCCAGGGCGTTGTTGGGATTGAGACTGATGGCCTGCTTGTTTTCGGCCTCCGCACCGGCCCAGTCCCAATCGAACTGAAACTTCATGGCGGCGAGCATCGAATGGGCCTGGGAGAGCGAGGGGTCCAGCGCCAGGGCTTTGTTGAGTGTTTCCCTGGCCTTCTCGTCGCTGTCCTGACAGCGGGCGAGGCCCACATAGGCCAGCGCATAGTTGGGATCCTTGGCGACGGCTGTGCGGACGTACCCGCACCCCTTCTCGAAGGCTTCCTCGTTGAGTTGACTCATCCAATACGCGCCGCGCAGAAAGGCATCCTGTGCGTCGGGGTCTACGGGGCGGCGCACCTGGATGAGCAGGCTGCGCTCTTTGGGAGTCAGCGTTACGCGAATCTGCTCTGCGACGTCCTGGGCGATTTCATCCTGCAATGCCAGAGTGTCCTTCAGATCGCGCTCATAGGTTTTGGCCCATAAATGCTGATCGGTGCGGGCTGCAACGAGTTGGGTGGTCACACGCACCCGGTTTTCCCCGCGCGTGACCGTGCCTTCCACGACTGCATCGACCTGCAGATCGCGGCCAATCTGCGGGAGCGTCTCGCGCGTGTTCTTGAAGTGCAAGGCAGAGGTTCGCGAGATGACACGCAGCGAGCCGATCTGCGCGAGGTTGGTGGTCAACGCATCCGTCATCCCACTGGCGAAGTACTCCTGCTCTTTGTCACCTGAGAGATTCTCGAGCGGTAACACCGCGAGCGAACGGATATCAGCCGGCGTTCTGGTTTCGCGAAAGTGAACGAGCGTCGAGATCGCAACGATCAGGATCGCCGCGCCAATCGACGCGCCGATCCATGCAAGTCTGTTACGTCGCGTGGGTACCGACGGTGCGAGGGCAGCAGGCGCTGGGTCGTCCTGGGTGATTGGGCCTTCGACCTCGTCGAGTGCACGAACCTCCGCGACCATGCGGTAACCACGGCCCCGCACCCCTTCGATATAGGTGGGTGCACGCGGATCGTCGCCCAATGCGTCGCGTAGCAGCTTCACGCGCTGCGTGATCGTCTCAGGCGTGATCACGAGACCGGTCCAAACACGCTCGGTCAGCTGATCGAAGCTGACTACGCCCGGCGCGGCGCGCACCAACGCTACGAGCAGATCGAACGTCAGTGACTTCAGGGGGATGATCGTGTCACCACGCCTGACCCGCCGCGGCGCCAGGTCGATGATCAGATCATTGACTCCGTAAGCCACGGGATCAGAGGTGGACTCGGCGGAACCAGAAGTCCTCGACTGCGACATCATGGGTTGATCATTACCGGGCCATTCGCGCCTTCCATGTGAGTCGATTCTACGGTACGTCGGTCGCTCGAGCGGCTATCGGCCCTCTGACACGAGACGAGGCGAGGTCGAAAAGGGATACTTCGCGTTGTAGACAGCTGTCAGTGCCGGGCGGTTGACCTCGGACACCGCCTTCGCAATCGTATTCTGCACGCAAAGAGATTCTTCGGCGTCCGTATTGAACCTGAAGTAATCGCAGGCGCTTTTAGCCGCCGCTCGAATGCGCCGGTAGAGCACCCGCGCGCCGGACGGGCTTCCTGGGTCGAGGTCTGCATATTTAACGGTAATGCTGGCGAAGGCGTGATCGGCGGCCGAAGCCGCGCAGAAGGTCGTAGCAAGAACAGCGAGACTCACGAGAGTGACGAAAGCTTTAGCGTTCATGGTCGTCTCCGGGTTGGAATGCAAGCGCGGAGAACGCTGAGCCTCCCCATTCGGCAGTGCATGAAGCGCCGCCCAAATACAATGAGCGAGGGTGAATTCGGGTGAAGCGGGATGAAGTGCCGAATTAATGGGCCGGAACGCCTGGAAATGACCCCCGGGGCCTCTTACTCCGCAGGGATCTACGGCCTAGCTGCAGCTCATTGCGTCTTTCGCCTCGCGCATCGCGAACTGCGCATAAAGGCTGTCCACCTCGGCTGCAGGATCGTGCATCCAGAGCACGGTGTCGGTCAGGCGCTTGGTGGCATAGGCAATCGAGGCGAATACCGCGCGGCCGAGCACGGAAAAAACCAGCAGCCCGATACACCCCCAACGAAACTGTCGGCAAAAATGCAGCACGAACGGCAATAGCCGTTTGGGAAGCAGGGGCGCGTTCATTGTCTCGACATACTCTACCTCTCGAGCGGTGTCGGCGGACGGCCTAACCCGCCCGATCCCGCATCAGGTGGGCTAAAATGCAAAGCGCCGATCTGTCTGTGAGCAAGAGGTGAGTGGCTTGGACCGACGCGAATTTTTGCTGGGAACCGCGGCGGTCTCAGGTGTAACCAGGGTCAACGCTGCGGCACGGGACTCCCGCCCAAACATACTACTCATCATTTCCGATGACCAAGGCTTGGACGCGGGCTGCTATGGTGGCGTGGTAAAAACCCCCAATCTCGATCGGCTCGCAGCGCAGGGCACGCTGTTCACGCAGGGGTACGCTGCTGTGTCCTCGTGCAGTCCCAGTCGCTCGGTGCTGTATACGGGGTTATATTCGCATTCCAACGGCATGTATGGACTCGCTCATGACGTGCACAACCAGTCGCTGCTGGACTGGGTGATGACTGTGCCGAAGCTCATGAGTGAGGCCGGCTACGCCACGGCGCTCATCGGAAAGAAGCACGTGCGTCCCGAAAAAGCATTGAGCTACGATGCGGAGCTGGTCCCTGAGAAACCAGGAATCCGCGACGTTGCCGCATTGGCGGAAGCGGCCGGCGGTTTTATTCGCGCGCAGCGCTCGAAGCCGTTTTTCATCACCATTGGCTTCAGTGACCCGCATCGAGCCGAAGTGAACTTCGGCAATACACGGGCGTGGCCCAAGGTGCCGCGGGTTCAATATCCACCTTCCGCGGTCGTGATTCCCGCGCACTTACCCGATCTGCCGGCAGTTCGCGGCGATCTGGCCGAATACTATGAGTCAGTCAGCCGGCTGGATCGCGGCGTCGGACTGATCCTGTCCGAGCTCGAAAGTACCGGGCACACCGAGGATACGGTGATCATGTTCCTGTCCGACAACGGCCGGCCGTTTCCCGGTGCCAAGACATGTTTGTACGATGAGGGTATTCACCTGCCGCTCATCATCCGCACGCCCAAGGGAGCGAGCGGCGTTCGCTGTGAAGCTATGGTCAGTTGGGTAGACATTACACCTACCATACTCGACCTGGCCCAGGCCGCTCCGCCGGCCAACTATAAACTCCAGGGAAGATCCCTGGTGCCGGTATTGGGTGAGAGGCGACCTACAGGATGGGATCGTGTATTCGCATCTCACTCATTTCACGAGATCAATCAGTATTATCCGATGCGGGCGCTGCGAACACGCAAGCATGCATACATTTTGAATCTGGCACACGAGCTGAGCTTTCCCATTGCCGGGGATGTGGCGTCATCGCCGAGTTGGCAGGCCATCAGTGCGCGACGAGCCCCACTTGGCAAGCGCCCGCTGCAGGCTTATCTGCAAAGGCCTGCCGAGGAGTTGTATGACATTGTCAACGATCCTCGACAGTTGGTTAATCTCGCGAGCCTCCAGCAGCACCGGGATGTCTTGCTGGCGTCGCGTGCCGCGCTGCATGAGTGGCGAGCCGAAACAAAAGACCCATGGCTTGCCGGACAAACCTCACCCTTCGAGCACCACTAGAGCATTCGCTCGTCCGCCGGCGCTGGTCACAGAAGTACACAGTTCTGAACGGACACGCATTCGTCCCCGCTGCGGTGTTTCACGCGACCGGCGTCCGTGTGCGCGAGTTGCCGATCCGGATCGAAAGCTTCTGGAGCATGGCGCGACGCTCACGTGAATTTGCCCAACGCGGCTCTTGATGCAGGTTAACAACGCGAGCTCGTATGGGAGCGAACTTTGCGGATGACAGCAGTCACCCCTTCCAACAGGAGTTCGAGCCATGAAAGCAGTGGCTGCGGACCGGTTGGTCAGTTCGCGATCGCCGCCGCGCGCCTGTTGGGAGGGCGTGTCATTGCAGTGGATCGCCTGAAAGACAGGTTGCAGATGGCGCGGCGGATGGCCCGCTCGGTGTCGTTGCTAATGCGCGCACCGGGTTCGAGTCAGGCCGCGATGGCCTGACCCGATTTTGTTGGCGAGCCTCTTCTTTGGAGTCGCTGACCCACGAGGCGGACCGTCTCGAGTCTCAGCCCAGGATGAAGTCGCTCGCGTGCAGCTGGGTCACCGACTCGCCAACCAGCGTGATGTGGCTGGTGCCGAAATCAAATACCACGTTGCCATGGTCGTCATGAGCCTGGGCCAGCACCCAGTCGCCCGTCTGGCCGCTCGCAACACCGCGCAGATCCAGTTGATCCTGGCTGGAATCGAACCCGAGCACGGTCTCACCATTGAGAAACACGTCGTGACCTGCACTACCGGTCAGGACATCGTTGCCGGCTCCGCCGTCCAGGACCAATGTCATGCCACCCGCAGCGACATGGGACGCGTCGATATGGTCGTTGCCGAGGCCACCGTGAATCCCCAGCGTGTCTATAGTCTCTCCATGATCAACAAAAAGCTGGGAATGCAATCCGGTGACGGAGACACCCGTGCCGCTGGTTGTCAGCGTGATGTTGTCGTTGCGATCGGTACCCTCCGCGGAGACCGAGTCGGCCGCCCCATCCCCAGAGCCATCGAACGAATTGAGATCGATGTTTATCTGCTTGGCATCGGTGCCACTCAAATCCCCGATAGTCACATTGTCGGCACTGCCGAGCGTCGCTACATTGACGGTCTCGATCCCATTCAAATCCATGGAGATGCCGGCCACGTTACGGAACAGGTCGACGTGGCCTGCATCAGCCGAAATGGAGATATTCTCGCCCACGTTCGAGCCGTTAAATTGCAGCGTGTCGGCGCCACCCTGCCCGTCCACCGAATCGCTTCCATCCCCGGGGTTCCAGACGAACGTATCATCTCCGGAGCCCAGAAAAGCCACATCGTTGCCACGGCCGCCGGTCACCGTGTCGTTCCCGCTACCACCGAGGAGAGTGTCGGCCTGATCGCCGCCGCCGAGGGTGTCATTTCCACCGCCGCCATCGATGGTCAATGCCACTCCCGCCGGAAATCCGTTGCCGGCGGTGAGGGTGTCATCGCCGCCCTGACCTTGCAGCAGCAGAGTTTCCACGTTGCTCAGAGCCAACGTACCCGCAAACACCCCATTGTGCTCGAGAGCAATCGTGCCGCCGCCTGCAGCCGAAAGGCTGAAATGGTCACCCGCACTCGAGCCCTTGATGAGCGCTGTGTCGACACCCTCTCCACCGTCCAGCGCAAATGTGAGCGCAGGGCCGGCGAGGCTGGAGAGATCGAAAGTATCATTGCCCAGACCGCCCTGGACGCTGATGACATCCGTTGTTTCCGCATTGGTCACGTGCAGATCTGCGGCAAGTCCCGTAACTACCGTCTCGAGGCCGTTTGAGCTGAATTTCACGAGATCATCGCCAGCGGTCGCAGCCAGCGACACTGTGTCAACCGCACCATCCCCGGCGCCGCCAAACGCGCCGAGGTCGACGTTCACGCGATCGACGCCGGTACCCGTCATATCGGCGATCGAAATGTGATCGGTGCCCCCGAGGGTCGCGACATTCACAACCTCCATATTGTTGAGATCCATGGTGATGGCCGCAACATCGCGCGTCAGCACGGCATGACCGCCATCAGCGAAAATGTTGATGTTTTCACCGATGTTGGAGCCGTTGAACTGTAGAGTATCCCTGCCGCTGCCTCCATCGACCGTATCGCTACCATCGCCGGGATTCCAGACGAAGGTATCATTGCCGGATCCAAGGGAGGCGTTGTCATTTCCGCGGCCGCCGGCGACCAGGTCATTGCCGACGCCGCCGAGCAAGATGTCGGCCTGGTCGCCCCCGGTGATGTGGTCGTTACCTCCGCCTCCATCAATGGTCAGAGTGGTCCCGGTCGGGAATCCATTGCCAGCGGTCAAGGTGTCATCGCCGCCCTGCCCCGTCAGCAAGATGCTCTCGACGTTGCTCACCGAGAACGTCCCTTCCAACACGCCGTCGCGCACAATCGCGAGAGCCTGAGGGCCATTATTCAGAAGACTGATCTGCTCGCCTGCGTTCGAGCCCTTGATGATGACAGTGTCGAGTCCCTCGCCGCCATCCAGGGCCAGAATCGGTACCACTCCTGCAACGTTCGACAGGTCGAAAGTGTCGCTTCCGCCACCCGCCTGCACATTGACGGTGTCGGTGTTGTCGGCATTGGTGATGTCCGTCTGTATCGGCAGTCCCTTGACGAGAGTCTCGGTACCATTGCTCGTGAAGCTGACGGTCTCACTCTGATCTGTCCCCAGCGCGGAGACGATATCCGCCGCAGTATCGGGGCTGCCATCGGAGCCGGCCAAATTCACGTTGACCAGCTTTACGCCCGTTCCAGTCAGATCGCCGACAGTGACATGGTCGGCGCCCCCCAGTGTCGCTACGTTCAGCACCTCCAGTCCGTTCAAATCCATGGTGATTGCCGCGACATCCCGAGTGAGCAGGACACGGCTGCCATTTGCGGCAATGTTGATGTTCTCGCCGATGTTGGAGCCGTTGAACTGCAACGTATCCGTGCCGGTGTCTCCCTCAACCGTGTCGCTGCCATCGCCGGGATTCCAGATGAATTTGTCATTGCCCGTTCCCAGCAGAGCGACGTCGTTGCCTCGACCGCCTATGATCACATCGTTACCAGTTCCGCCGATCAGGCTGTCGCCCAGATCGCTACCGGTAATCGTGTCGTTGCCGCTGCCGCCATCCAGCGTCAGTGCAAGACCTGCCGGGAAGCCGTTCTGCGCCCTGATGACATCATCGCCACCCAGAGCGCTGATGGTGAGTTGATCGCCCGCCACAGCGCTGAGGACTTCGGTTCCATCTGCAAGTCCGGTGATGGTGGCTGAGCCATTGGAGTAGGCAAGTTCGATGGTGTCCGCTCCCGGGGTACCTTTGGGGGAGAACACGAGATCGGGTGTTATGGTTGAGATCATGTCATTACCTTTCATTTTGAAATTCGAGTGTTGTGTCAGGGCTCGCGCATCGCATGCTGCGAGAATGTTCTGAGCGGACGCAGCAGATACTCCAGCAGGGTGCGCTCGCCGGTGGCTACGTAGAGCTCGGCCGGCAACCCGGCCTGGAGCCTGATGTCAGGGTGGCTCTTGAGAACCGCGGAGTCGACCTCGACGGTCGCCACGAAGTAGGAATCGTGTCCATCCGTCGGGGTCACGCGATCGCCGGAGACGGTCGTGACCTTGCCTTTCAGCAGCGGCGTGGTGCGTGCGTCGAATGAGGTCAGGCGCACTTCGGCAGCCGAGTCGCGATGAACTGAGTTGATGTCCTGCGGACGAATGTGTGCTTCGATAACCAGGCGCTCCTGCGCCGGCACCACATCGAGCAGAGGCTCGCGCGGGGCGATGACAGCCCCCGCACCTGCAACTCGCAGCGACATCACCTCACCGTCGACAGGTGATCTGACGACTTGCCGATCGACTTGATCCGCAGACGGCGCCACGCGCTGTTGCAACTCCCGAAGTTTTGCGGTGGCGTCCTTGAGTTCATCTGTAGCCTCCTGCTGGTACTTGTTGCGCGCCTGCGCAATGCGCGCCTGAATCTCCGCACTGCGCTGCCGTGCCACGGCAAGGTTGCTGCGGCCTTCGCC
>Ga0070665_100003356_pt1 | contig 17131 bp, 16 predicted proteins | sample KBSS13metaG_FD_65862 | JGI IMG/M metagenome (GOLD analysis project Ga0070665, IMG submission 65862) | Switchgrass rhizosphere microbial communities from Kellogg Biological Station, Michigan, USA - KBS S1-3 metaG | ecosystem: Host-associated > Plants > Roots > Rhizosphere > Soil ... | reverse complement strand
ACGCCGAATTGCCCGATGAGTTGTGACGCCTTTTGCTGATCGCCGGAGAGCGAGCGAAAGAACTGCGCTGTTCCCGAGCGGGCAATGGTTCCGAGATTCGCGGTCGCCTCTTCGCGGGTCATGCCGATGCCGTTGTCACGTATCGTGACGGTGCCGGCTTTGGGATCGCCCTCGATGGTGATCTGCAGGTCCGGGTCCTGGCTGAGGAGCGCTGGTTCCGCAATCGCAGCAAACCGCAGCCGGTCATTGGCGTCCGAAGCGTTCGAGATGAGCTCGCGGAGGAAGATCTCCTTGTGGCTGTACAAGGAATGGATCATGAGCTGCAGTAACTCGCGGACTTCCGCCTGGAAGCCGTGGGTCTGCTTGTCCTTGCTCTCCGGGGTCTGTTCTATGGTTGTCATGCTGCCCTTCCGTTTTATTAGCCCTGTCGGAAGGGAGCGATCTTGGGAACTACGCGCGATTTTTCAATAGCGCAGATGTGCCCGCGGCCCGAATGGGCCCAGCGTTCATTCGTTCTTCAAGCTTTCGGTGTGAGCTTGAGCAACCAGCCGCACGGCGTGGCGGCGAGGGTAACGACGAGGGTGAAGGCGGGACGCGCGACGCTCGCCAGCTCGATCGCGGTGGCCGTCGCGACGTGGCGACAGGCCCCGGCCAGATCATCGAGCTCGTCCCAGAGGTTCAGAAAAATTTCCATCGGGACCCACTCTACGTGAGGGCCTCCGCAGGCAGGCGTGCGCGATCTCACAGACGCCACACACTCCACTCACCGCCTGAAGTCTTGAGCCCTCGAGACGGTATTTGCTCACAGCCCGTGAGACCGGGACTTGCAAGTGCGAGCCATCACCTTGCGGGAGTTACTCTCCTACGCGTAGGCTTCGGCGCAACCGGTTCAAGGGCGTATTTTTCTTAAAATGCAGCGTATCGTCGTCATGAACCCGAAGGGCGGTTCAGGCAAGACGACCATCGCAATCAATCTGGCGAGCTACCTTGCCTCTCGCCAACAATCGCCGACCCTCATGGATTTCGATCCGCAGGGGTCCTCGACACGTTGGGTGAAGAAACGTCAGCCGACGCAGCCCGCCATTCACTCGATCGCGGCGTTCGAGAACAACGGGCGTACGACACGCGCGTTCCAGATGCGGGTGCCGGATAACTCGAGCCACGTCATTGTTGACACACCCGCGGCCATCGACTCGCGCGAGATGCCGGAGATCACCAAGGGCGCCGACAAGATCCTCGTGCCGGTGCTCCCCTCGGATATCGATATCCATGCTTGCTCACGTTGCATCCGGGATCTGCTGCTCGTGGCGAAGATCCGCCGGGAAGATGACCGCATAGGGGTGATCGCGAACCGCATCCGCCGCAACACGCTCACCTACCAGACGCTGATCCGGTTTCTCCAGACATTGGGCATTCCCATCGTCGCGACGATCCGGGACTCGCAGAACTACGTACGGGCCGCCGAGTTGGGAATCGGCGTCCACGAGATGAAGAGCTACGTGGCGGCCGCGGATGTCGAGCAATGGGAGCCACTGATCGAGTGGCTCGACAAGCCGGGCGTCGCACGGGCGCCGGCGGCACAGAGCCCGCCAACGCCCGCGGTCGCCAGCATCTAGTCGGCGTCCAGCCGACCTCCACTCGCTCCTCTATTCGGACTTGCCTTCGCCCGGCGCGGCAGCGGTACGCGTTCCGACGCTCGACCGCAGGTTGTCCGCCAGCTGCTTGTGCTCCTGCAGGGTCGGCAGGGTCTTCTTCGCGAAGGCCGACAGTTCAGGATCGCTTGACTTCGAGGCGCCCTCGAAAAGGGCCACTGCCTTCGAATGGTCCTTCGCCATGTGCTCGGCATAGGCCGAATCGAACGCCGCGCCCGACTTCGCGCTCAGCGACTTCATCATAGCCTCGTGTTTCACATCGAGCTTCTTCGGAACAGTCAGGCCTTTGGACTTGGCAATACTCGATAATTGTTCATTGGCCTGCTCGTGGTCCTGCTCCATCTTCTGCGCGAACTGCTTGACCTCATTGTTGCTCGACTTCTTGAGCGCCAGTTTGGCCAAGCCAACCTCCGCCATCCCGTCCTCGGCGGCGGCCTTGACAAAGCTTTCCGGCGTCGCGCCCGCGGTGGTGGCCGCATCCGTATCAGCCGCGGAAGCGTTCTTCATGGCCTCATGTTGGTGAGGGCTGGAGGCCGCCCCCGGGTTGGCGCCATTGGTCACCCCTTCCTCGCTGGTACCGGAGTGCGTCGCCTGGCGCTGGTGCGGGCTGGACGCGGCACTCGGGTCCGACGGATTTTGTGTTTGGGTCTGCGCCACGGCTACGGCAGCGCCCGCAGCGGCCAACAGTGCGGCTGCGGCTACAGTTGAAATGGCGTTCATACTCTACTCCCTCTCGTGGTGGCTGGTCCTGCTACAGTGAGCCGGTCGCGACGAGTCAGCAATGCGAGGGTGTCCCTAATGGCTGTCAGCCTGATCCGACGTGCTCCGCAGCAGAGTTGGCGCTAGCGGCGCATGGTCCCAGTCACGAGATCAGGATTCGGATAAGCGCACCGCCAGCGTGGCAGCGGTGCTGTATCGGGTACAATCACGCGCCGACTCCACAGGACGCGATCATGGCCCGCTACTTTTTCTACAGCGCAGACCTTTACACGCGCGACGACACGCAACTCACCGGTGGCTTTCACGGAGTCATGACTATCGACGACGACGCGAAGTCCGCCAGCGACGTATTCGGCGAAATCACCGACATGTTGCAGGCCCAGACGCAGGGATACATCCAGGAGATCGCGCGCAACAGCGGCCAGCCGGCGGATCCCAACGTGTTCTACTTCGTCGTGAAGCAGTTCTACCGCGTCGAATGAGACGCTATTCTGCCTGCGCCGCCGCGGGAGCGGGCGGCGCTGCCGACGGATTGCGCGCGAAACACGTCCATGCGGCCGCCGCAAACACCAGCACGTTTGCCGCTATGACGGGCAACGCCTCTATCAAAACCCCGTAGATGATCCACAGCACCGAGCCGGCCATCTGCATGGCGCGCAGCGCCGTAGGCTTCTTGAAAAAGTAGGAGCCGACGAACACCGCGGTGGCCAGCCACCCGAGCATCTGAGTCACGATCTCATCCCTCCCTTCAGACCGCCATTGCCGTCGCTTCGAGGATCATTACGCGGTCCGTCCGGGCCTGCTCCCAATCGTGCAACATCAGGCCATGCGACTCGAACAGGGTGCGGATGGCGGACGTCCGCATGCCAAACACCTGGTCCAGCATCGGAACGAGAACGCTGCACGCGTTGTCGCTCAGAACGGTGGTCCTGGCGATCCGGGCGAGCTGCCGATTCTCGGAAACCGCTATCGTGAAGCCATCGCCGTGATTCACGTGCAACATGACATGCACGTCGGAGCTGCCGTCACCAACATAGATGACACGGTCAGTGACGACGCCGAGTCGCTCTTCGAGCTCCTCGAGCACGGCAACCTTCCCGTAGCCCGCCGGGACACGCGTGATGGCACGCACCTCGCCCGAGTGCGGATCATGGTCGAATTCCGTGCCGAAGATATGATCGGGCGGCACTATTCCCGCCAGCGCGGACACGACGACCTCGCGCGGCGCGGCTGAAACAACATAGAAGGAGAAGCGACAGCCATCCAGGCCCTTTTCCAGGAAATTCACCAGCGAGGGTAACGCGAGCTTCAGGCGCACGCGGCGCCCCGTCTCGACGAGGTGCTCCCGCCGCACGCCGCGGAAATCGGGATCGTGGCGGATGAGATAGGCCAGCTCCCCACCCTGTTGCACGAGGTTGCTGCGGCTCAGACCCGCGACTTTGCGCTCGAAATCGTGCACGCCGAGCAGCTCGGCCAGGACGTGCCCGGAATCGTTGAAACTCAGTGTCTGATCGAAATCAGACACCACCAGGTAGTGTTTGGTCGGTGAGGCTCGCACAGTCGCTCTCCTTGGTTGAGTTCGAAAAATGCCCCCTTGCCCGTTCAGCGGATGGCGAGCACCTTAGCAAACAACCCATGACCGACAAGCGAACTGTGTCACCCTCATGCCTGAGGTTTTTTCACCCGACCCATGAAAAAGGCCCGGCGGTTTTGTAACCGCCGGGCCATATTTCGCTGCCTGGTTAGAAGGTTAGAGCTTGCCCGTGGCGCGCCAGCCACCATCCGCATAGCCCGTGCGCACGGAGGCTACGTAGGGCACGGGGCAGACGATCGCACGGATCTCCACCTGCTTGTGGCTCTCGACCGTGGGCTTCTTCGAGCCACCGCCCTCCTCACCCCAGACGAAGGTCACTTCGGTGCCGGGCTTCGCGTACTCAGGCGCCAACACCGCCAGGGTCAGCATCTTGCGCTCGTTGGAGCTGTAGCCGACCCAGGTGGACAAGCCGGCGAGCTTGCCGTCCTTCATGACACGATCGAACGGATACATGGAGTACACGGCCGACGGGAAGTCGATGTACTTCGCGCGCTCGTGCTCCTTACCGAACTGCGAGGCGATCGCCTTGTTCACGTCCGCGTCGTTCAGCTCGAGCGTCACTTTGATCTTGTGCGGCTTGTTGGCCATCTTCTCCAACGCCTCGCGACCGATGAAGTCGTGATCGAACTTCACGAACGCGCCGTAGCCGAGATCGTACGGCGTGAGGTAGTAGTCATCGATGTTGTTCGAGTAGTAGCTGCCGCCGAGGGACGCGTTGCCCTCGAAGCTGTTGGCTTTGAGCCACTCGCGGTACTTCTTCATGCGCTCATCGCCCGAGTAGATGGCGGGCATGGGCGAGGGAATCCAGCCGGACTCCAGCGTGTTGGAGGAGTAGGCGCGGGCTCCTACGAGGCGCAGGCCAAACTCATGGCCGGCGACCACGAGAGCATCCTTGACGGTATCGCCTTCCTCGGCGGGTCCGAAGAGCTCGAAGCCGGGCTGCCCCGCCATGCCATGGCGCAGGGCGCGCACCTTCTTGCCGGCGATGATCATCTCGCACATGTTGAAAAACTTCAGATCCGGCGGGGCCTTGCCCAACACCCGCTCCATGATCTTCATGGCATTCGGGCCCTGGATCTGGAAGCGATAGGTCTTGCGGGCGACCGGGTTCACGCGCGCGGCGGAGCGCTCGTCACGCTCGCACTTCACGTTGTAGCCGCCGGTTTCGGCGTGGTACTGCACCCAGTTGTGCACCGCGGGGCGACCGATGAGGTTGAACAGGTCCTTGTCGAGATAACACAGCACGACGTCGCCGATCACGTAGCCGTCGTAGCTCACCGGCACGTACTGCTTCGCCTTGTTGACCTCGAAGTTCTTGAAGCTGTTGATACCGAGCTTCTCGAGGAGCTTGAACGCATCCGGGCCGGACACGTACATGTCGGTCATGTGGTACGACTGGTTGAACAGCACCGCGCTCTGCTGCCACGCGCGCTGCTCGTCGCGCCAGTTCGTGTACTCGGACTGCACGACCGGGTAGGGGTTGGGGCCGCTGGGTGAATTGCGGAGGTGGTTGACCGGGCCGCCGTTTGCTTTCAGCAGCTCTTCAAGGTTTTTATAGCTCATCGGATCTCCAGAAAAGGGACTCAAACACCGCCGCTCGAGACCCGAGCAGTCGTGAATCGTCCTGCGGTTTCACCGCCTGCCATCGGCAGCGCGGCCAGGTTTATGCTTTCCTTCGCGGAATTGGCGTGCTCGCGCATCAACGCTTCGGCGCGTGCGCTCTGCCCAAGCTCCAGAGCCTCCACGATCGCGTAGTGTTGCCGGTGCGCGTAACGCAGCATGTCGTACATCTGTTCCAGGTTGCCCCGGTCGAACGCGAGCGCCTGCGGAGCGGCGAATGGAATTCGGCTGTTGCGCGCGAGAGTCTCGGCCAGCAGAGCGCTGCCGGACTCGACGAGAATCGCCCGATGGAAGCGCTCGTTCATCTCCGCGTACAGGCCTTCATCGTTCTCCTCGACGTGCCGCTTGCCGAGAATGGCATCACCGTCCTGGAGACAATCGCGCAGCTCACGCAGGAGCGCCTTCGAGGCGCCTCGCTCGGTCACCTTTCGGATAGCCAGGCCTTCGAGCGCTCCGCGAAGGTCGATAGCGTCGACGATATCCGCGGCCGTGAAGGCACGTACCACGTACCCGCGGGTCTCATGCTCTGAGAGCAGCCCCTCCTGGGCCAGGAGCGGCAGGGCCTGCCGGACCGGGGTGCGCGAAACCCCCAGCAGGTCGGCGAGAGGCGCCTCCGCGACACGCTGCCCTGGAGTCAGCTCCCCGCGCAGGATCATCTCCCGGATGCGCACGATCGTCTGGCTGAGCTGGGTGTTCATGGGCTGGCGATAGTCCGCTTTGGATCCCGTGACGTCAAATTGGGATCCTGAACTGCCCACCAGATGGTTCTCCAGCGCCGGCAAAGCCTTCTTTTCGCTATTTTGGGATCCCGCGCGGCACACCTGCGCCAAGCGCCCCACGGCGCATCGGGCGCCCGCGGCAGCACTTAGTGCGTCCCGTTGCGCTCAGTCATTCGCCTGCAAGATCAGGAACTGTTCCAGCTTCCCGTTCGGATAGCCCCGCTCCACGACGAGCAGCCGCTTGGAGTGACACAGAATCTTCCACGACCGCGTCACCATGCCGCCCCTGGTGGTCTCCCGCAGGAGCTCGATCAACAGGGGCGCACCCAAGGGGCCCAGGCTGGCCTTGAGATCGGCGAGCGCCTGCCCGGTGAGCAGGCTGTTGCCGTTGTCCGTGAACAGCGAGTGATCGATCACGCCCTGTTGGAACTGGGAAAACACCGCCCGGGCGCGCGCCTCGGCGGGATTGGGCGGCAGCACGATAAAGGCGATGCGGTCCACGAGGTCGTCGGGATGGGCCCAATCGTCGTTGGTGAGCACGATGATGGCGACCTTCTCATCGGGCCAGATCCGGTGCGCCGACAGAAAACCCGACGCCTCGCCGTCGTGCCCGATACGGGTCCGGCCCTGCGTTCGCTCGATGTCCAACCCCAACCCATAGCTCTTCTTCGTACCGTCCTTGAGCACCACCGGCTCGAACATCGTGTCATAGGAGGCCGACTGCAGCAGCGCGCGGCTCAACAAACTGATGTCCCAAAGTGCCAGGTCGGTGGGCGTCATGCCCAACTCACCGGCGGCAAACAGCCAGCCCGGCCCTTCTTTTGACGCGCGGCGCGCCGGCCCCAGGCCCTGTCGGGTGTAGCCGATCGCATCCGTCGCCGGTAGCGGGCGCGTGTCATCTTCCGTGACATGCTCCATCTTCAGCGGCGCGAAGATGTGTCGCCGCAGAAAACTCACCAACGGCTCTCCCGATACTTTCTCGACGATGGCGCCTGCCACGACATACCCCGTGTTCGAATACTGCCACTGCGTCCCGGGTTGGAAATCGAGGGGGCGCCGGGCCCATTCACTCATGATGGCCGCCACCGACGTAGGCCGAAGCATCTCCGGCGGGACGAAATCCTGGGGCCAGTAATCACGGATACCGGAGGTGTGATTGAGAAGCTGACGGACCGTGACCCTGGAGGCTTCCCCGAGATCCGGAAACCACTTTCCAACCGGATCCTCCAGGGACAACTTCCCCTGTTGGACGAGGAGCAACACGGCAGCCGCGGTAAATTCCTTCGAAACGGACGCGATCGCGTAGCGGGTAGCAGGGGTGGCCACCAGCGCGGGACCGAGTTGCGCCTTGCCGTAGGCCTGCGCGTAGGTCACCACACCATTGCGGACAACTGCGACGGAGGCCGATGGCGCGCCGCTGATTTCCAACCATTCCTGCGTGGCGGCGTCGATCCGGGCGCGCATCGATGCCGAGTCCGTGGTCGCGACGGCGCCGGCGTCTGTGGAAGCAATCAGTCCCAGCAGGCACAAAACTTGAGCACGCATCACAATCCCTCGAATCGGCTGTCAGCCCAGTATAGACGAGCCCGACATTGCGAAGGTCCAGCTCAGTTGGATTGACCCGGTCCGGGCCCGGAAGGTAATTTGCACTGAACAATGGCAGCGACCGCACCTACTTTTGCCGCGCCGGTAAGCGAACAGGCTTTCTCGGTCCATTTCACGAATCCCAACCCGTTGTTGCGATTCGCGCCCCAGGCCGTGACTCACTGGAAATTCGTCGGCTCCGGCGACTTGCTCTTCAAAGCGAACAGCATCGTGTTACGCGGCCGCCGCCCGCGCCCGCTGGGCTTCACCGAGCAGTCGTTGGAAATCCCCCTGGCGGACATTTTCAACGTCGCCTACCTCGGCAAAATCGTGCAGTTGCACGTCCGGATCCCCCTGGCGGCCGAAAAACTCCTGCAACTGTGGGTGGACGACGAAGCAGCCGCGCGGCGGATCGTCCAACTCCTGCCCGACGAGCGCACGCCGGAGTTCGCTCTCTGGATCGGCCAGCGCGACACCTTCGAACACGCCCTCGAGGACCTCGGGACCCGTAACGTCGTAACACCGGGCCTGGTGGCCCTGACTAGCTTGGCCTTTACCTGGGCCGTATATGCCGGGGCGGGGTGGTTCACTCCCAACGTCGCGACACTCATCCGGCTCGGCAGCAACCTCGGGCCGTTCACGCTGGATGGGCAGTGGTGGCGCCTGCTGTCGTCCCTGTTTCTGCATCTGGGGCTGCTGCCGCTCGGGATCAACATGTGGGCGCTGTGGCAAATGGGGCGTGTCGCGGAGCGACTGTACGGCTCGCTGCACTTCCTGCTGCTGTACGTGTTCGCCGGGCTGTGTGGTGGCATCGCGGGCCTCCTTTGGGATCCCACCGGCCATAACGCGGGTGCCTCGGGCGCCATCTTCGGCGTGTTGGGCGGGTTGCTGGTGCTCGCTTTCAAGCCCGACTCCCGCGTCCCGGCCGAGATCGCGTTCGGGGCTCGTATCAGCGGCGCGGTGTTCATTCTCTACAACCTCGCGAATACATTCACTCATTCGGGAGTCCACAACAGCGCGCACCTGGGCGGGTTGTTGGGCGGCATCGTCATCGGCTGGTTGCTGGCCAGGCCCCTGAGTGTGGAGGGCCGTACGGAGATCGCATTCCGCCTGGTGATGGCCGTTGCCGGCAGCGCTGTCGCGCTGGTAGCGGTGTCATTGCCCTTGGCTCTGCCCGGCACGATCAAATCGACCGAATGGCACTTCCGGCACCAGTTGCAGTTGTACGTCTGGGATGAGCAGCGAGCGCAAGCCGCGCAGCGCATCCTCGATCAACTCCAGATCGAGCGCCTGATCACGCGCGTGGAGTGGGGTGAGCGGCTCGCGAGGGAGGTTCTGCCGGAGTGGGAAGCCGCGGAAGGCCGCTTCAAGTCCGTACACCTGCCGACCGCATCGCAGTCCGCGCAGTTGGAAACGCGAATCGTCAGGTACTTGCAGGCGCGACGCCAGGCGCTGACCCTGATGAGCGAGGGTGCGCGCACCAACGATCCCGACAAGCTGACATTGGCGAAAACACTCCTCGCCAGGAACCGCCTCGAGCAGTTCGAACTCGCGCGGCACTTACCGCCGACGTACTAGCCCACCTTCGGTGTGTCGATCTCGGTTACGCGGCGCGACGCGGGGCAACCGGTTGTGTCAACGCTTGCCCCTGTGAAACGATAAATGAGGTATGCGCAACTGGATCGGCGCGATCATGGTGGCAGTGATGCTCATCTCGGGCGGCGGGTGCTCCGCTCTCGCCGTTCGCCTGGGTCTGCGGGTTCGGTTGGACACCGTCCCGGTCACCTCACTTTCCGCAACAATGCTGAGCCGGCACGACAGTTCGGTGGTCAGCGCCTTGGCACCAGGACAGTCCGCCCGACTCATCGTCGTGGCCACCACCGATGCCGGTAAACGCTACCCGACGGTGGGCGCCGGCAACGGCAAAGTCGCTTTTGATAACTACACAATCGAGGCGACCACCGTCCAGGTCAATAAGCGCGGCACCGTGTCTCTCTCAACTGACCCGCGCGTCAGCGAGGGTAAAGTGGGCCACCTGCGGATCAGCCCGACGGCCCATTCCGAGGTCGTCACCGAGATCGATGTGCCCGTGCGCTATGACGTCCCCTTCATCGCCGATTTCTCGGGTGCCAGTGGTTCCGCCGGCCTCGACGGAACGGACGGGCTGGACGGGCTCGACGGCCAGGATGGCACCCCTGCGACTGTCGATCCGACCACTGGCGCTCTCGGCAACCCGGGTCCGGGAGGCAACGGTAGCGCGGGCGGCAACGGTGGGAATGGGCAAAATGGCAGTGACGGGTCGCCCGGTGAGAACGTCCATCTTTGGATACGCCTGGAGCCTGGTCCCAAGCCACTATTGCAGATCGAAGCCAAGGGCACCCGGCGGGAGCTCTTCTTTCTCGTGGATCCGAGTGGCGGCTCTCTGAAGATCCTGAGCAATGGCGGGAGCGGCGGTCGCGGAGGTCGCGGCGGCCGCGCCGGTCATGGAGGAAGAGGCGGTAACGGGTTTCCGAGTGGCTCTTCCGGTCTGGACGGCTTCTCGGGCTCGGACGGCCTGCCCGGGAGTGATGGTTCAGGCGGCGCCATCACCCTCTCGGTCGATCCCGCCGCGCAAGCGTTCCTCAGTTGTATCACCTGGTCGAATCGCGGCCTGGGCGGCTCGGCGAAGGCGACGACCACAATAGAGCCTGTAGCGCCGCTCTGGTAACCCCAGGCCAGGAGCCTGTCTGAGCAATGCTCGCCTACTGCGGCCGCCCCCCAGCGGCATCTTTCGGCGATCATTACTCAGACAGGCTCCTATCGCCAGGTCAGGGCGAGGTACATCCCCACGATGACCAACATCAGCGACAGGGGCCCGACGATCTTGGCGTAGAGGCTGACGGGCAGCTTGCCGCGCTTCATCAGCTGATGAAGTTGCTTGATGGTGTTGCGGTCCCACACCGGCGTAAAACCTAAAGCTGTCGCCGCAAGGAGACCGCCGAGACAGATCAACAGCAGGCTCAGTTTCATGATAGTCACCGTCCGCTTCGGCCGCAGAAGGCGTTATAAAACAGGACGCGCCTGCAGCGCAGCACGGACCAAGGCCCCGGGACTGTCTCAGTGCAACGACACTCAGGCGCTCGTCCGACGCGCGACGCCGCGCGGCGTTGTGTTGTTTCGAGCGAGCGGTCGGCTCGCCGTGCGTTGCGCGCGTCGCCACCAGGACGGTAATGCCTCCTCCGCCGTCAGTACTACGCCGGGCGCGGTGTGCGGCCGGTACCCCGAGAGACCCACCAGAATGTCGCGCCAGCGCGCACCGGCGAGCATCGCTCGCAAGCGCTGCACAGCGGGATGTTCGATGTTGGGAGCCAGGCAGGCCAGAAAATAGTTTTCTTCGACGAGCGGAATGAAGCGGAGCCCGAACTGCACGGCCGCCGCCTCGACGCCCACTCCAACATCGGCCACTCCGCTAGCCACACAGAGTGCGACGGCCACGTGCGTATGCTCCACGTGCGCGTATTCCCCGAACAGCTCGTCAGGTTTCACCGCGTGCTCGTGCATCAGGTGATCGACCAACAGGCGCGTTCCCGAACCCGGCTGCCGGTTCACGAAGCGCAATCCCTGCCGCGGGACATCCGGAAAAGCTCGAACGACTGCCGCGTGCTCCTGCCTGAGCATCAGCCCCTGCACGCGGCGCGAGCAAGCCATCAGCTTATGACGGCCCGGCTTGAGCACGCGCTTGAGAGCCCTGGCGAACACGGTCGAAGCGCCCAGGTCCGGTACGTGAAAGCCCGCCACCAGACATTGCCGCTCGTTCAGCGCCCGAAGCGCATCTACGCTGCCCTGAAAGCCGATGTCGAGGTGGAGGTCGCCTTCCCGGGCAACATGCTGCTGGAGCACGGGCAGGGCGAGATCGTGACTCGCCCGCACCGTAAGCAACTGATACCGCTCATCACGCGCTTCCACGAGAACCCGGGCAAGGTCCGATCGCAGAGCTTCGATATGCGGTTGCATGCGCGTGCGCGCCCGACGCTCCGCCCACAGAAGTCGCTCGGCAAAAGGCGTCGGCCGCGCTTTTTTGCCCTGTGACCAGCTTATGAGCGCCTCACCGAGCACCTGCTCCCACTTGCGCAAGGCGCCCCAGACATAGCGGTAGGAGGTTCCGAGAGTTTGTGCGGCATCGCGAATCGAGCCGCCTTCGATCACCGCCGCGAGCAGCTCAAAAAGGGGATTGCCGAGCTCGGCGCCGCGCTGGTCGCCGTGCTCGAATGTGTAACGCAGATGTAGGCGGACGTCGTTGGGGTCCACCTCATTAATGTATCAGAGATCCACGCTCACGGAGGCCAGCACGGTGCGCGGTGAACCCAGGTGCGCGAGCAAGCTTCCGGTATTGGCGCCCGTGAGGTTGCTCGGACCGATCGTGGACCAATAGCGCTTGTCGGTGATGTTATCCACTGACAGCCGCCAGGTGACCCCCTTGCCCAGGAGGGTGGCGGAATAGCGCGTGCCGAGATCGAACAGGTTGTACCCGGCGGCGAAGAACGAATTCGTGTCGTTGGCGGGGCGCGTCCCGGAGAACTGGTAGTCGAACGTTGCCACCAGGCCTTGTATCTGCGGAATGCGGTATTCGAACAGCACGTTGCCTTTGACCTTCGGTGCGCCCACGTAAATTTTGCCGTTCGTGGCGGCCAGGGGCGTGTGCTCGAGACGCGCATCCAGCAAGGTGACTCCACCGAACATCGTCAGCCCGTCCAGAACCTCCCCGATGGCGGAAAGCTCCAGCCCGCGATTGACCTGCTCGCCCGAGATCTCGAAGAGCTTAGCGGCGGGATTGATATTCGCGAAGGGCCGTTCGATGCGGAACAGTGCCGCCGTGAGGTCGACCTTGTTGAAGGTCGCCTTGTAGCCGAGCTCGTATTCCTTGCTGCGATACGGGGGCAGGCTCGAGCCCCCATTCAAGGTGCCTGCCGGCGCCAGGTCCCCGGCCTGCAGGCTGCTCGCGTAGGTGATGTAGGTCGTCATGTTGGCAGCTGGCTTGAACATCAGGCTGCCCGTCGGGCTGACACCGTGGTTGGCGTACTCGGTGGTCAACACGCTCTTGTTGTTGTAGTTGTCAGTATGGAACCAGTCCTGGCTGACACCGACGCGTGCCAGCCAGTAATCGTTGAACCGCAGGGTATCGTTGAGGTTGACACCCTGCTGGTAGATATTCGACGAGTCATAGTTGGCCAGCACGAACGGCGGACCGGCCGCCGGCTCCGGAAAGACCACGGGAGCGTAAATGTTGGCCGTACCCAGCTTCACACTCGCTGCGGTCGCCGGAGTCGTGACGGAGTACTGCTGCGCACGATAACCCGCGGTTCCGAGCGTCAGGTCGTGACCCACCCCCCAGGTATCGAAGCTACCGTTCAGATAGGCGGTGTCGCTCGTGATGATGAAGCGAGGCGCGAATCCATTGGCGAACGAGGACGTGTAGGCACCCGCGTTCGAGGTCAGATTGTTGACGGGCGTATTCATGTTACGCGAGCCATCCTGGTTGAGGACGCCCGCGACGATGTGCCAGTTGGAGCCGAGGTCCTGCTTGATGCGGGCGGTGGCGATGCGGGTGTGCAGGTCGACGCCTGCGTACGATTGTCCATAGCCGGCACGGTTGGGATCCGGCGCGGCCGGCAGGTTGATCGCTTCGCCGTAGGTGAACCACCCGGGGAATCCCTGGTTGATGAGACGATAATCGCTGTAGTTGAGCTCCAACACGCCGTGGTCCCACGGCCGGATGTCGATTCCCAGGTCACCGAGCGTACGGCGCTGGTGGCTCTCATCGACGTAACCTGCGCCACTGCCGTAGAGCGCATTGAGGCGATAGCTGAAAATTCCACCCGGATCGATCTTGCCGCCCAGATCCACCTTGGCCGTGCCGATGCTGTTGCTGTTGTAGCTCGCGGTCACTGCGCGCACAGCGGCATCGCCGGGCCGCTTCGAGACGAAGTTGAACATGCCGGAAGGGTTGGCGGGACCATACAGTGAGGCGGAGACGCCGTTGACGACTTCGATCTGTTGGAGTTGCTCCATGGCCAGGGGGACGGTAATGAACAGCGTCATACCGTCGAGGCGCGTGTTCTGAAAGTTGCCGCCCTGCATGCCCCGCGTCTGCGGGCGCAGCACATCGGGGCCCTGCTGCTCCTGGTAGGCCACGAGAGGCAGATATTTCGAGACATCCTTGAAGTTGACCGCCTGGGAGTTCTCGATCAGATCGTGCGGCAGGATACCGATGGAGTACGGCGTATCCAGGACCGGCGTCGTTCCAAGGGGCCCGATCGAATCCACGGCGGGGACCCGGTAGCGATCCTCGCCCGCCCGGGCGCCTGTGACCACGACCCGTGCGGTCGGGCTTTGCGGAGGCTGAGCCGCGGGCTGTTGAGCATCATCGGCATAGGCTGCCGTCTCCAGCGCCAAGGGGAGCAGCGCGAGGAGTACCGGATAGTTCGCTTTATTCATGATCAGGGCTACGCCCACCTTTCCTGCGGGTCGAAACGACCCACTAAATTTTTTGCGGCGCTACGCGCCTGTAAGACCGCGCGGCAAGCTAGCACGGTAGATTTGCGCTAACGATATGAACGCACGCGCATAAGTTGCGCCCCGGATATAATGGAGGCGCCTTCGGATCCATGACCGCAGTGAGGCTTTACGGCAATCACACCGCAAGCAGCCCAGGAAACCATCGACGCGCGGGTGACACCGCAGCCGGTCGAGTCACGTCCTTTGGAGCAATGCATCGGAGCGGTCCTCCGCGAGGACGTGTACGCCGAGCGTGACAATCCGCCTTTCGACCGTGTCTGCATGGACGGCATCGCGATCAACAGCGCGGTGTTGGATCGCGGTGTGCGTCGCTTCACCATCGAGGCAACACAAGCGGCGGGCGCCCCGGCACTGACGCTCGCGGACGCCGACAACGCGATCGAAGTCATGACCGGCGCCATGTTGCCTGGCGGGACCGACTGCATCGTTCCGCTGGAAGAATATGAGCTGTCGGGGACCGTCGTCTCCTTGAAAGCCAACGCCTCGGGCGCTCCGTATCGCAACGTGCAACGGCGCGGCTCCGACAGTGAGCCGGGCGTGCCGATGCTGACGTCCGGGACACGGTTGGGCGCCCCGGAACTTGCAGTTGTCGCCTCGGCCGGTCTCGCCACCGTGAAGGTCAGCCGCGAGCCGCGGTTCATGGTGATCTCGACCGGGGACGAGCTCATCGAGCCCGGTCGGCCGATCGCGGAACACCAGGTGAGGCGTTCCAATGCCTATGCAGTCGTTGCCGCGCTGCGACGCCGCGGCTTCGGGCACGTCGCCAATGACCACATTCGAGACGATGAAGAGACGCTTCGCGAGCGCTTGACGCAACACCTGTCCAACAGTGACGTGTTGATCCTCAGCGGTGGCGTCTCCAAGGGAAAGTTCGACCTCGTACCGAAAGTGCTCAAGGACCTGGGTGTCGCCGAGGTGTTCTACCAGGTGGCGCAGCGACCGGGGATGCCCATGTGGTTCGGCATGGCCCCGGGAGGCCAGGCGGTGTTTGGTTTGCCGGGCAACCCGGTTTCGACCCTCGTGTGCCTGCTGCGTTACGTAGTGCCCGCGGTGGCGGTTGCCATGGGTGCGAAGCGCGAGCTACCCGAGCCCCTGCCACTGGCCGCCGCGGTGAAGTTTCATCGTGCCGTCGCCTACTTCCTGCCGGTTTCGATCCGCTACGACGAGCACGGGCATGCCGGCGCGGTACCGCGACCGCCGAACGGCCCCGGAGACTTCCTGGCACTCACCAAGGCTGATGGCTTCGTGGAGCTGCCCCCGCGTTCGGAGAGCTTTCCGGAAGGGTTTGTCGCGAGTTTCTATCGTTGGTGACGACAGCGTCAGAAGTCAGGTCGCTTGATGCGAGCGCTGCGCTCCCAGTCTTCCTTCTCGAGGCGTCCGGCGATCGCGGCGAGGTCGGCGCGCGTGTTGATATTCGCGAAGGCCTCGGCCGATTGAACATGCACGGGCGTGGCGCCGATGGTTTCCAACATCAGCCACGTTGGCGGATGGGCGCCTCCCGTGAGCGCCGCGGTGACCTTCGCCAACGCGCTCACCGGCCACACCGAGCACAAGGGCTGGCGCCGGCCGTCGGAACTCTCGGCTATCGCAGCGCCGCCATTCGCGGCGTCGATGAGCCGCGTGAACAGATCATCCGGAAGCAGTGGAACATCGCAGGGACTGACAGCGATCGCAACCGCGCCGAGCTCCTGCGCCCAAGCCAACCCGGCCTTGACACCAGAGAGCGGCCCCGCCGGGTCGCCGGGTGCGTCGTGCAGAACCGGCAAACCTTCGGCCTGCGCCAGCGCTGCGGCTTCGGTGCCGGGGCGGGCATTCACAGCGACCGCCGTGCAGCTGCGCTGGAGGCGTCGAACCGCCCACAGCAGCAGCGGCTGACCGGCCAGGACCGCTACCGCTTTCTCGCCTCCGAAGCGCACCGATCGCCCGCCGGCAATGACGACTCCGACGACCGATCCCGCGACCGATTGGGGTTCTGTTGGGTCACTCATTGTCGATCCCGAAGCGCAATATACGGCAACATATGACGACCATGAGTCAAAAACGACGCGGGCCCGCTGCGGCCGCAATACTATCCGGTCTGATCGTTGCAATAACCGCGCCGCTGACGCAAGCGGCGGATACGGTTGAGATCTTCTCCGCCGGCAGTTTGCGCGGCGTCGTAGGGGATCTCGCCAAGCAGGCCAGCGCAGCGTTCAATATTGAAATCAAACCGACGTTCGGCGGCTCCGGGTCCCTGCGCGAACGGATCGAGAAGGGCGAGTCGCCGGATCTATTCCTATCTGCCGATGTGGGGTCACCACGAAAGCTCGAGTCCGAAGGGCGTACCGTCGTTCCTGCAATTGCGTTCGCCCGCAATCGGATGTGCGTCATCTCCCGGCAGTCCGCCGGCGTGACCGAGCGCAACCTCGTCGATCGCATGCTAGCCAAGAGCGCGCGGGTGAAGACCTCCACGCCAATAGCCGATCCTGCGGGCGACTACGCGTGGGCAATCTTCGATCGGATCGACTCGATGCGGCCGGGCACCGGGGTCACTCTGAAAGAAAGAGCCCAGGGCCTCATGAGCGTGAACGCGACGCCTGAGCAGGGACAAAGCGCCTACGGAGCGTTGTTCGCGTCCAAGCAGATCGACATGGTGATTACCTATTGCAGCGGCTGGCCGGCGTTGCAGAAAGAAGTGCCGGGCCTCA
>Ga0070665_100003349_pt1 | contig 17155 bp, 14 predicted proteins | sample KBSS13metaG_FD_65862 | JGI IMG/M metagenome (GOLD analysis project Ga0070665, IMG submission 65862) | Switchgrass rhizosphere microbial communities from Kellogg Biological Station, Michigan, USA - KBS S1-3 metaG | ecosystem: Host-associated > Plants > Roots > Rhizosphere > Soil ... | reverse complement strand
CACGATGGACTACGACTCCATCGCCAAGGCCGGTTCGATGCTGGGCTCGGGCGCCGTGATCGTGATGGACGACAGCCGCTCGATGGTCGAATCGCTCAAGCGCCTGTCGTACTTCTACATGCACGAATCGTGCGGTCAGTGCACGCCGTGCCGCGAAGGCACCGGCTGGCTGTGGCGCCTGGTCGATCGCGTTCATCGCGGCGTCGGCAAGCCGACCGACATGGACCTGCTCAACTCGGTGGCCGACAACATCCAGGGCCGCACCATCTGCGCGCTGGGCGATGCCGCCGCGATGCCGGTGCGCGCGATGATCAAGCACTTCCGGCACGAGTTCGAGGCACTGATCCCGGGTTACGTTCCCACGGCGCCCGCCAAGGCCTGAACGCCAAGCGAATCAACATGATTGAAATCGAACTCGACGGCAAGAAGGTTGAAGTGACCGAGGGCAGCATGGTGATGCATGCTGCCGACAAGGCCGGCACGTACATCCCGCACTTCTGCTATCACAAGAAGCTCAGCATCGCGGCCAATTGCCGCATGTGCCTGGTCGATATCGAGAAGGCGCCCAAGGCCATGCCGGCCTGCGCCACGCCGGTCACGCAGGGCATGATCGTTCGCACCAAGAGCGACAAGGCGATCAAGGCGCAGCAGTCGGTGATGGAGTTTTTGCTCATCAACCATCCGCTGGATTGCCCGATTTGCGACCAGGGCGGCGAATGCCAGTTGCAGGACCTGGCAGTCGGCTACGGCGGCTCTTCGTCGCGCTACGACGAGGAAAAGCGCGTCGTGTTCCACAAGGACGTGGGCCCCCTCATCAGCATGGAAGAGATGACGCGCTGCATCCATTGCACGCGGTGCGTCCGATTCGGCCAGGAGGTGGCCGGTGTGATGGAGCTGGGCATGTCGCACCGCGGCGAGCACGCCGAGATCGAAACCTTCCTCGGCGACTCTGTCGACTCCGAACTGTCGGGCAACATGATCGACATCTGCCCGGTGGGCGCCCTGACCAGCAAGCCTTTTCGCTACAGCGCTCGCACGTGGGAGCTGTCGCGCCGCAAGTCGATCAGCCCGCACGACTCCACCGGTGCCAACCTGATCGTCCAGGTCAAGAGCAACAAGGTGATGCGTGTCGTTCCGCTCGAGAACGAGGAAGTCAACGAGTGCTGGATCGCCGACCGCGATCGCTTCTCGTACGAAGCGCTGAACGGCCCCGAGCGCCTGACGCAGCCAATGCTCAAGCAGGGCGGTCAGTGGCGGGCGGTCGACTGGCAGACCGCGCTCGAGTACGTCGCCAATGGCCTCAAGCAAATCAAGACCGACCACGGCGCCCAGAGCATCGGCACGCTGGTCAGCCCGCACAGCACGCTGGAAGAACTGCACCTGGCCACGCTGCTGACGCGCGGCCTGGGCAGCGACAACATCGACCATCGTCTGCGCCATTCAGAGTTCGCGCCCGTCGAAGGCGTGCGCTGGCTCGGCACTTCGATCGCCTCGTTGTCCAGCTTGCAGCGTGTGCTGGTGGTCGGGTCGAACCTGCGCAAGGACCACCCGCTCTTCGCTCAGCGCATTCGTCAGGCGGTGCGCAAGGGTGCCGCGTTGAGCACGATCACGTCATCGGATCTGTTCGCCGATGCCGAGGCCTGGGCCATGCCGGTCGCCCACGCCACCATCGCCGCGGCAGACCAATGGATCGACGCGCTGGCCGACTTGGCGTCGGCGGTGGCTGCGAGTACCGGCGCCGCGGCACCGGTGGCCCGCGACGCTGAACCCTCGGACGGCGCCAAGGCCACTGCCGCGTCGCTGCTGGGCGGCGAACGCAAGGCCGTGCTGCTCGGCAACGCCGTCGCGCACCACCCGCAGGCGTCGACCTTGCTCGCGCTGGCCAACTGGATCGGCGCGCAAACCGGTGCCAGCGTCGGGTTCTTGACCGAGGCCGCCAACACCGTGGGTGCGCAAGTCGTCGGTGCGGTCCCGAAGGGTGAAGGCGGGCATGCCGGATCGATGCTGGCCGGCGGCCTGAAGGCGCTGTTGTTGCTGAACACCGAGCCGGTGTTCGACTCGGCCGCGGGTGCAGACGTGGTGCATGCGCTGGCGCAAACCGACATGGTCGTGACGCTGAGCCCGTTCAAGGCCAACCTCGACTTCAGCGATGTGCTCTTGCCGATTGCGCCGTTCACCGAAACGCCTGGCACCTTCGTGAACGCCGAAGGGCGCGCCCAAAGCTTCCACGCCGTGGTCAAGCCGCTGGGCGAAGCGCGTCCGGGCTGGAAGGTGCTGCGCGTGCTGGCCAACATGCTGGGCCTGTCGGCCTTTGGCTTCGAGTCGACGGCCGAGGTGCTCGACCACCTGCGCGGTCGCGAAGCCGAACTGGTGCCGGCCGCCCGGCTGAACAACGCAACCCTGGCCAGCGCCAGCGCAGCCAACGTCTCGAGCGGCGCCCAACCCGTGGTCGCAAGCATTTACCAACTCGATTCCATCGTGCGCCGTGCGCCATCGCTGCAAATGACGGCCGATGCCCGCGGCACCGCACCTGCGCAAGCACCGGCCGTGCTGGAGGCGCTCGCATGATCGACAGCTTCAACGCCTGGGGACAAGGTTTCTGGCCGGCCACGTGGTGGTCGTCGATGGCCTGGCCCGTCATCTGGAGCCTGATCAAGATCATTGCCGTGCTGCTGCCGCTGCTGGGTGCCGTGGCGTACCTCACGCTGTGGGAGCGCAAGTTCCTCGGCTTCATCCAGGTGCGCTATGGCCCGAACCGGGTCGGACCCTTCGGCTTGCTGCAGCCGATCGCCGACGCGCTCAAGCTTCTGACCAAGGAACTGATCACGCCGTCGGCGGCGAACAAGGGCCTGTTTCGCCTCGGTCCGATCATGGCGATCATGCCCGCGCTGGCCGCGTGGGTCGCGGTGCCGTTCGGTCCTGAAGCGGTGCTGGCCAACGTCAACGCCGGTCTGTTGCTGATCATGGCCATCACCTCGATCGAGGTCTACGGCGTGATCATTGCCGGATGGGCCTCGAATTCGAAGTACGCGTTCCTGGGCGCGCTGCGCGCATCGGCCCAGATGGTCAGCTACGAGATCGCGATGGGTTTTTGCCTGGTCGTGGTGCTGATGGTGTCGGGCAGCCTGAACATGATCGACATCGTCAACGCACAGGGCAAGGGCATGCTGGCCGACAAGGGCCTTGGCTTCCTGTCGTGGAACTGGCTGCCGCTGTTGCCGATCTTTCTGGTCTACGTGATCTCGGGCGTGGCCGAGACCAACCGGCATCCGTTCGACGTGGTCGAGGGCGAGGCCGAGATCGTGGCCGGCCACATGGTCGAGTACTCGGGCATGGGCTTTGCCATCTTCTTCCTGGCCGAGTACGCCAGCATGTGGCTGGTGTCGATCCTTGCCGCGCTGATGTTCCTGGGTGGCTGGTTGTCGCCCGTCGGCTTCCTCGATTTCATTCCGGGCTGGATCTGGCTGGGACTCAAGACCTTCTTCGTGGTGTCGACGTTCATCTGGATCCGCGCCACGTTCCCACGCTTTCGCTACGACCAGATCATGCGTCTGGGCTGGAAGATCTTCATCCCGGTCACGCTGGTGTGGCTGGTGGTGGTCGGGGGGTGGATGCAGACCCCCTGGAACATCTGGAAATAAGCAAGGTACCCACGATGGCCGCCGTTGCCGTATCACCATTTTCGATCGCCGATTTCTTCAAGAGCTTCATGCTCTTCGAACTGGTCAAGGGCATGGCCCTGACCGGCAAGTACGCGTTCCGCCGCAAGATCACGGTGGAGTTTCCGGAAGAGAAGACGCCGTTGTCGCCGCGGTTTCGCGGACTGCACGCGCTGCGCCGCTACGAAAACGGCGAAGAGCGCTGCATCGCCTGCAAGCTGTGCGAGGCGGTGTGCCCGGCGCTGGCGATCACGATCGAATCGGACGTGCGCGAGGATGGCTCGCGCCGTACCACGCGCTACGACATCGACCTGACCAAATGCATCTTCTGCGGCTTTTGCGAAGAGAGCTGCCCGGTCGATTCGATCGTCGAGACCCACATTTTCGAGTACCACGGCGAGAAACGCGGCGACCTGTACTTCACCAAAGACATGCTGCTGGCCGTGGGCGATCGCTACGAGACCGAGATCGCTGCGGCCAAGGCGGCCGACGCCAAGTACCGCTGAGCAGGCCCCGCGCATACCTCCCGGGCCCAACGACCAGAACGATTCATGGACATCAAGACCGGCTTTTTCTATCTCTTCGCGGCGTTGTTGCTGTTCGCGGCCTTTCGCGTCATCACGGCGCGCAATCCCGTGTACGCCGCGCTGTACCTGATCTTCGCGTTTTTCCAGGCCGCGGCGATCTGGATGCTGCTGCGCGCCGAGTTCTTGTCCATCACCCTGGTCCTGGTCTACATCGGCGCGGTGATGGTGTTGTTTCTGTTCGTCGTGATGATGCTGGACGTGGATGTCGACAGCCTGCGACAGGGCTTCTGGAAGCACTTTCCGCTGGCCGCCACCGCCGGTGCCGTGATCGCCTTCGAGATGGTTGCCGTCTTCAGCCGCAACATCCGTTTGCCCGAACCCGTGGTGGCTGCAGGCGCCGCGCAGCTGTCCAACACCAAGGAACTCGGCAAGCTCATGTACACCGAGTACCTCTACCCGCTGGAAGTGGCCGCGGTGATTTTGCTGGTAGCGATGATCGCGGCCATCGCGCTCACGTTGCGGCGGCGCAAGGACACCAAGTACGTGAGCCCGTCGGACCAGATCCGCGTGAAGGCACGCGACCGCATGACGGTGATCGACATGCCGGCTACGCGCGCCGGCGAAGCCCCGGTGGCCGAGGCGCCGCCGGCAGCGGCTGAAGGAAACAAGGCATGACCCTCACTCTCGGACACTTTCTCTCCCTGGGGGCCATGCTCTTCGCGCTGTCGGTGATCGGCATCTTCCTGAACCGCAAAAACCTCATCGTGTTGCTGATGGCCATCGAACTGATGCTGCTGGCGGTCAACATGAACTTCGTCGCGTTCTCGCACTATCTGGGCGACCTGCATGGCCAGGTCTTCGTGTTCTTCATCCTGACGGTGGCGGCGGCCGAGTCGGCCATTGGCCTGGCCCTGCTGGTGCTGCTGTTTCGCAACAAGTCGACCATCAACGTCGACGAACTCAACGCGCTCAAGGGATAACGGAACTATGAGCGCAACGCTTTCCGCATCCACGCTGCTGGCGGTTCCGCTGGCGCCGCTGGTCGGCTCCGTGCTGGCCGGCCTTTTCGGCACCAAGTTCGGCGGCAACCACATCGGCCGCAAGGTCACGCACTCGCTCACCATCCTGGGCGTCGCGATCGCGTTCGTGCTGTCCGCCATGACGCTTTACAGCGTCGTCGTCGACGGCGCGCGCTTCAACGCCACGATCTACGAGTGGATGACGGTCGGCAAGCTGAAGATGGAAATCGGCTTCCTGATCGATGGCTTGACGGCCATGATGATGTGCGTCGTCACCTTCGTGTCGCTGATGGTGCACATCTACACCATCGGCTATATGGAAGAAGACGAGGGCTACAACCGCTTCTTCGCCTACATCTCGCTGTTCACGTTCTCCATGCTGATGCTCGTCATGAGCAACAACATGCTCCAGCTGTTCTTCGGCTGGGAAGCGGTGGGCCTGGTGTCGTATTTGCTGATCGGCTTTTGGTACAACCGCCCGACCGCGATCTTCGCGAACATGAAGGCCTTTCTGGTGAACCGGGTCGGCGACTTCGGCTTCATCCTGGGCATTGGCCTGATCGCCGCTTACGCCGGCACGTTGAGCTACGCCGAGGTTTTCGCCAAGGCGGGCGACCTGGCCAAGCTCGGCTTTCCGGGCACCGACTGGATGCTGATCACCGTGATCTGCATCTGCCTGTTCATCGGCGCGATGGGCAAGAGCGCGCAGTTCCCCTTGCACGTGTGGCTGCCCGATTCAATGGAAGGCCCGACACCCATCTCCGCGCTGATCCACGCGGCCACGATGGTGACCGCCGGGATCTTCATGGTGGCCCGCATGTCGCCGCTGTTCGAGCTGAGCGACACGGCGCTGTCGGTCGTGCTGATCATCGGAGCCATCACGGCGTTGTTCATGGGTTTCCTCGGCATGATCCAGAACGACATCAAGCGCGTCGTGGCCTATTCGACGCTTTCGCAACTGGGCTACATGACGGTAGCGCTCGGCGCCTCCGCTTATTCCGTGGCGGTGTTCCACCTGATGACGCACGCGTTCTTCAAGGCGCTGCTGTTCCTGGGTGCCGGCTCGGTGATCATCGGCATGCACCACAACCAGGACATTCGCTGGATGGGCAACGTGCGCAAGTACATGCCGATCACCTGGATCACGTCGTTGCTGGGTTCGCTGGCCCTGATCGGCACGCCGTTCTTTGCCGGCTTCTATTCGAAGGACAGCATCATCGAGGCGGTGCACGAGAGCCATCTGGTCGGTGCGGGCTTCGCCTATTTCGCGGTGCTGGCCGGCGTGTTCGTGACGGCGTTTTACTCGTTCCGCATGTACTTCCTGGTGTTCCATGGCAAGGAACGCTACGACCAGAATCCTGATGCCCACCACGACGAACATCACGGGCACGACGACCACGGGCACGGCCACGATGCCAAGCCGCACGAGTCGCCGTGGGTGGTGTGGGTCCCGCTGGTGCTGCTGGCCATTCCGTCGGTCGTGATCGGCTACATGACGATCGATCCGATGCTCTACGGCGAGTTCTTCAAGGACTCGATCTTCGTCGACGCAACGAAGCACCACGCCATGAAGGAAATGGCCGAGGCGTTCCACGGTCCGCTGGCCATGGCGCTGCATGGCTTCACGGCACCGCCATTCTGGCTGGCCCTGGCCGGCGTGGCGCTGTCTTACTACATGTACATGATCAACCCGGCGCTGCCGGCGGCGATCAAGCGCATCTTCTCGCCGATCCAGACCTTGCTGGAGAACAAATACTACTTCGACTGGTTCAACGAGAACGTCCTGGCGCGCGGTGCGCGTGCGCTTGGCGTTGGCCTTTGGAAGGGTGGCGACGAGGCGGTGATCGACGGTGCCGTCGTCAATGGCTCGTGGAAGCTGATCGGACGTATCTCGGGCGTGGCGCGCTGGCTTCAGTCGGGCTACATCTACCACTACGCCTTCGCGATGCTGATGGGCATCTTCGTCCTGATGACGTATTTCGTCTGGTTCAACAGATAAGCCGCCGCGCTGGAGCAAAAGAAAAATGGGTTTGTTGAGCCTTGCCATCTGGGTGCCGATCGGGTTTGGCGCCGTTTTGTTGCTCTTCGGCAAAGAAGAGCAGGCGAGGGCGGTGCGCTGGATCGCTCTGGCCGGATCGATCGTCAGCCTGCTCGTCACGTTGCCGTTGTATTCGCGCTTTCAGAACGGCACGTCGGCCATGCAGTTCGTCGAGAAGAGCGACTGGATCGCGCGCTTCAGCGTTAGCTACCACGTCGGAGTCGACGGCCTGTCCTTCTGGTTCGTGCTGCTCACGGCTTTCATCACCGTGGTGGTGGTGATCTCGGCCTGGGAGGCGATCACCGAGCGTGTGAACCAGTACATGGGCGCCTTCCTGATCTTGTCGGGTCTGATGATCGGCGTGTTCTGTGCGCTCGACGGCATCCTGTTCTACGTGTTCTTCGAGGCCACGTTGATTCCGATGTACCTCATCATCGGCATCTGGGGCGGGCCCAACAAGATCTATGCGGCCTTCAAGTTCTTCATCTACACCTTGCTCGGCTCGCTGCTGATGTTGGTGGCGCTGATCTATCTGTACAACAAATCGGGCGGCAGCTTCGACATCTTGACCTGGCACAAATTGCCGTTGGCGGCGTCGGTGCAGACGATGCTGTTCTTCGCGTTCTTCGCGGCGTTCGCGGTCAAGGTGCCCATGTGGCCGGTGCACACGTGGTTGCCCGACGTGCACGTCGAGGCGCCAACCGGCGGCTCGGCCGTGCTGGCCGCAATCATGCTCAAGCTGGGCGCCTACGGCTTCCTGAGGTTTTCGATGCCCATCGCGCCGGACGCGTCGCGTGAGTGGGCCTGGTTCATCATCGCGCTGTCGCTGACCGCCGTGATCTACGTCGGTCTGGTCGCGATGGTGCAGAAGGACATGAAGAAGCTGGTGGCTTACTCATCCGTCGCGCACATGGGCTTCGTGACGCTCGGCTTCTTCATCTTCAACGACCTCGGCGTGGCCGGCGGCATCGTCCAGATGATCGCGCACGGCTTCGTGTCGGGCGCCATGTTCCTGTGCATCGGCGTGCTGTACGACCGCGTGCATTCGCGCCAGATCGCCGACTACGGTGGCGTGGTCAATACCATGCCGAAGTTCGCCGCCTTCGCCTTGCTGTTTGCGATGGCTAATTGCGGGTTGCCCGCGACGGCTGGCTTCGTCGGCGAGTGGATGGTGATTCTTGGCGCAGTCAAGGTGAATTTCTGGATGGGCGCGGCAGCGGCCACGGCGCTCATCTTCGGCGCGGCCTACACGCTGTGGATGTACAAGCGCGTGTACCTCGGCGCCATCGGCAACAAGCACGTGGCCGAACTGCAGGACATCAACGCACGCGAGTTCCTGATGCTGTCGCTGCTGGCGATCGCCGTGCTGTGGATGGGCGTGTACCCCAAGCCGTTCACCGACGTGATGAACACCTCCGTGACGGACCTGCTGGTCCACGTTGCCACGACCAAAGTGCCCAAGTAGCCTGAACGCCCGGAACAAGAGAACGAGATGATTGAACAACTCAGCTGGGCCGCGGTGTACCCGGAGATCGTATTGCTGGTGATGGCTTGCGTCATCGCGCTGTTCGACCTGACGGTCACCGATGCGCGCCGCAACCGCACCTTCGTGCTCACGCTGCTCACGCTGCTGGTGGTCGCGGTGCTGACCGGCCTGAATGCGGTCGACGGCAAGACGATCTACGGCTTCGGCAACATGGTCGTCAGCGACCCGATGGGCAACTGGCTCAAGTGCTTCTCGGCGGTTGCGTTGATGGTCAGCCTGATCTACGGCCGGCCGTACGCCGCCGACCGCGACATGCTGCTGGGCGGCGAAATGTTCACGCTGAGCCTGTTTGCCATCCTCGGCATGTTCGTGATGATCTCCGGCAGCAACTTCCTGCTGCTTTATCTGGGCCTCGAATTGCTCACCCTGTCGAGCTACGCGCTGGTGGCTTTGCGCCGCGACAACGCCATTGCCAGTGAAGCGGCCATGAAGTACTTCGTGCTGGGCGCGATGGCCAGCGGCTTTCTGCTCTACGGCATGTCGATGATGTACGGCGCCACCGGCTCGCTCGACGTCAACGAGGTCTTCAAGGCGATCGACAGCCGCAGGGTCAATCACCAGGTGCTGGTATTCGGGCTGGTGTTCATCGTCGCCGGCCTGGCCTTCAAGCTCGGCGCCGCACCGTTCCACATGTGGGTGCCCGACGTGTACCAGGGCGCGCCCACCGCCATCACCTTGCTGATCGGCGCCGCACCCGAACTGGCGGCCTTCGCCATTTGCATTCGCATCCTGGTGGAGGGGCTGTTGCCTCTGGCGATCGACTGGCAGCAGATGCTGGCGCTGCTGGCGATCGGTTCGCTCCTGATCGGCAACCTGGCCGCCATCGCGCAGACCAACCTCAAGCGCATGCTGGCCTACTCCACCATCTCGCAGATGGGCTTCGTGCTGCTGGGCCTGGTCGCGGGTGTGGTCAACGGCAACACCTACAACGCGCAGTTCGCGTACGGCGCATCGATGTTCTACATCGTGACCTACGTGCTCACCACCCTGGCCAGCTTCGGCATCATCTTGCTGCTGGCACGCGAGGGCTTCGAGAGCGAAGACATCGTCGACCTGGCGGGTCTGAACCAGCGCAGCCCGCTGTTCGCCGGGGTGATGGCGATTGCGATGTTCTCGCTTGCCGGGTTGCCGCCGCTGGTCGGCTTCTACGCCAAGCTGGCAGTGCTGCAGTCGCTGATTGCCTCGGGGCAAACGCTCTACATCGCGCTGGCGGTGTTCGCCGTGATCATGTCGTTGATCGGCGCGTTTTATTACCTGCGCATCGTCAAGGTCATGTACTTCGATGCACCGCTGACGGTCACGACGGTCTCGGCCCCGGGCGAAGTGCGCGCCGTGCTCACGCTCAACGGTGCGTTGATCCTGATCCTGGGCATCGTGCCGGGCGGCCTCATGACGCTGTGTGCCCAAGCGATCGTGGCCACCCTGGCCGGCTGACCTGCGCCGCGTGTCGCAAAGTGCGTCGGTCTGGACGGTTCTGCTGCTGGCCGTGTTCGCGGCCAACCTGCCGTTTCTGAACGAACGGCTGCTGGGCATCGCGCCGCGAATTCAGCCAGCCAAGTCGCTGGCCATTCGCCTGGCCGAACTCGTGCTTCTGTACTTTGGCGTCGGCGGGGTCGGTATGCTGCTCGAAGGCCGCGCCGGCCAACTGACGTCGCAAGGATGGGAGTTCTACGCGATTACCGCCGCACTGTTCGTCGTGCTGGCGTTTCCTGGATTCACCTGGCGCTATCTGCTGAAACATCGTCACTGACATGAACCCCCATCTCGACGAAATTGCCATCGACAGCCAGGTGGTCCTGAAGGGCAGTTTCCTGCTGGTCAAGCGCGACACGGTGCGCATGCCCGATGGGCACAGCGCGACGCGCGAGTACGTCGTGCACCCGGGCGCCGTGGTGGTCGTTCCGATGCTCGACGACGGCCGTCTGGTGATGGAGCGCCAGTACCGCTATCCGGTCGAGCGGGTCATGACCGAGTACCCCGCCGGCAAGCTCGATGCGGGCGAATCGCCGCTGGCCTGCGGACAACGCGAACTGCTCGAAGAAACCGGCTACACCGCGCGCGAGTGGGCCTATGCCGGCGCGATGCATCTGGCCGTGGCGTACTCGACCGAAGTCATTCACGTCTACTTTGCGCGCGGGCTCACGCTGGGAACACGCCAGCTCGATCATGGCGAATTCCTCGACGTGATCACCGCCACGCCCGACGAGGTGCTGGCCTGGTGTCGCGACGGCACGGTGACCGACGCGAAGTCGCTGACTTGCACCTTGTGGTTGCAGAACGTGATTTCCGGCGCATGGTCACTCGACTGGCGGCCGAGCGAACAGGCTGCGCCGCCGGGATAATCGCAAGCCATGAAGGTGCTTGATCTGCGTTGCTCCGACGGCCATGGCTTCGAAGGCTGGTTTGCGTCGGGTGACGACTTCGAGTCGCAACTTTCGCGCGGACTGATCGAGTGCCCGGTCTGTAGCAGCCGGTCGATCGTCAAGTTGCTCAGTGCGCCGCGCCTGAACATGGGCAGCGGAGAGCCTGCGCCTCCGCGTCCAAAGTCCGCCGAACCGCCCGAGGGCGATACGGGCCTTGCCCGATCGCAATGGCTGAGCGCGCTGCATCGCCTTCTGGCCGAAACCGAAGACGTCGGTAGCCGCTTTGCGGAAGAAGCGCGGCGCATGCACTACGGAGATGCTCCCGAGCGGGCCATTCGCGGACAGGCTACAGCGGCTCAGGCCAATGAGTTGCAGGACGAGGGCATCGAGGTGGTCGCCTTGCCGGTGCCTTCGACCTCCAAACCTGCGTTGCACTGACCGCGCAGTGCAACTTGCGTGGGCGGCCCTTAATTGAACTGTCGAAACACCGGCTTCACGGGTCGCCCGACCAGGTATTTCTCCGGGCCATCGTCCAGCGCTTTGCGATAGATGGCCAAAGCTCCGTACACGGCCTCGATCGTCCGGTCGATGTCGGCATCGCTGTGTGAATAGTTCACCACGAACGACGGTGCCAGGACGCCGCGCTTGATCATTTCCTGCATGAACAGCGTGCGGAAGACTTGCGACCGTTGCTTCTCCTGATCGTGGGTGAAAAAGACGAGGTTGCAATCACGCCCCGCCATGACGAAATAGTCTTGCAGGCGGTATTGGGCAACGGCGCCGGCAACGCCCTTGGCGAGCCGACGGCCGCCTTCGTAGAGACGCTCGATCACGTTCTCGGTTTCATAGACCCGGATCGTCGCCAGTGCTGCGGCCAGCGAGTGGCTTTCGGCACCGAAGGTCGTCGACAGCAAGAACACCCGCGCCTTGTCGTGATGCAATCCGCCGTACTGCATCAGTTCCCGTTTGCCGACCAGTGCCGAGATCGAGAAGCCGTTGCCCATGGCTTTGGAGAAAGTGCAAAGGTGCGGCTCGACGCGGTGCACGTGCTGCGCGCCGTTCAGGTGCCAACGAAAGCCGGTGATGACTTCGTCCATCACGAAGATCGCGCCTTCGCGATCGCACAGATCGCGAACGCCTTGCAGGAAGCCGGCGTGAGGCGGCTCGGTGGTTTCCGCTTCCATGATGACGCAGGCGATCTGGCCGGGATGCTCCGCAAACCTGGCCTGCAACGAAGCCAGGTCGTTGTAGCGGAACGTGACCGTCATGTCCTTGGTTGCTTGCGGAACGCCCGCACCCATCGCGGTGCTGCCAATGAACCAATCGTCGACGGACAAGAACGGGTGATCGCCGCAGCGCGCAACCATGTCGCGCCCGGTGCAGGCTCGGGCCAGCTTCAAAGCCGCCGTCGTGACATCGGATCCGTTCTTGCCAAATTTGACCATCTCGCCCGACGGGATGAGGCTCAGCATTTTTTCGGCCAACTCGACCTCGAGCGGGGTCGGCCGCACGAAGTTGATGCCCAGCCCCATGGCCTGGCTGGCGGCTTGCACCACGCTCGGGTAGGCATGCCCGAGCGTCACGGCCCGTGAGCCTGCGCCGTACTCGATGAACTCGTTGTCGTCCACGTCCCAGACATGGCAACCAGCGCCGCGTGCGATGAAACCTGGCGATTCTTCAGGGTACTGGTCATCTCCCTTGGAGTAGGTGTGAGCACCCCCAGGAATCAGCCGATGGCTTTTTTGCTGCAGTTCCTTCGAACGCGAAAAGTTCATGACCTTCCTTGAAACCGGGGGCGCTGCATCGCTGGCGATGCTGATGTATTTTTTGTCGACTGCCAGTTGCTGTGGCATCGTAACAACAACACCGTCGGTTGGCGCGCATTCAGAGATGTCGATCACGCTGGTGTCATCGGCGTCTGCAACACAGGACTGCAATTGACTGCGGATCCCGTTTGGCACATCTGCCGGACCGTGCGCGGAAACTAAAAACGACATGACGAAACACCCCCGAACGGAGGGGTGAACCACGTTGGATCACCCCGGATTGAAGCTTTCGGTTACGAGTGTATATCGTGTATTTTTGTTTTCAATATGTAAATGGAGGTACGCCCGTGAAATGACGCACGGCCGCTTCACCGGCCGAATTGCAAGGCCGCCAATCGCGCGTAAATCCCGCCCTGCGTCACCAGCGCCGCGTGCGTTCCCTGCTCGACGATCGCACCGTGGTCAAGCACGACGATGCGGTCGGCACGCTGCACGGTGGCCAGCCGGTGGGCGATGACGATGGTGGTGCGCCCCTGCATGGCCGATTCCAGCGCCGCCTGCACCATGCGTTCGCTTTCGGCGTCGAGCGCGCTGGTCGCTTCGTCGAGCAACAGCAGCGGCGGGTTCTTGAGCATCGCACGCGCGATCGCGATGCGCTGGCGCTGGCCACCCGACAGGCGCACGCCGCGCTCGCCAAGAAAGGTGTCGTAGCCCTCGGGCAGCGCCCGCAAGAATTCGTCGGCGAACGCGGCGCGGGCCGCGGCATGCACTTCGTCGGCGCTCGCATCGGGCCGGCCGTAGCGGATGTTCTCGAGGGCGCTGGCCGAAAAGATCACCGCGTCCTGCGGCACCAGGCCGATGCGTGAACGCAGGTCGGCCAGCCGAAACGCTGCAAGATCGACGCCATCCAGCTCGATCCGGCCCCCTTGCGGGTCGTAGTAGCGCAGCAGCAATTGGAAGACCGTGCTCTTGCCGGCCCCACTCGAGCCGACCAGCGCCACCGTTTCGCCTGGTGCCACTTGCAGATCGAAGTGTTGCAACGCCGGCGTGCCAGGCCGCGACGGATAGTGAAAGTCGACAGCGCGAAGGGAAACCGCGCTGCCCGCCGACGGCACTGGCGAGTCGGTGGCGCGGATTGCCGAAACGATGGCCGGCTGCGCGTGCAGCAGTTCCATCAGCCGCTCGGTGGCGCCGGCTGCGCGCAGCAAATCGCCATAAACCTCACCGAGCACGGCGGTGGCGCTGGCCAGGATCAGCACGTAGACCACGGTCTGCCCCAGGTGACCGGCCGTAATGTCGCCGCGGATCACCGCCTGCGTGCCCTGGTACAGCCCCCACAGCAGCGCGGCCGAGGTGGCGATGATGATGAAAGCCACCAGCACCGAGCGCGCCTTGGTACGGCGCACGGCCGTGCGGAAAGCGCTTTCGGTCGACACGTCGAAGCGCGCTGCCTCGCGATCTTCCGCGGTGTAGCTTTGCACGACGGGGATGGCATTCAGAACCTCCGCAGCGATCGCGCTCGAGTCGGCGATGCGGTCCTGGCTGGCGCGCGACAGCCGGCGCACGCGCCGGCCAAACCACATGCTCGGCAGCACCACCAGCACCAGGATTGCCAGCACCTGCGTCATCACGTAGGGATTGGTCCACACCAGCATGGCCAGCGCGCCAACACCCATGACCGCGTTGCGCAGGCCCATGCTGAGTGACGAGCCGACCACTGTTTGAACCAGCGTCGTGTCGGCGGTCAGGCGCGACAACACTTCGCCGGTTTGCGTCGTCTCGAAGAACACCGGGCTTTGCCGCAAAACGTGGGCGTACACCGCGTTACGCAAATCGGCCGTGACGCGCTCGCCGAGCCAACTGACCGTGTAGAAGCGCGCCGCGGAAAACACTCCGAGCGCCACGGCCACTGCGAACAGCGCCAGGAAGTGCTCGCGCAAAGCCATCACCTGTGCGCCCTTGTCGACCGATGCCAGTCCGCCGTCGATCAGGCTGCGCAGCGCGACCGGAAAGGCGAGGGTGGTCACCGCCGCCATGACCAGGAACACGCAGGCCATGACGATTTGCCAGAGGTAGGGGGCGAGGAAGGGCCGGAGCCCGGAGAGGGCCTTGGGTGAGCCCTTGGTCGCGGTCGTACTGGAAGAAGCCATAGGAAACCGCATTCTATCGACCGCTGTCGATGCAAAGGCGGCCTTGACAGTAATTGCCTAAGCAATTAATATCGACCCCATGGTTGATGGCATCAAAGCTAACTCGCGCAAGCGCACGCCCGTGTCGGTCGACGTGCCGAATTTCTACAAGGCCGAGAGTTACCGCGCCGAAGAGAGCGTCGGCTACATGATGCGGCGCATCCTGGCGACCATCAGCCAGTCGGTCGAGTTGCAAATGTGCGACCCGGGCAGTCCCACGTACCCGCAATGGATTCCGCTGCACAAGCTGCACATGGGCACGGCGACCACGGTGGCAGAGCTGGCCCGCGAATGCTTGCTCGATACCGGCGCCATGACCCGGTTGCTCGACCGGCTCGAGGCCAAGGGCTTGTGCCGGCGGGTGCGTTCTCTGGCCGACCGCCGCGTGGTCAACATCGAATTGACCGACGAAGGCCGCGCCGCCGCCGAGCAGGTGCCGCACATTCTCAGCAGGGTGCAGAACGAGCATCTGGCTGGCTTCAACGCGGCCGAATGGGAGCAACTCAAAAGCTACTTGCGACGCATCCTCGACAACGCGCAGGCCCTGGCCGCGCGCGGAACAGGCAACGAACATGCACATGACGACAAAAGCAACTGAGCGGGCACCGCGCTTTGCTGCCCTGATGACCGCCGTGGCGATCGCAGCGGCGCTCGCCGGCTGCGCCGACATGGCTGGAATTTCTTCCAACGCGAAGTTGCGCGACGCGGCGTCGTTTCATCTGCCGGCGAGCGAAGCAAACGCGCTCGCGGTCGACAGTCGCTGGTGGTCCGCCTTCGGCGACTCGCAACTCGATGGGCTGATCGACAAAGCGATTGCCGGCAACCCGAACCTGCAGGTTGCGCAAGCGCGCCTGGTGCGCGCGCAGTCGGCGGTCGATTCCGCCGATTCCGCAGGCAAGCCGACCCTCGGCGGGCAACTCGACCTGACGCGCCAGCGCTTCTCCGAAAATTACATCTACCCGTCGCCGCTCGGCGGCTCGGTTCAGAACCTGGGCACCCTGCAGCTCAACGGCAACTGGGAGATCGACTTCTTCGGCAAGCACCGGTCGGCGCTCGAGGCCGCCATCGGCAGCGCCAACGCAGCGGCAGCAGATGCGCAAGCCTCGCGCCTGATGCTGGCCAGCAACGTGGCGCGCGGCTACCTGCAATGGGCGCGTTTGAATGCGCAGCTCGCAGTGGCCGAGCGCACCCTCGCTCAGCGCGACGAAACGCTGCGCCTGGTGCGCGACCGCGTCTCGGCCGGCCTGGACACGCGGCTCGAGCTGAACCAGAGCGAAGGCGGCCTGCCCGAAGCGCGCCAGCAGATCGAAGCGCTGAAGGAGCAAATCGCGCTCACGCAACATGCGCTCGACGCGCTGGTCGGCGAGCCCGAGGCCACCGGGGCATTGACGCCGCCGTCACTGGCTGCCGTCAAGCCGATGGCGTTGCAAGCCGTGATTCCGGCTGACTTGCTGGGTCGACGCGCCGACATCGTGGCGGCGCGCTGGCGCGTCGAGGCGGTCACGCAAGACGTGGCGAATGCGCGCACGCAGTTCTATCCCAACATCAACATCGTTGCCTTCGCCGGCGTGCAGAGCATCGGCTTCGACCAACTGCTCAAGGGCAGCAGCGGCCAGTGGGGCATCGGCCCGGCGATCCGCCTGCCGATCTTCGAAGGCGGCAAGCTGCGCGCCAACCTGCGTGGCAAGGCGGCCGATCAGGACGCGGCAATCGAAAGCTACAACGCCACCGTGCTCGACGCGGTGCGCGACGTGGCCGACAACGTCAGCTCGACGCAGTCGATCGCGCGCCAGCAGCAAGAGCAGGCCGGCGCGCAGCGTTCGGCCGAAGCTGCCTACGACATCGCCGTGCAGCGCTATCGCGCAGGCCTGGGCAACTACCTCAATGTGTTGACAGCCGAAACGACGGTGCTCGCGCAGCGTCGCCAGGCTGTCGATCTGGCCGCGCGTGCACTCGATGCGCAAGTGGGCCTGGCGCGCGCGCTGGGCGGCGGCTGGAAACCCGAACCCGGACTGGCGCTCGGCGCCGTCCCCCGCACGGAAGGAACC
>Ga0070665_100003346_pt1 | contig 17166 bp, 19 predicted proteins | sample KBSS13metaG_FD_65862 | JGI IMG/M metagenome (GOLD analysis project Ga0070665, IMG submission 65862) | Switchgrass rhizosphere microbial communities from Kellogg Biological Station, Michigan, USA - KBS S1-3 metaG | ecosystem: Host-associated > Plants > Roots > Rhizosphere > Soil ... | reverse complement strand
TGCGGCGCAGCTACTTCGACGTCGTCGGCCTCGCGTTCGTGCCCGACACGATTCCCCTGCCGAGCTACCTCGACGCGCAGGTGCGCACGTCGTTCGGCGATCCCGAGCAGCACGGCCGGATCACGCCGATGCTGTTCGCGTCGCTCGATCAGGTCGCGATCACGAGCGACAGCGGGAACGGCAACCAGGACGAGAGCAACTTGAGCGCGTTCTTCGTGCGCGCCGGCCTGCCGTACCTGCGCCAGTGGGGCCCGCTCGCGTTGCGCGCCGTCGCGTGGCTCGGCGCCGACTCGGTCGACTTGCGCAGCGTGACCAACGGCACCGCGGAGTCGTTCTCGCGACCCGCGTATCCCGGCGGCGCGCGCACCGAGCTCTCGATGGACTATCCGTGGGGCGAGGTCCGCAGCGGTGTCGATCTGTCGGGCGGCTACCTGTCACACGCCGAAGCAGGGCTCGGTCAGCCGGGCGACGTGGTGCAACAGCACAACGGCACGACGTCCATCTGGTGGCTCGACAGCGCGCTGTGGGCCGACGCGCGCTACGACGTCGGCGGCGGCCGGCTGTCGGTCAAGCCGGGGCTGCGCATCGAACGCTACGGGCTCACCGGCGAGGTCGTCGTCGATCCGCGCGTCGCGATCCGCGAGCAGCTGACGGATCAGCTCGTGCTGCGCGAGACCGTCGGCCGGTTTCATCAGCCGCCGACGCCCGGCGACGTCGATCCCAACGGCGGCAACCCCGCGCTGCAGAGCAGCTACTACGACCAATTTGCACTCGGCCTCGACGCCAACCTCGCCGGCGGATGGTCCGGCTCGCTGACCGGCTACTACAACGTCGGCCACGATCTCGGCGTCGAGATCGGCTCGGCAGGTCCCGCGTTCTCCGATCTGGGCGCGCTCGGGCCCACGCTCGAGCTCTTGCTCGAGAAGCAGCTCGGCCTGGCGTTCTATCGCCAGAACATCGGCCAAGCGCTCGACCGCGGCATCGAGCTGTCGATCAAGCGCGTGACCGATCGCTGGATGTGGATGGTCGGCTACACGCTCGCGTACGCCGATCGCACCGAGGATCCGACGATCCTCATCGGCTTCCGGCCGTTCGAGCTCGACCAGCGCCACAACCTGAACCTCATCGGCTCGCACCGGCTCGGCGCGTGGACGCTCGGCGCGCGCGTCCAGCTCGTGTCGGGCATGCCGTACACGCCCGGCGTGCCGCCCGGTCAGCCGCCGGTCACGCCGTTCTCGGCGAACCTGCCGTGGTTCTTCCAGCTCGATCTACGCGCCGATCACCGCTGGCACCGCGACTGGGGCGACATCAACTTCTACGCCGACATCCAGAACGCGACCGACTATCCCAACGTCGAGGGCCGCGAGACGTCGTTCGACCCGATGCATCCGCAGGGTTTCGAGAAGGACATCCCGGGGCTGCCGATCGCGCCGTTCATCGGCGTGCAGTGGATCCCTAAGTAGTGATGAGGCCGACGATCAGGCCGGCCGCGCCGAACGCGCCGAGCGCGAGCGAGACCAGCCATAACTTCTGTCGTTTCGCGAGCACGCTGATCGCACCCATCGCGATCGCGATCTGAAACGCGGTGACGCCGCGCGCCAGCCACACGTGGTGCTGCATGTGGCTCTCCGAGGACTCCTCGAGCTCCTTGCCCTTGTCCTGGATCTCTTTCATGTCCTCGTTGTACTGGTCGACCTTCTTCGCGCGCTCGGCGAGCACGGGCTTGCCGTCGTCCTTGCGGCCCTCGAGGTCGTTCTGGAGCACCGCGAGCTTGATGCTCTTGGCCTGGTAGTACGACCACTGGTCGGTCGCCTTCATCTGCTCGAGAATCGCCTCGTCGGAGTGGTGCGACGCGAGCAGCGCGGTGATCGCCGCGAGCACCGCCAGGACCGCCGACGACACGGCGACGCGCGCGATCCATCTGACCGTGCCGTGCTCCTCGGCCTCCTCGTTCATGTGCTCGTGAAGGTGCTCGGTAGGGACTTCGATCTCCTCGGGCATCGCGGCATCTTACTCCGAGGCGCGCTACCATCTCCGCGATGGGGATCCTTTCCGCTCGCTGGGGTGTTCTCGGCGCACTTGCCGTTTCTTGTGGTGGCGCGCAACACGGAGGCTCGGACGTCCAGCCCCGCGTCGTCACGTACGGACCGCTCCAGCTGAAGACCGACGCGAAGACGCCCGGGCTCGCGGTGATCCTCGGCACCGATGCGCACAACGGCTCGACAGTGCTGCCGCTGCCTGCGACCAACACGAAGACGCAGGTCGACGCGATGTACGTGCTGATGGGCGGCACCGGGCCGGCGACCGGCGGCATGACGCCGGTCAAGCTCGTGACCGCACCCAACCCCGACAAGTCCGTGCAGGTCGGGATCGTCGAGGAGTTCGCCGGCGGCACTGGCGAGCAGTGGCGCGCGGGCGTGTGGGTCGCGGCGATCATCGCGGCGCAGGTGCTCGGCAAGGACCTCACCGATGTCACGTTCTCGGCGGCATCGGGCGGCTACATCGACGGCGCGTCGGCATCCGGCCTCATGGCCGGCGGCTTTCTTGCGGCGCTGACCGGCACGCCGATCGATCCGACCGTGACGATGACCGGCATCATCAACCCCGACGGCACGATCGGTCCGGTCGGCGGAATTCCGGAGAAGTTCCTCGGCTCGATCGCCAAGGGCAAGCGCCGGCTCGGCTACCCGATCGGCATGCGAATGGCGAAGTCCGAGGCGACCGGCGAGGACGTCGATCTCGTCGAGCTCGCCAAGCAGCACGGCGCGGAAGCTGTCGAGATCGCCGACGTCCACGAGGCGTACAAGCTGCTCACGCACAAGACGCTGCCCGATACCGTGCCCGTCGCCGAGACCGACATGGCGCTCGATCCGACGACGTCGGCGGCGCTCGAGCTCAAGTACAAGGACTGGCAGAAGCTGCTCGCGGCGCAGTGGGCGCCGATCGTGCAGCTCGACAGCGCCGGCAAGCAGCCGACCGTCGTGACGATGCTCCGCGACGCGGCGAAGGAATACGCCGACAAGGCCGAGGCGCTGCACAAGCAGGGCGAGCTCGGCGCCGCGTACTCGCGGATGCTGCTCGCGTGGACCTACGCGACGACGACGAACGCGGTCGTCGACATCCTCGGCAAGGTTCGCGCGGGCCACGTCGACGCGGCGATGTCGGCGCTCAACACGCTCGACAAGCTCGGTGTCACGTCGAATCAGGTGTTCGAGAAGATCGGCGCGATGAAGCCGAACACGCTCGGCGGCCATCTCCAGATGATGTCGGCGTTCAAGGCCGCGCTGACCGGCTGGGTCTATCACGGGCTCGCGAGCCAGGCCGTCGCGCAGGCGAGCGCGGCGCTCGAGGGCATGCAAGGCGTCGCGCCGTCGACGCTCGCCAGCGCCGACACCGCCGATACGATCGCCAGCGCGATCGCGCCGGCCCTGCTCTACTCCGGCCGCGCGAGTGCCGAGACCGCGCTCGCCGTGCAGCAGCTCGACTTCGAGCACGAGGACAGCGTGATGTACATGTGCTCGCTGCCCAACGTGCATCGCATGTCGACGTCGTTCCAGTCGGCCGGTGCCGCGGGCGTGAACTACTTCGACCAGCTGCTCGTCGAGCCGCTCGCGAAGCAATACGAGATGACGGCCGACCAGGCGCGGCAGCGGTTCGCGCTCGTCGAGCCCGATTATCTCGTCGCGTTCACGACCGCGAAGCTCGCCGACGATGAAGGCCTGCCGCAGGAGCTCAAGGCCGCGTGGGGCGAGCACTCGCTCGCGTGGGGTCTGCTCTCGCTCGCCGGCAGCCAGCTCGCGTACTTCAACGCGTCGGAGCTGATCGCGAAGTACTACTCGCTCGGCGTCCACACCGACGACAACAACAAGGTCGACAAGCTCGAGTACGAGCAGGCGTTCACGAACATGCTCGCGTCCGCCGAGCGCAACGCGCGCGCGAACGCGCGAGCCGCGCGGATCGCGGCCGGCGCCATCCCCATTCAGGCCAAGCTCGCGTATCAGCTCGCGACCGTCGAGCGCGCGTCCGGTGACCTCGGAGACAAGATCGACGCCCTGACCGAGTTCTGGGCGTCGTCCGCGTTCTCGCAGACCGCCGTCATGCTCGCCCGAAATTAGGGACGCTCTCCACTAGCTCAACCAAGCGGCACTTAACCTCGCGAGATCACAGAACGCGCGAGGGACGTACTAAACTTGCGGCCGTTTCCGACGACGAATCGTCGCGTACGCGCTGCCGAACGCGTGTCCGGCGACAGCGTGAAACCGGCTCGGTTTAGTCCGTCCCTCGCCGCTTCAATGATCGCGCGAGGTTGACCGGGCTCAGGTTGAGCTAGTGGAGAGCGTCCCTTCGTAGCAGGTCCGCGATGTCCTTCTGTCCGGCGGGGTCCTCGAGCAGCGTGATGGGCTGATCGGCGAGGACGTCGTCATCGAGGATGATCTCGACCGCGCGGCGCGCGCCGATGAGGCCGGACGCGCGCCCGGGGAGCTGGAGCGACCAGTCGTTGACGGCGGCCTTCATGACCACGCCGAGGATCCACTTGAGGTCGCGCCGGAAGCGATCGTCGGTGTAGCCCTTGGCGTCGCCGAGCCCGAACCAGAGCACGCGCGAGAACCGTAGGCGGCGGCCGGGAGGCAGAAGGAGCGTCTCGCCGGCCTCGGCGGTCGCCTTGTTGGCCTTCACCAGGCGCGACAGGCGGCCGCACAGCCGCCAATCGGCGAGCCCGGCGGCGCCGCGCAGCGGGCGGTCGTCCTTGAACACGGGCAACACGAGACAGTCGCGCGAGCTCTCGTCCCAGCGTGCGAGGTCGAGTGGAAGCACGCTGAGCGCCACGCTAGGCCTCCGGAGACCGGCCGGTTGCGGCCGCCACGCGATCGAGCACGCCGTTGACGAACGCCGACGACTCGGCGGTGCCGAACCGCTTGGCGAGCTCGACGGCCTCGTTGATCACGACCTTGACGGGCACGTCGGGCGACGCGACCAGCTCGGTCGCGCCCAGCCGCAAGATGTTGCGGTCGACCCGCGACATCCGCTCGAGCCGCCAGTTCTTCGACGAGGACGCGATCAGCTCGTCGACCTTGGCGGCGTGCGCGGCGGCTTTCGCCACGAGATCCTGCGCGAACACCTGCGCGTCGGGCTCGAGCTCGAGCTCGAACGCCGCCGCCCACTCGACCGCGACGCCGGACACGTCGGCGCCCGTATCGTTGTCGCGCGCGTACAGGAGCTGCAGCGCGTAGGCACGTCCGCTGCGCCGGCTCGAGCTCATCGCTTCTTCTTCGCGGGCGCGTTCAATGCCCGGAACAGCGTCGCCAGCTCGATCGCGGTCATCGCCGCATCGAAGCCCTTGTTGCCGGCCTTCGCGCCCGCGCGATCGAGCGCCTGCTCGATCGTGTCGGTCGTGAGCACGCCGAAGCTGACCGGAATGTCCGTGCCGTCGGCGACGCGCGCGAGCCCGCGTGAGGCCTCGCCGGCGACGTAATCGAAGTGCGGGGTCGAGCCGCGGATCACCGCACCGAGCGCCACGACGGCGTCGATGCCGCCGCGCGCCAGCACGCGCCGCACGACCTGCGGCAGCTCCCACGCGCCCGGGCAGCGCACGATCGTGATCTCGTCGGGGTTGCCGCCCGCACGCACGAACGCATCGACCGCACCGGCGATCAGCGGCTCGACCACGAGCGCGTTGAACCGGCTCGCGACGATCGCGAACCGAAGGCCGGAGGCGGACAGGTTGCCTTCGATGGAGGTTGGCATCGCTTGGACCCCAGGTATATCGCAAATCGCGGCCGGCTCGCGCGGGGCAGCCGGCGGCTAGCGTTGTCGCCAGGGGCCGGCGCGTTTCCCGAAAAAACCGCTCCGGCCGGCACGCCCCGTGCTTTGCCGGTCGAGCATGCACGTGATCGATGCTCGAGACCTGGGAGTCGTGATCGGCGGCGACGGCAGCTGCACCGTGACGAATCGCTTGACCGAAGACCTCTATGGCCAGGCCGGCGGCGACGCAGCTCGGCTGGAACGGCGTCGGCTGCAAGTCCGGCGCGCCTCACATGGGCGACGGCACCGGCGTCCCGTTCGAGCTCCACGCCGACAAGGGCTAGCCGGCCGGCTTGGTCGCGCGCGCGGTCCGCGGCGGCGGCACCGGCACGCGCTCGACGACCTCGATCCCGAAGCCTTCGAGCCCGGAGATCTTGCGGTCGCTCCAGATCATCAGCCGGATCTTCCGGCAGCCGAGGTCCGCGAGCACCTGGGCGCCGAGCCCGAAGTCGCGCAGCGCCTCGCTCGATGCGTTCGCGAAGCTCGGCCGCGCGACCTCGCGCTGGAGCACGAGCCGCTCGAACGACCGGCCGAGCCGCGTGCGGTTGCGGTTGAACACGTAGAGCAGGACGCCGCAGCCGGCGTCGTCGATCGCCTCGAGCGCGTGATCGAGATCCGGCCGCAAATCGAAGGGGTCCGCGAGCGGATCCATCGCGGCCACGCGCACGAGCACGGTCCCGCCCGCGGCCGACACGCTGGCGACGTCGCCGCGGACGAGCGCGAAGTACTCGGTGTCCTCGACCTCGGTCGTGTAGTAGTGCGCGGCGAACGGCTCGCCCGGTCCGAGCGAGCCCGGCCGCATCGCGCCGGTGCCCTGGCAGCGCACGATCCGCTCGCGCTGGAGCCGATACGCGATCATGTCGGCGACCGACAGCACCATCAGGCCGTGGCGGTTGGCGAACTGCTCGAGCTCGGGCAGCCGCGCCATCTCGCCGTCCTCGCGCATGATCTCGCAGATCACGCCGGCGGGCTTCAGCCCGGCGAGCCGCGCGAGGTCGACCGAGCCCTCGGTCTGGCCGGTGCGCACGAGCACGCCGCCGCGCCGCGCGCGCAGCGGGAACACGTGGCCCGGCGACACGATGTTGCCGGGACCGGCGTCGTCGGCGATCGCGGCGCGGATCGTCGTCGCGCGATCCTTGGCCGAGATGCCGGTCGACACGCCGTGGCGCGCCTCGATCGACACGGTGAACGCGGTGCCGAGCGACGCCTGGTTGTCGCGCACCATCATCGGCAGCTCGAGCTTGTCGATCATCGCGTCGTCCATCGCGAGGCAGATGAGGCCGCGCGCGTGGGTCGCCATGAAGTTGATGTGCTCGGGCGTGACGAGCTCGGCGGCGAACACCAGATCGCCCTCGTTCTCGCGATCCTCGTCGTCGACGAGGATCACCATCTTGCCGGCGCGGATCTCGTCCAGCGCGCGCTGGACTCGTTCGATCGAGCTCATGTGCGACCTCCTAGCAGCTTCTCGACGTGTTTGGCGAGGATATCGGTCTCGAGGTTGACGCGCCCGCCGATCGCGAGCGCGCCGAGCGTCGTGGCGTCGCGCGTGTGCGGGATGATCGCGATCGAGAAGGTCTCGGTGTCGACGGAGTTCACCGTCAGCGACACGCCGGCGACCGCGATCGAGCCTTTCTCGACGATGTAGCGGCCGAGCGACGTGCGAATCACGAGGACGAGGTTGCTCCCAAGATCGCGCCGGCTCACCAGCTCGCCCGTGCCGTCGACGTGACCGGTCACCCAGTGGCCGCCCATTCGATCGCCGAGCTTGAGCGAGCGCTCGAGGTTGAGCTTCGTGCCGATCCGGACCTCGCCGAGCGTCGTGCGCGCGAGCGTCTCGGCGCCGGCGAGCACCGTGTACGTATGGCGTGCGGTCTCGGTCACGGTCAGGCACGCGCCGTCGTGGCAGATCGATTCGCCGATCGCGAGCTCGCCGATCGGCATCTTCGCCGGCCGGATGGCGAGCACGAGCGCGCCCTCGCGCCGGTCCGCGCGCGCGACGCTACCCGTATCTTCGACGAGCCCGGTGAACACGCTGGACGTTTACCACGGGCGCCTGGCGATGACGCGCAGGTCTTCGCCGAGCCTGACCGGGTCGCCGACCAGCTCGAACCGAGGCGCCCCAGCGAGCGCGGCGACGCCGCCACCACCGACCCAGCTCGGCGCCGGCCCACCGATGATCGTCGGCGCGACGTACAGCACGAGCTCGTCGGCGAGCCCCGCCGTGATCAGCCCCGCGTGGATCTCGCCGCCGCCTTCGACGAGCACCGACGTCATACCCTCCGCGCCCAGCCGGCGCGCCAGCTCGTCGAGCGGGACGCGGCCGTCGCCGGTCGGCGCGAACCGCCAGATCTCGGCGCCCTTGAGCTTGCCCTTGACCGTGGTCGCGACGATCGTGCGCGCGGTCTTCGCCAGCACCCGGGCCGTCTTCGGCGTGCGCAGCCGCGAATCGATGATGATACGGACGGGGTCGCGTGCGTTCGGCAGCCGCGCGGTGAGCCGCGGATCGTCGGCGAGCACGGTGCCGATGCCGACCATCACGGCGTCGTGCGTGTCGCGCAGGCGATGCACGTCGGCGCGCGCGGCCTCGCCGGTGATCCACTGCGAATCGCCGGTGCGCGTCGCGATCTTGCCGTCAAGCGTGATCGCGGCCTTCAGCGTGAACGCCGGCCGGCCGAGCCGCGCGAGCGTGAAGAACGGCAGGTTCGCGGCATCGCACTCGGCGATCGCGGCGCGTCCGACCGCGATGCCCGCGCGATGCAGCGCGGCGATGCCACCTGCGTGCGCGGCGATCGGCTCCGCGCTGCCGATCACGACGCGCGCGACGCCCGACGCGATCACGGCGGGCGCGCACGGCGGCGTGCGGCCGTGGTGCGTGCACGGCTCGAGCGTGACGTACATCGTCGCGCCCATCGCGCGGCCGCCGAGCACGTCGAGCGCGACCGCTTCGGCGTGACGCGTGCCGGCCTTGGCATGGGCGCCCTCCGCGATGACGTCGCCGGTCCTGCCGACGATCACGCAGCCGACGATCGGGTTCGGCGCGGTGCGGCCGCGATGCTGCTCGGCCAGCGCGAGCGCGTGCCGCATGAAGATGAGGTCCTGTTCGGCGGCCTCTTCGCGCGCGCTTGCCATGCGCGCGCGTGCGCGACCGGCGACCGCCGACGCCGCACGAGCGGCGCGCGACTTCTTAGCTGCCACTGGCCACCGGCGCGTGCTCGTCGGTGGTCTCGTCGGCCAGCGGCTCGCCTTCGCCCGTCGTATCGTCGCCGCGGAGCGCGTCGAGCTCCTTGGCGAACTCGTCGAGGTCGCGGAAGTCGCGATAGATCGACGCGAACCGCACGTACGCGACCTGGTCGAGCCCGCGCAGCCTCGGCAACACGCGCTCGCCGACGTCGCGCGCCGCGATCTCCGCCACGCCGAGCTCGCCGATCTCGCGCTCGACCTCGAGCGCCAGCGCCGACACCTGGTCGCGCGACACCGGCCGCTTGGCGACCGCCGAAAAGATGCCGTGCTCGATCTTGTTGCGGTCGAACGGCTCGCGGCGGCCGTCGGCCTTGATCACGACCGGCATCGACTCCTCGATGCGCTCGTACGTCGTGAACCGGCGCGAGCACGCCTCGCACTCGCGGCGACGCCGGATCTCGCGGCCATCTTTCGAGACGCGCGTCTCGATGACCTTGTCCTTCTCGTCGGCGGTGCAGAACGGGCAGCGCATTACAGTTGGTTGAGCTTGTCGACGCGGCGGCCATGCCGGCCACCCGCGAACGCGGTCGACCGGAACGTCACGAGCGCCGCCTCGGCGACGCCGGGGCCGATCACGCGGCCGCCCATCGCGATCACGTTGGCGTCGTTGTGCTGGCGCGACAGCTCGGCGGTGTAGCTGTCGTGGACGAGCGCGCAGCGCACGCCGTGGACCTTGTTGGCAGCGATCGAGATGCCGATGCCGCTGCCGCAGGTCACCAGGCCGAGCGTGCCGGGCTCGGCGACGACGCGCTTGCCGACCTCGGTGCCGAAGTCGGGATAGTCGACCGATTGCTCGTCGTGCGTGCCGACGTCGACGACCTCGTCGCCGAGGTCTTTGAGCTTCGCGACGAGCGCCAGCTTCAACGCGAGGCCCGCGTGATCCGAGCCCGCATACCACTTCACGAGCTAGTCACCCTTGTAGCGGCTCATCACGAGCGCCGCATTGGTGCCGCCGAAGCCGAAGCTGTTCGACATCGCGTGCTCGACGCGCTGCTCGCGCGGGTGGTTGGGCACGTAGTCGAGATCGCAGTCCGGATCCGGCGTCTCGTAGTTCGTCGTCGGCGGCAGCACGCCGCGTGCGACGGCGAGCGCCGTGATGCCGGCCTCGATGCCGCCGGCCGCGCCGAGCGTGTGGCCGGTCATCGACTTGGTCGACGACATCGCGAGCTTCTTGGCGTGATCGCCGAACACGACCTTCGTCGCGATCGTCTCGTTCTTGTCGTTGAGATCGGTCGACGTGCCGTGCGCGTTGATGTAGCCGATCTGCGACGGCGACAGCTTCGCGTCGTCGAGCGCGACCTTGAAGCAGGCCTGCGCGCCCTTGTGGTCCGGCGCGGGCGCCGCGACGTGATGCGCGTCGCTCGTGGCGCCGTAGCCGACGAGCTCGGCGTAGATCCGCGCGCCGCGCTTCTTCGCCGCCTCGAGCTCCTCGAGCACGACGACGCCGGCGCCCTCACCGATCACGAAGCCGTCGCGGTTCTTGTCGAACGGCCGGCTCGCGTGCGTGGGATCGTCGTTGCGCGTCGACATCGCGCGCATCGCGTTGAAGCCGCCGACGCCGAGCGGCGTGATCGTCGCCTCGGCGCCGCCGCAGATCATGCCGTCGGCGTAGCCGTGGCGGATCGTACGGAACGCTTCGCCGATCGAGTGCGCGCCCGAGCTGCAGGCGGACACGTGCGAGAAGTTCGGACCGGTCGCGCCGGTCCGGATCGAGATCATCCCCGGCAGCTCGTTGATGATGATGTCGGTGACGAAGTAGACCGAGAACCCGTGGCGCGGGCCCTTGGTGTTGACCGAGTTCTTGGTGTCCTCGATCGTCTTGACGCCACCGAGCCCGGCACCGATGTAGCTGCCCCACCGGTGCTCCTGGCCTTCCGGCACGCGCGTGCCGAGGCCCGCGTCTTCGACGGCCATCATGCCGGCGGCGACGCCGAACTGCAGAAAGCGGTCGAGGTGCTTGAGCTCGCGCTTGTCGAACCACTTGCTCGGCTCCCAGCCTTTGACCTCACACGAGAATCTCGTGGCGAAGTCGGTGGTGTCGAACAGGGTCGTCATCGCCGCGCCGTTCTTGCCGGCGAGGAGTGACGACCACGTGGTCTCTAGATCGTTGCCGATCGGCGTGACGAGCCCGATGCCGGTGATGACTACTCGACGCATGGTCCTCGCTCGCTTTCTAGCGCGTAGCACCGCCGGTGGGCAGTGCCTGTTTTGTCACTTCGCGTGCGACTTGATGTAGTTGGTCGCGTCCTTGACCGTCTTGATCTGCTCGGTATCTTCCTCGGGGATCGTGATCTTGAACTCTTGCTCGAATGCGAGCACGAGCTCCACGACTGCGAGCGAATCCGCCTTCAGGTCGTCGATGAACGACGCGTCGGGGCGCAGCTGCTCGGGGGACACCTCGAGCTGATTGCAGATGATTTCCTTGACCTTGCTCTCGATTTCGTCAGGCGACATGGGCTTTTCCTTGCGGCGATTGATAGTCCAGAAACGTCCCTACATCAACAGTCCGCCGTTGACGCGGATGACCTGTCCCGTGATGTAGCTGGCCTCGGGTCCGGCCAGAAAAGCGACGGCGTTCGCGATGTCGTCGGCCAGGCCGATCCGGCCCAGCGGGATCTGCTCGAGCAGCTTGACGCGCTGCGCTTCGGGCAGGTGGTCGGCTGTCATCGCGGTGTCGATGTAGCCGGGAGCGATGGCGTTGCACGTGACGCCGCGCGACGCGAGCTCGCGGGCGGTCGACATCGTCAATCCGATGATGCCGGCCTTCGACGCCGAGTATGCGGCCTGGCCGCCGTTGCCCATCTCGCCGACGACGCTCGACAGGTTGATGATGCGGCCCGCTTCTTTCGCACGGAGGAGCAGCGTCGACGCCGCGCGCGTCGTGAAGAACGCGCCGTTCAAGTTCACGTTGAGCGTCTTCTGCCACTGGTCGTCGGAGAACCGCATCAGCAGGCCGTTGATCGCGATGCCGGCGTTGTTGACGAGGATGTCGAGCTGCTTGTGCTCGCTGCCGATCGCCTTGATCGCGTCGGCGACCGAGCTCGAGCTCGCGACGTCGAAGCCCGAGATCGCGCCCTGCCCGCCCGCGGCTTCGATTTCGGCCGCGACCGCACGTGCGTCCTGCTCGCGCGTCGATCCATTGGCGTCCGGCAGGAAGTTCACGACGACCTTGGCGCCGCGCCGACCGAGCGCGACCGCGATCGCGCGACCGATGCCCTGCGATGCGCCCGTGACGAGCGCGACTTTCCCCGAGAGTGCCTTGTCCGTGATCATGAGTTCCCTCCAAACGCTGCGACGTCAGCAGGCTCGCCGATCGTCGCAACCTCGATCGTCTCGGCGATCCGCTTGACCAGCCCCTTCAGCACCGTGCCCGAGCCGAGCTCGTAGGCGCGCGTGACGCCGTCTTTCGCCAGCCACTGCACGGATTCTTCCCAGCGCACGGGTGCGGTCACCTGCTGAACAAGCAGCTGCTTGATCCGTGCCGGATCCTGCGTCGGCTCGGCGGTGACGTTGGCGACGACCGGCACGCGTGGCGCGGCGATGGTCACGTCAGCCATCGCGGCTGCGAGCTTGTCGGCCGCCGGCTTCATCAGCGAGCAATGGAAGGGTGCGCTCACGACCAGCTTCTTCGCGATCTTCGCACCGGCGGCTTTCGCGCCGGCGATCGCGCGATCGATCGCGGCGACATGGCCGCTGATCACGATCTGCCCGCCGCCGTTCATGTTCGCGGGCTCGACCGGCTCGCCCGGCGCCGAGCTCGCCTCGCACAGCGCGCGCGTCTTCGCGAGATCGAGGCCGATGAGCGCCGCCATCGAGCCCTGACCGACCGGGACGGCTTCCTGCATGAACTGACCGCGCAGGTGCGTGAGCCGCACGGCGTCGGCGAGCGTGATCGCGCCGGCCGCGACGAGCGCGGTCCACTCGCCGAGCGAATGCCCGGCGACGACATCGAACGTCAGGCCGCCTTTGGCCTCGAGCGTGCGGAACACCGCGATCGAGTTGGCGAGGATCGCCGGCTGCGTGTTCTTCGTGAGCACGAGCTCGGTCTCGGGGCCTTCGAAGCAGATCTTCGACAGCGCGAAGCCGATCGCCGCGTCGGCCTCGTCGAACGTCGCTTTCGCGATCGACGAAGCGTGCGCGAGCTCTTTGCCCATGCCGACCCGCTGGCTGCCTTGGCCGGGGAACAGGAGCGCCGTCTTCATGCGCGCCGTGTGTCGCACGGGTCCGACGAGAAAAGGAAGCGAGATCGCGTGCGTATCGCATCACGCAGGCGCGTCGACCGGTTCGCTGTGAATCACCGTCGGTGACAACTCGCGCAGTTAGCTCAGGACCGCGAGCGAGGACGCGAGCTGATCCGGGAGCGCGCGCGCGGCGAAGCCGGCGGCGGCGCGAATCGCGCTCGCGATCGCGGTCGCGTCGCTGCGGCCGTGCGCGATGACGGCGGGCTTGGTCACGCCGACGAGCAACGCGCCGCCGATCTCGCTGTAATCGATCCGCTTGGCGAGGGCGCGCAATGCGGGCTTCACGAGCGCGGCGCCGACGCGCGCACGCGGCGTGGTCTCGAGCTCGCGCTTGACCAGGCCGAACAAGCCTTCGGCGATGCCCTCGCACGTCTTGAGCACGACGTTGCCGGTGAAGCCGTCGGTCGCGATCACGTCGACGACGCCGCGAAACAAGTCGCTGCCCTCGACGTAGCCGACGAACTGAAACGGGCCGTTCGCGGCGGCGAGCAGCGCGTGCGCCTCGCGCGTGAGCGGCGTGCCCTTGCCGGGCTCGGCACCGTTCGCGAGCAGGCCCAGGCGCGGCCGCGGCCGACCGTGGACGACGCGATCGTAGGCGGCGCCGAGCACGCCGAACTGCGCGAGCTGCGCCGGCTTGGGCTCGACGTTGGCGCCGGCGTCGCACAGGACCAGCGGGCCCGACGTCGTCGGCAGCACCGTGACGATCGCCGGGCGCTCGACGTGCGCGATCCGGCCGAGCACGAACAGGCTCGCGGCGAGCATCGCGCCGCTGTTGCCGGCCGACACGACGGCATCGCCGGCGCCGTCGGCGACGCGCTGGACGGCGACGCGCAGCGACGAATCGGGCTTGGCGCGAAACGCCTGGCCCGGATGGTCGTGCATCGTGACCACTTCCGAGGCGTGAACGATGTCGATCGGCGCGAGCTCGTGATTGCCGAGCTCGGCTTCGATTCGACCGCGATCGCCGACGAGCGTGACGGCGATCCCCGCAAGCGCAGCGCGCACGGCACCCGCGACCTCGGGGCCGGGTGCACGATCACTTCCCATCGCGTCGACGACGACGCGCATGGTGCAACTACTCTTCGGCGGACTTCTTCGCGACGATCTGCTCGCCGCCGTACTGGCCGCAGCTCATGCAGACCCGGTGCGGGACGCGCGGCGCGCCGCAGTTCGAGCACGCCTGAACAGTCGGCCGGTTCTCGCCGGACTTCCTGCTCCACGCGGAGCGCTGGTGACGAGTGAGGGCTGGGCCGCGTCGACGTTTTTGCAGTGCCATGGCGTATCTCCGAGCCGGCGTGAATACCGGGTCACGAGGGCAATTTCAAGCCCTTGAGTGCGGCCAGCCGAGGATCGATGGGCTTCTCGCACGTGCAGGTGCCTGAATTGAGGTCGATCCCGCACTGCGAGCACAGTCCTTTGCAGTCTTCCCGGCACAGCGGGGCGAACGGGATGGCGAGCACGAATTGCTCGCGGAACAGGGGCTCGAGGTCGATCGACTCGCCGTCGAACGGGAACACGTCGAGATCGCCTGCGGTGACCTCGGCGCCTTCTTCGGACTCCTCGGCGTCGTCGGAGGGCATCTCGGAGGGCGGCAAGAACGTCACGCGCAGGCGCTCGTCGATCTCGACGTGCACCTCGCCGACGCAGCGGCTGCACGCGACGACGAGATGGCCGGTGAACGTGCCCGACGCGAACGCGTGCGCGCCTTCGGCGTAGAGCTCGAGGTCGGCGTTGCCCTCGCCGGCTTTCGGATCGGGGTCCGGCGCTGCGAGCGCGTCGCGCATCGGGTGGCCCTTGAGCCACTCGCTCACGCGTTCGGCAGGCACCTCGAACCGCCGATGAGCCGGCAGCTCGCGGACGAGCACGCGATACGGTGAGGTCTCTTTGGCGGCCATGGCGGGAAGCGCGGCAGTATAGCGATCCATAGCCCGAAGGCGAGAACGATGCGAGTACGATGCGGGCGATGAGGTGGATGGCCGCTCTCGCCCTGGTCGTCGCCTGCGGCGGCACGCAGGCGGCCGACACCAGCCCGATCGCGTACGGGACCATCGGCCCGCTCGTCGGCGACGCCGGCAAAGGCTCGTGGCGGTTCGGCGTGGCGACGGCGTCCCAGCAGATCGAGGACATGAACACCGCGACCGACTGGTACCTGTGGACCGAGCCGACCGCGCAGGGCGGCCTCGGCAACGACACCTTCGTCGGCGACGCGACGATGGGCTACACGATGGACCTCGACGACGTCGGGCTCATCAAGACCATGGGCCTCGACAGCTACCGGTTCTCGATCGAGTGGGCGCGGATCGAGCCGGAGCCCGGCATGATCGACGAGACCGCGATCGCGCACTACCGCGCCGAGCTCCAGGCGCTCCACGACATGGGCATCCGGCCGATCGTGACGATCCACCACTACTCGATGCCGGTGTGGGTCGCCGATCCGCGCGATCCGACGTGCGCGATGGGCGGCAGCGCGGGCAACCTGTGCGGGTTCGGCGGCGGCATGGGCAGCGCGATCGCGCAGGCGATGGGCGCGCACGCGGCGCTGCTCGCGCAGCGGTTCGGCGATCTCGTCGACGAATGGGGCACCGTCAACGAGCCGACCGTGTGGCTGCTCGCGGCGTACGGCATCGGCATGTTCCCGCCGGGCAAGTCGCAGCTCGGCGACCTCGTCGGCGCGCTCGGGCCCGCGCTGCGCGACTACATCGCCGCGCACGTCGCGATGTATCAGGCGATCAAGGCGAACGACACGATCGATGCCGACGGCGACGGCGTGGCGGCCGCGGTCGGGCTGTCGATGTCGGTCGCCGACTGGGAGCCGGCGCGCGACAACCAGCCGTCGACAAACGCCGACGACATCGCGGCGCGCGACAAGCTGGTCTACCTGTTCCACTACTTGTTCGTCGACGCGGTGACGACCGGGATGTTCGACAGCGACCTCGACGGCATGCCCGACGAGGCGCATCCCGACTGGGCGGACACCATCGACTGGCTCGGCCTCCAGTACTACTTCCGCGCCGGCGTGACCGGCGACCGCGGGTTGCTCGACGGGATCACGCCGTGCACGGCCGGCCTCGATCTCGGCGCGTGCTTGCCGGCACCCGACCCGAGCTACTGCGTGCCGCAGATGGGCTACGAGGCGTGGGCCGACGGGTTCGAGGGCGTGCTCGAGGCGTACGCGCAGCGCTATCCCGACCTGCCGCTCGTGGTCAGCGAGTCCGGCATCGCGAGCGACTCGGGCACGCGTCACGCCGAGAACGTCGTGCGCTCGCTCGAGACCGTCGAGCACGCGCGGCAGAAAGGCGTCGACGTGCGCGGGTTCTACGAGTGGAGCCTCACCGACAACTTCGAGTGGGCGCACGGCTTCGCGCCGCACTTCGGCCTGTACAGCGTCGACTACTCGACGTATGCGCGCACCGCGACCGAGGGCGCCAACGTCTTCGGCGCGATCGCGCAGAGCCGCACGCTCACGCAAGCGCAGCGCGAGCAGTACGGCGGCACCGGGCCGATGACGCCGGACCCGCAAGGCGGCAGCAACGCGTTCTGCCCGCAGGCTCAGTGATCGATCGTCCTCCGCACCGCCTACGGCGGTGCTGCGCGCCCGGCGTTCGCCGGGCTTTCGACGACGCGAGTCACGCCGGCGGGCAGCGGAATCTTCGCGAGCGCGGCGTCGAGGTCGGCGCGCGAGCCGGCGACGCGAATGCCGAGCCACGGGAACTGGCCCTGGTGATAGACCACGGTCGGCTGGAACGTGCGCTGGAGCATGACCAGCGTGGATAGCGGCACGGAGCCGGACTGGCCGCGCACGTAGAGCTTCATCGCGTCGGCTTCGGGGACCCGAACCATCACCGGGATCGTCGTCAGCTGGGTGAAGATCGTCGTCGCGGTG
>Ga0070665_100003345_pt1 | contig 17168 bp, 15 predicted proteins | sample KBSS13metaG_FD_65862 | JGI IMG/M metagenome (GOLD analysis project Ga0070665, IMG submission 65862) | Switchgrass rhizosphere microbial communities from Kellogg Biological Station, Michigan, USA - KBS S1-3 metaG | ecosystem: Host-associated > Plants > Roots > Rhizosphere > Soil ... | reverse complement strand
TCGCGTTGTAATAGCGCCGCGCGCTCTGCAGCTCGCCTTCGATATTGGCGAGCTGATCCTGCAACTGAAGGAAGTTGGTATTGGCCTTGAGCTCGGGATAGGCCTCCGCCACCGCGAATAGCCGGCCGAGGAGGCCGCTCATCTGCATATCTGCCTGCGCCGTGGCCTCGACGCTCCCGGCGCTTAGCGCCTTGGAGCGGTTGGCGCTGACCTGCTCGAACACCTCGCGCTCGTGCGTCGCATAGCCCTGCACGGTCTCGACCAGGTTGGGGATAAGGTCGGCGCGGCGCCTCAGTTGGACGGTGATCCCGCTGAAGCCTTCCTTCACCAGCGCGCGCAGCCGCACCAGCCGGTTGTAAATGCCCATGACGTAAAGCAGCACCAGGACGACGACGCCCAGGATGATCCAACCCGTAAGACTCATGTGAACGCCCCCGCTCGACCAAGCGGCGAGCATAGGCCGGAAGGCTATCGTCGCAAGCGGCGATTGCGTCGGTGGCGGCCAAGCTCAGCGCGCGCGGGCCTATGGATTGACCAGATAGCCTTGCTCGTGGAGCATCGCATGCGTTGTCATTCCGGAAAGTGCCATTTTGACGCCCGGTAAGAGGTCGCTCTTCGCAACGTCGTATTTTACCGCGGACTGACCGCACACGTAGATTTGGACGCCCTTGGCGATCAGCTGCTCCACGAGCGCAATATTCGGATTGGTCGCGCCGCCATATTCCTGTTCGTACCGAGACTGCTTGGTCACATCCATCATGCCGGCGTTCCACACGACCACAGCCGCGTGAATCCTCGACATCGGCACGCCGTCGGCGACCAACATGTTGATGAAGCGAGCAACGCTATCGAGGTCGCCATTGACCTTTTCGGGAGTGCCTTTGCCGATGTCGAAGGCGAGCTTGTAATCGATGCGCTTCGAGAGGGGCAGGTCGGAGTCCACCTTGGCGATCGCGCCGAAATTGGTGATTGCGGGACCGTAAGCGAACTGATCCATGCCCGCCCACGCCGGCGTCGACGTTGCCAGAAGCGCCCCGAGAAAACACAGCCGAAATTTCATAATTGCCCTCCACAATCAAACCGAGCGGTCGATCGGTCGGATTGTAGCGGGCGGCGTCGCCAAGGCTATGTGAAACTGACGCGCCGAGAGTGGCGCAAGACCTAAAAGGCCGACAGACCCGTAATCGCGCGGCCCATGATCAGCGCATGGACGTCGTGCGTGCCCTCGTAGGTGTTGACCGTCTCGAGGTTCGCAGCGTGGCGCATGACCTGGAATTCGGCGCTGATTCCGTTGCCGCCGTGCATGTCGCGGGAGATCCGCGCGATGTCGAGCGCCTTGCCGCAATTGTTGCGCTTGATCAGGCTGATCGTCTCCGGGATCAGCTCGCCATCCTCAAGCCGGCGGCCGACGCGGAGCGCCGCTTGCAGCCCTAGCGTGATCTCGGTGACCATGTTGGCGAGCTTGAGCTGGACCAGCTGATTGGAGGCAAGGGGGCGCCCAAACTGCTTGCGATCGAGCGTGTACTGGCGCGCCGCCTGGTAGCAGGCCTCGGCGGCGCCCATCGAGCCCCAGGCGATGCCGTAGCGAGCGCGATTGAGGCAGCCGAACGGACCCTTGAGCCCTTCGACGTTGGGGAGGAGCGCATCCTCGCCGACCTCGACCTGATCCATGACGATCTCGCCGGTAATCGAGGCGCGAAGCGACAGCTTTTCCTTGATCTTCGGCGCGCTCAGGCCCTTGGCGCCCTTTTCGAGAACGAAGCCGCGGATCTTGCCGTCGTGCGCGTCCGATTTTGCCCACACGACGAACACGTCGGCGATGGGCGAGTTGGTGATCCACATCTTGGTGCCGGAGAGGACGTAGCCGCCCTGAACCTTCTGCGCGCGGGTCCGCATGCTGCCGGGGTCGGAACCGGCATCAGGTTCGGTGAGGCCGAAGCAGCCGATCCATTCGCCGGTCGCGAGCTTGGGCAGGAACTTCCGCTTCTGCTCCTCGCTGCCGTAGGCGTTGATCGGGTGCATCACGAGCGAGCTTTGCACCGACATGGCCGAGCGATAGCCGCTGTCGACCCGCTCGACCGCGCGCGCGATCAAGCCGTAGCTGACATAGCCGAGGCCGGCACCGCCATATTCCGGGTCGACGGTTGCGCCGAGCATGCCGAGCTCACCAAGCTCATTCATGATTTCGCGGTCGAAGCGCTCGTCGAGGTAGGCCGACGTCACGCGCGGCAGGAGCTTTTCCTGCGCGTAACCCTCGGCCGTGTCGCGGACCAGCCGCTCCTCGTCCGACAGCTGGTGATTGAGATCGAACGGATCCTGCCAATCGAACGGCAGAATGGCTGGCTCGGCCACTGCTAAAACCCCGCGTTGAATGAAGTTGCGGGGCCTTTAGCCGCGTTCCTGCTACTTCGCCACCCCGCCACCGCCGCCAAAGCTTTGCTTCAGGGTCAGCCCCACCGAGATATGGTTGTTGCGGACGCGCTGCTCCCTCGTGATCGAAGTGGGGTCGACGCGGTTCGGGTCATAAATGAGGCGGTCGAGGCTGGCAGTCGTGTTCAGCGCGTTGTCGACGTTGAGCGTGACCGACGTCCGGGGCAGCGGCCGGTATTCGACGAACGCAGTTCCGTAGATCCCGCCGTTAAAGCTCGTGTCCAATCCGTCGGTGCGGAAGGTCGTCCAGCGCTGGCTGTCAGTAAGCTCGAACCCGTACGAGAAGGCGCCGTGATCGCGGCGGACGGCAAGGTCCCACTGCCAGTCGGGCCAGAAATTGCTCCAACGACGCATCTTGTGGTCGACCGGATCCTCGACGTGGGTTTTCTGGTAGGTGCCGGTCAGTTTCGCGCGCAGCCCCGACCACAGCCGGTCGAGCGGCGCGTCCACCGTCAGCGAGGCGAAATAGCGCTTGCCGGTGCCAAGGTTGCCCGGCGCGTCGAAGCAATATTTCGCGTCATTCGGGTGCGTGGGGTCGCAGATCAGGATGCGGTCCTGGAGCATGCTGACCAGGTCATGCCCAAGATCGAGCTTGAACAGGCCGTCGCCGAGCAGGGGGTGTTCCGCGGTCAGCCGGAACTCCCAGCTGCGCTGCGGCTGCAGATTCTCGTTTCCGCCGCTGACCTGGTTGGTCGACAGGTTTGCCGCGCTCATGAAATCATAGAAGTCGAGCTGGGCGACCGTCCGGCGGACTGACGCCTGGGTGTGCCAACCGCCGCCCGGCTTCCAGTCAACCGTCAGGTTCGGCTTCAGGAATTTGAGAGTCCGGTCGGCGAGAGCGTCGCCCCCCACCTTGAGGTTCGAGAATTCGTAGTTGACGCCGCCATCGATACGCAGCGCGGGCGACAGGTTCTTGCCTACGCTGACATAGACCTCGCCGCGCTTCTCCTTGACCGTCGCATCCTCGATCGGAAGCGGGATTGGGACCTGCTGGCCATCCTCATCGGTCAGAGACAAGGCGAGATGATAATCGAGTGTGTTGTAGGCGGCCTCGGCGCCCGCCTCGAACGACAGGCCGAGCAAGTCTGCGCGAGTCCAGCTCAGCCGCCCGATGGTCTCGTTGCGCTGCGCCTTGGTGACCTGCTCGAAGCCGCCGTCGACCGTCGCATTGTCCTCGATCAACCCATTGCGCTGAACGATGGTATCGACGTCGTCGCGCTTCCGGCGGGTCGCGAGCCCGACCAGCTTGATCGCGCCGCCGGCAAGCGGGCGCGTTACGTCACCGCCGAGCTCGATGACCGGACGGCGATAATGCTGGAACAGGTTGTCGTCGTGCGGTGCACCATCGGCCGGCGTCACGCGATTGTTCTGGAACAGGTCGAACTTGCTCGGCTGCCAGCGGACGTTGAAGCGATAGGCATCGTCCGACCCGCGCTCGAGCGCCCAGCTCGCCGACAGGTAGGGATCCTTGTTGAAATAGCTGTTGAACTTCTTTCGACGTTCGATCGGCTGGCCGGTGAGGACATCCGTGACGAAATCGGGGCCTTCCTGGAGCTGGCGATTGCGGCCTGTTCCACCCGCGACGTTGATGGTCGACGCGCCCTGGCGGAACGATGCCGAGCCGGAAATGTCGGTGTTCACATAGCCGGTGAACCAGCGCACTGCGGACGCGGTCACGTTCGCATCGAACCCACCGTTAGCCGACATGACGATGTTCAGTACCTGGCTCTTGCCGGCATAGTCCGAGCCGTAGAGGTCGCCCGGACCGACCTCGACCCGCAGCACCTGCTGGGCAGGTAGCTTGGCCAGCGTGACATCCAGCGTTTCGGCCTTGGAGCTTGGGCGCGCGCCGTTGATCACGACGTTGCCGGCAGTACCAGCAAAGCCGCGCACGTCGACCTGGCCTTGGTTCGTCTGCGTCGCACCGAGATCGAGCGTGAATCCGGGGACGCGTTTCACGATGTCGAGCGCGGTGCGCGGCGCATATTGGGCGAAGAAGGCGGCCTGGTAGACCGTCAGGCGACCTTCCTGTGCGACCAGCGCAGCGCTGGCGGCCGCTGTTGCGGGCTCCTGCTCTGCGGCAAGCGCGGGTGCAGCAAGGACTGCCGCGACGGACGCCGTCGCGAGATACGCAAAGTTGATCATTCCTGGTTCCCTGGGGTGGAGCCTCGACCCCGGCTACGCGGGGCTCACATTAGGCTCCATTCAAGTTCGACCGTTCGACCAACGGTTCGACGGAAGACGCCTTCGGCCTCGACGAAGTGGCGAAGGGGCGAAACGAATGGTTAGCGAACCCGCCCGAACATCTTCATCTGAACCAGCTCGTCGACCGAGGGCAGAGGGCGTCGCGAAGCGGCCGCGGTGCGAGCAAATTCCGGCGTCACGTTGAGCGCCTTGAGCTGCACCAGCTCGTCAACCGGCAGGCGGCCGTAACCGATGCTGTTGAAGCCGCTGATATAGTCCGCGCCGATATTGAGCGCCTTCAGCTGCACGAGATCGTCTGCCGGAATGTTGGCATAGCCGATGCTGGCCAGCCCGCCGATCCACTGAGGCGTGATCTCCAGCGCCTTGAATTGGACCAGCGAGTCGATCGACTTCGGCCGGTAGCCGGCGCTCGCCAGCTCGCTGATATAGGCTGGAGTGACGCCAATCGCGGTCATCGAGATGAGATCGTCGATCGTCGGGGTCGGGTAACGAGCCGCGGTAACCGCATCGATCAGCGCTCGGTGCACATCCAGCGCGACCAGCCCGAAGATCTGTTCGCGGCTGGGCGTGCCGATGCCGCGATCCGCGAGCAGCTTCATGAAGCCCGCGTCTGCCGCGAAATTGCAATTGCCGCCCATGTGCGACGAGCCGCCATTGCCTGCACAATCAAGCCGCCCGGCCTCGCGCACCACGGCGAAGCGGAGCGGCCTCGACCCGGCCGAATAAAATCCGGCGATATCGAGACCGATAAGCTCGGACGGCTTGAAACCGCCGGACCATTCGTTGTCGTCATTGCCGCGCCGTTCATCGCGGAACGTCGCTCGAATCTCGCCCTGGTCGCGCTGACCGCGGAGGTCGAAGCTAACCCAGTCCGATGGCGCAGCCATGCACGCCGAGGACACGCTTACGAAGGCAAAGAGCAACGCACACATCATTGCGAAACACCGGTTCATTGGTCGTCTCCTTTCAATCTGCTCTGGGCAAAGTCCGCCCGTTCGCCCGGGAAGGGCGCTCAAAAATTCGCTGTCGTGAGGTCGTTGGTTAGGCTTGGGCCGAAGGATCAGCCGTCGTCGGGATCGCTATCCCAGCCGCCAGGCGGCGCCGGCGCTCGCGGCGCCTTAGGAGGCCGCGGAGGTGCGGGGCTTCCGCTCAGCGCATGCAGTTGGACCAGCTCGTCAGGATCGGAGATGTTGACGCCTGCCTTCCGGGCTCGTGCAACAAAGCTCGGATCGATACCCATCGCCCGCATCTGGACGAAGTCGTCGAGGTCTCCCCGGACTCCGGCGCCGCGCAGCGCCTGGACGTATGGCCCCGTCAGCCCGATCGCGCGCGCTTCGACCAGCCCATCGGAATCGATTGACGGGAAAGCTGCGATCATGCCGCGGGCATAGTCCGGCGTAACGCCGACAGCCCGCATGCTCGCAAACTCGTCCATGTCGAGGCGTGCAAGACGCGGTGAAATCGCGCGCATTGCGCCGATATATTCGGGGGTCAGTTCACCATCGCCGATAACGATGGACCGTGAACCTGGGCCATGAACCATTCTGACTTCCCGACCCGCGTCGGCAATAGCTATGCGGGCTTGCTTGAGCGCATCGCGACGCGCTTCCGCAGCGCTCTCGAGCGCCTGTTCGATTGCCGCCGAGCGAACGTCCTGCTCGGCTTCGATGCGGGCAGGAACGGCTGCCGCGACCGCGGCGTGGACCGATGTCGACACTCCGTCAGCGATGATGCTGCCAAGGTCGGTCGGAACCTCTGGGTCGCTTGTGGCATCGTAATAGCTCGTCTGGGGCGACGTCTTGGTGCTGACCGCAGCCGCGGCCTTCTGCTTCTCCTTGGTTCCGGCGGGCGCAAGGGTAAGGGCTGCAAGGGGGGCTGCAACCAGGACCGCGCCGACGAACACACCCATCGCGAAGGAGCGCGCCGCGGGTCCGCGCACCGACTGGCCGTCGAGCACTCGGGCAACGCGCCGGGCGAGCGAGCTCTTCGACGGCGCGACACCATGCGCGCCGAGCAGCAGCCCGGGACATTCGTGACGCGCCACGCCGACCAGCAGCTGGGCATAATCGGTGTCGCTGATGTCCGCCGCGAGCACTGCGTCGTCGGCGGTTTCCTCGCGCAGCTGGTGAGCTTCGCGGGCAAGTACCCAGACCAGCGGGTTGAACCAGAACAGCGCGGTAGCGACGCGGGCGAGCAGCAGCTTGACCCAGTCCATGCGGGCGACGTGCGCCAGCTCGTGGGCAATGATCGCCTCGGCTTCACCCGAAGCTTCGACAGCGCGCGAATTGAGTAGGATGACCGGGCGCATCAGGCCCCAGCTGATTGGCGAGGCAAGCTCGTCGCTAGTCAGCAGCGCGGTGCCATGCTTGAAGCCCATCCGGCGCTGGGCGCGGGCGAGGGCGCTTAGCCAATGACCGTCGACGAGCACATCGGCGCGGGCGCGCAGCGCGATCAATCGTGCAAGCGCGATAAAGGTGATGAGCAGCAGGATCGCCGCAGGTAAAGCATAAAGGGCCATGGTCGTGGCGGTCGGGCTAAGCGAGAACTGGCTCTGCGCTGGCGTTACCGCAGGCGTTACCGCCGGGGTCGCCGCACCGACCGACGGCGGGACCGTCGCGGGCTTGGCAACCTCGGCCGGCTGGGAATCGAACATGGCCGGCGTCTCAACCGTCCAATTGGGCAGGACAAGCGGCGCGAACGCGAGCAGGACAAGCGCGATAAGGCCGATATGCGCGACCCACGACCGCTCTGCCGCCGAGCGCTTCTTCATGAGCTCGAGCAGCCCGAGCGTCAGCCCGGCAATCAACAGCGACTTGAGCGCGATGCCGAGGAGAACGTGCATTATTTGTCTCCCTTGGCTTTGCGGGCTTTAGCAATCATCTGCTCGAGCGCGTCCAGGTCCTTTTCCTTGAGCTTGTCGGACATGCCGAGCAGCGCGCTTGCCGCACTGGCCGGCGACCCATTGAAGAAGACGCGAACGATTTCGCTCAGCGCCGACTTCTTGGCCGCATTCTCGGACAGGACGGGGCTGTAAAGGAAGCCGCGGTCCGATTCGTTGCGCTGGACGTATCCCTTGTCCTCGAGTCGCTTGAGCATCGCGCGAACCGCCGAACCGCTCAACTGATCTGGTAGGGCGTCACAGATGTCGGCGACGGGAAGCGCGCCGCGCTCGTAGAGGATGTCGACGATTTGCCGTTCGCGGGGCGGAAGCTTGCTCAGCATTTTGAATCCTTTCACGACCGAATCGTCGCGCTACATTTGTAGTGTGCTACATTTGTAGCGTGAATGCAAGATGAATGTTTTCCCCGCGCTTGCTGCAAGTGGCGGAGAGGGTGGGATTCGAACCCACGGTGAGCTTGCACCCACGGCGGTTTTCAAGACCGCTGCCTTAAACCACTCGGCCACCTCTCCGCTGGCCTTTTGCTATCGCCCGACAGGACAAGCTGTGCAAGGCGCGCGCTGAACCAAGCTGGCCTTGAACGGGTTATCCCCTCTAGCCTGTTGTCGCGTGAGGAGGGCGTGTTGAGCATGAACGGCTGGGGGTTTGTGGGGTTATCGGCCGTTTCGCTCGGCTCTGCGGCTGCGCCGGTGGCCGTTCACAATAATGCGGTGCCTGCAAACGTCCAGCTGGCGCAGACCTATGCCACCCCGACCTATGGCTATGCCCAGCCGACGCGCTCGGCCTGGGACACCTACAAGCTTCGGCTGTCCATCCTCGCGCGGCAGCAAGGCGTCCGCCAAGCGACGATCGATGCCAACGTGCCCAACCTGACCCTGAATCAGCGCGTGATCTCGATGGAAGCAAGTGAGCCAGTCGCGAGGAGCAGCGGGGGCGTGGTCGGAACCCTCGCACCTTACCTACGCACCCATGTGACCTCCTCACTCGTGCGGCGCGGACAGGCCAATTATTCCGAGCACTACAATTCGCTGCGCTCGCTCGAGGTGCGTTACGGCGTCGATCCGGCGATCCTGATGGCGATCTGGGGTCACGAGACGAGCTACGGCACGGTGACAGGAAGCACCGACTTGCTCCAGGCGCTCGCGAGCCTTGGCTATTACGGTCGCCGGCGCGATTTCTTTGAAGGCGAGTTCGTCGCCGCGCTGAAGTTGATGGACCAGGGCGTCCCGCGCTGGCGTCTCAAGGGCAGCTGGGCGGGCGCGACCGGCTATCCGCAATTCATGCCTTCGGTCGCGCTTCGCCTCCGCGCCGACGGTGACGGTGACGGCTATGCCGATATCTGGTCGAACGAGTTGGATGGCCTCGCATCCATCGCCCAGTACCTGCGCGATGCCGGGTGGAAGCCGAATGTCACCTGGGGGATCGCGGTGCGGACCCCGCCGAACCTCAACCGCCAGGCGATCGTCAGCCTGGTCACCGCGCCTCGCTGCCCACAGGTCTACCGCCGGCACAGCCGCTGGCTCAGCATGCGCCAATGGCGGGCGATGGGCGTGACTCCGATCGGGCGCACGATTCCTGATAATGAAATGGCTGCGCTGATCGAGCCCGATGGTTACGACGCCCGGGCCTTCCTGCTCACCACCAACTATCACGCCATTCTCGATTACAATTGCTCGAATTTTTACGCGCTTTCGGTCGGAGTTCTGGCGGACGCGATTGCGCGGCGATAGGAGGAGCAAACACCCAATTTGAATCGGGGAAATCGTCCTTGTCGCGCACAATCCTTCTCGTCACCGCCGCCTCCCTGCTCTTCGCCAGCGCTGCCCCCGCGGCCGCCCCGACCTTCGATACGCCGGCCAAGGTCGCCTTCCTGATCGACCTGTCATCGGGCGCGGTGCTGTATGAAAAGAACGCCGACGTGCGGATGCCGCCGGCCTCGATGGCCAAGATGATGACCACCGACGTCGCCTTCGAGCTGATCGACAGCGGCAAGCTGCCACTGGGCAAAATGTGCACCGTGCGCCCGGAAACCTGGCAGAAGTGGCATGGGCCTGCCGCCGGCTCCACCATGTTCCTCTCGCCGGGCGAGCAGGTCAGCGTCGAGAATTTGCTGAAAGGAATCGTAACCCTGTCCGGCAATGACGCGTCCGTCGTTCTTGCCGAGTGCATCGCTGGGACCGAGCAGGCCTTCGCCGGCCAGATGAACGAACTCGCGAAGAAGATCGGGCTCACCAACAGCCACTTCGGCACCGCCAACGGCTGGCCGGACAATGGCGTGACCTATGTCAGCGCACGCGACCTTGCGACGCTCGCCCGCTACGAGATCGAAAACCACTACAAGCTCTACAAGCAATTCTATTCGCTGCCCTCGTTCACCTGGGGCAAGACGCTGGGGTCGGGCGCCGACATCACGCAGGCGAACCGCAACCCGATCCTCGGCAAGGTGCCAGGCGCCGACGGCCTCAAGACCGGCCACACCGATGAGGCAGGCTATGGCTTCACTGGCTCCGCCGAGCAGAACGGCCGCCGCCTGATCGAGGTCGTTGCCGGCCTCGACAGCTGGAATGCGCGCGTCCAGGAGTCGACGCGGCTGATTACCTGGGGCTTTGGCGCCTGGACCGCAAAACCGTTGTTCAGCCAAGGCGCGAAGGTCGGTACCGCGCAAGTCCAGATGGGGTCGAGCAGTTCGGTGGATCTCGTGGCGCCTCACAACCTTGCGGTTACCATTCCCGCCGGGCTGGCCACGGGCGCGACCTCGATGAAGGTGCGTTACCAAGGCCCACTGGTGGCTCCGATCACCAAGGGCCAGCAAGTCGCCGAACTCGTCATCACGACCGGCGACACGCCGCCGCAGGTCGTGCCGCTGGTCGCCGCCAATGACGTCGACCGCGCCGGCTTCTTCGGCCGCATCTGGCTCGGCCTCAAATCCTTGTTCGGGATGGCGTGACGACACGCGGGCGGTTCATCACCCTCGAAGGCGGGGAGGGGGCCGGTAAGTCGACCCAGGTCGGCGCGCTGGCCGAAGCGCTGAATGAGCGGGGCATCCAAGTGTTAGTGACCCGCGAGCCCGGGGGAAGCGATGGCGCCGAAAAGATCAGAGAAATCTTATTGTCGGGAAGCGATGACCGGTGGGGAGCAAGGGCCGAGGCCCTGCTATTTTCCGCCGCGCGAGCGGACCACCTCGAAAAATCTATTCTACCTGCTCTGGAAAGTGGCCGCTGGGTGATCAGTGACCGCTTCGTCGACAGCTCGCTCGCTTACCAGGGCGGCGCGGGCGGGCTCGGCATCGAAGCGGTGCGCGCGATAAATGCCTTCGCTATGGGCGATTGCTTTCCCGACCGCACCTTGGTGCTGACGCTCGACGACGGCGCCGAGCGTGCCGACGCGCGGGATGGGGGCAAAAGCGACCGGATCGGCGGGCGCGGTGTCGATTATCACCACAAGGTCGACTTGGCCTTTCGCCTGATCGCCGCGGAGGAGCCCGAGCGGGTGCGGCTGGTCGATGCCTCCGGATCGCCGGAAGAGGTCACGCAGCGACTGCTGAGTGAGATCGAGGACCTTCTGCCATGATCATCGGTCAGGACCGCGCGGTCGAGCAGTTTGCCAGTGCCTGGGCCTCGCGCAAGCTTCACCACGCCTGGCTGCTCGCCGGGCCCAAGGGCGTGGGTAAGGCAAGTTTCGCCAAAGCCGCAGCCCGCCGGGTGCTGGCCGATGCCGCCGGGCCGCCGGTCAAGCTTCCCAGGATCGAAGCGCCCGACGATCACCCCATCGTTCGATTGGTGGACGCCGGGAGTCACCCTGACATGCGCTGGCTGGAGCGCCTGCCGAGGGAAAAGGGTGACGGGCTCGCGCGCGACATCACGATCAAGCAGGTCCGCGAGCTCGGCGACTTCATGGGCATGACCGCCGCTCTGTCGCCGTGGCGGGTCGCGGTTATCGACAGCATGGACGAACTCAACAAGGAAGCGGCGAACGCGCTACTAAAGATCTTGGAGGAGCCACCCGCCAACACCCTGTTCTTACTCGTCAGCCACGCGCCGGGACGGCTTCTCCCGACCATCCGCTCGCGCTGCCGCCGTCTGGACTTCGGCGGCTTGGACGATGACGCCATGACGTCGATCCTCGAGAGGGAGACGCAGCTGGGTGAAACCGAGCGCAAGCAGGTCGTGTCGATGTCGTTCGGGTCGGCGGGAAGGGCGCTCGCCTTTGCCGAGCTTGACCTTGCCAAACTCGAGAATGCCGCGGTCGCGATCCTTCGCCAGGGCGACCCCACCAACGCGCGCCGCTCAGACTTGGCGTCCGAACTCGGCAAGAAAACGGCGGCCGATCGCTATGCGGCATTCCTCGACCTCGCGCCGTCGATGATTGCGCGTGAGGCGAAGCGCCTCGAAGGCGGCGCGCGCGAGCGGGCATTGGACGCCTACGCCAAGGCGCGGGACCTCGCGGTGATGGCGCCGCGCCTGTCGCTCGATCCCGCGGCGACCGTGTTCCAGATTGGCGGAATCCTAGCCGGGGTCGCCGAACCCGCTTCCTTGAAGCGCTAAACTCCGGCGGCTAGGGCGTTCGCCGAATGTCCGAACCTTATCTCATCACCACCGCAATCAGCTATCCGAACGGCCCGCCGCACATCGGTCACGCCTACGAAGCGATCGCTGGCGACGCCATCGCCCGCTTCCAGCGCGCCCAAGGGCGCGACGTGCGCTTCGTGGGCGGAACCGACGAGCATGGGCTCAAGATGGTCCAGACGGCGCGCGCGCAGGACCGAGAAACGATCGATCTTGCAGACGAAATGTCTGGCTATTTCCGTGAGATGGTCGATCTTTTTAACCTGTCATATGACGAATTTGTCAGGACCACCGAGCCGCGTCACCACAAAGCGAGCATCGCTTTGTGGAACGCGATGGAAGAGGCGGGGGATCTGTACCTCGACCGCTATGAGGGCTGGTATTCGGTCCGCGACGAGGCCTTTTACGACGAGGGCGAGCTGGTTCCGGGCGAGGGCGGCGAGAAGCTGTCGCCCCAGGGCACGCCGGTCGAGTGGACCGCCGAGGAAACCTGGTTCTTCCGCCTGTCCAAATATCAGGAGCCGCTGTTAAAGCTCTATCGGGACAATCCCGACTTCATCCGCCCGGAAAGCCGCCGCAACGAGGTGCTGCGCTTCGTGGAGGCGGGACTCAAGGATTTGAGCGTCTCGCGGACCAGCTTCGACTGGGGCGTGCCGGTGCCCAATTCACCTGGGCATGTGATGTACGTCTGGGTCGACGCGCTGACGACGTACATGACTGGTGTCGGTTATCCCGACGATCGCGCCGAATACGACCGCTTTTGGCCTGCTGACGTGCACCTGATCGGCAAGGACATCGTCCGCTTCCACGCGGTCTACTGGCCGGCGTTCCTGATGTCCGCCAAGCTACCGCTGCCGAAACAGGTGTTCGGCCACGGTTTCCTGCTCAGCCGCGGCGAAAAGATGTCAAAGAGCGTCGGCAACGTCATCGACCCGATGGAACTCGCCGAACGCTTTGGAGTCGATCCGGTGCGTTACTTCTTCCTCCGTGAGGTGCCGTTCGGGCAGGATGGCAGCTACAGCGCCGAAGCTATCGTCAACCGGGCCAATGCCGAGCTTGCGAACAGCTTCGGCAACCTTGCTCAGCGCACTTTGTCGATGATTTTCAAGAATCTGGACGGCGTCATTGCAGCGGAAGGTGACGCGGCCGAAGACCGAGAATTGCTCGATCTGGTCCGCAAGGCGACCAACGAGGAAGTGCCGGACGCCTTCGAGCGGTTGTCATTCTCGGTCGGGATCGAAGCGTGGTTGCGCGCGGTCTTCGCCTGCAACGCTTATGTCGACACTCAGGCGCCCTGGGCGCTGCGCAAGACTGACCCTGAGCGCATGGCGGCCGTGCTCGGTACCTTGGTGGTGGCCGTACGGGAGCTTGCGCAGGCGATTGCGCCGGTAATCCCGGCGTCGGCCGAGAAGCTGCTCGCGGCCATCGCTGCCGGCGATGGCGGTGCGCCGATCCCGCAGCCGACGCCGCTCTTTCCGCGCCTCGAGCTGGAGGAAGAGGAGACGGCCGAGGGCGCCAAATGAGGCTGATCGATAGCCACTGCCACCTCAATTACGAAGGGCTGGTCGAACGCCAGGGCGAAGTGCTTGAAAACGCACGAGCGCGTGGCGTCTCCGGTTTCCTCAACATCTCGACCCGCCAACGCGAGTGGGATGCGATCATCGGCGTTGCCGAGCGCGAGCCTGATGTGTGGGCCAGCGTCGGCGTCCATCCGCATGAGGCCGATGCCCATCCGGACCTTGGCGCGAAGGCCTTGGTGGACGCCTCATCACATTCCCGTGTGATCGCCATCGGTGAGTGCGGGCTCGATTATTACTACGACAAGTCCGACCGGCAGGCGCAGCGCGAGCGATTCCAGGCGCATATCGACGCTGCCCGCGAGACCGGGCTGCCCTTGGTCGTCCACACTCGCGAGGCGGAAGACGATACCGCCGAGATGCTTGGCGCTGCGGTCAGGGAAGGGGGCGTTACCGGCGTCCTCCATTGCTTCACCGGCTCGGCGGAGCTGGCGCGCAAGGGGCTCGACCTCGGCTTCTACATCTCGCTGTCGGGCATCGTGACCTTCAAAAACGCCGCGGACCTTCAGGAAACGGCGAAGTGGCTGCCCAAGGACCAGATGCTGGTGGAGACGGATTCGCCCTTCCTCGCTCCCGTCCCGCACCGCGGCCACAAGTGCGAACCGGCCTTCGTCGCCGACACCGCCGCTTTTGTGGCCGGCATTCGCGACGAGCATCCAGAAGATCTCGCCGAGCAAACCACGGCCAACTTCTTCAAATTGTTCGCCAAAGCCCAGGAATAATCGGTTGAAGATCAGGATCCTGGGCTGCGGAACCTCGACCGGCGTCCCCAAGATTGGAAACGAGTGGGGCCAGTGCGACCCCAACGAACCGCGCAACCGGCGCCTGAGAACTTCGATCCTCGTCGAAAGCGCGGACCAGCGGATGCTGGTCGATTGCGGGCCGGATCTTCGCCAACAATTGCTTAGCGCTGACGTCAGCCGGCTGGACGGCGTGATCGTAACCCACGCGCACGGCGATCACTGCCACGGCATCGACGAGCTTCGCCCGGTCGCCGCGGCCGTCGGCGGCTCGATCCCGCTCTACAGCCGACGGGACGTTCTGGACGAGCTCGAGCATCGCTTCGGCTACGCCTTCGAGCAGTCCGATTTCTATCGCCCGATCGTAGAGGCGCGAGAGATCGGGGAAAAGGTGAGTTTCGGCGATGTGGTGACCCGCTTCGTCGATCAGCCGCACGGCGGGCCGATTTCGCTCGGAATGCGCTTTGATGAAGGTGGTCGTTCCGCCGCTTATGCTGTCGATTTCAGTGCGTTAACGGACGACATGGCGGCTCTCTATGAAGGAGTTGACGTTTGGATCGCGGATTGCCTGACGCGAACACCGCACCCGACTCACATGCACCTCGATGGCGTCCTTGCGGCTGCGCGCGAGCTCAAGGTCGGCGCGGTTTACCTGGTCCATATGGGTAACGGCTTCGATTACCGAACCCTCGTCAACGAATTGCCCGATTGGGCGGCGCCGGCCCATGACGGGCTTGAGATCGCGCTATGACCAACAACAACATGCTCGGCGGCGTCTACATCCTGTTGGCGATGATGCTCGTCCTCGGCGGGCTGATGGCGCGGCGAGAGCCGGGCCTGAAGCTCGCCAAGATGGCTCTGGCTTGGATCCTGATCTTCGCGGCCGGCTTCGTCCTGTTCGCTTTTCGGGACGATTTCGGCTGGGTTGCGCAACGCCTGAAAGCCGAAGCAGTCGGAACGCCGGTCCAGGATGGCTTCGAAACCCGCATACCCATGGCGATCGACGGGCATTTCTGGGTCGACGCGAGCCTCAACGGCAAGCCTGTGAAGTTCCTGGTGGACAGCGGCGCGACGATGACGACGGTCGGCCGGAACACGGCATTGAGTGCGGGCGTGGAGATTTCGCCGCAGCGGGACCAGTATGTCGAACTGGAAACGGGATCGTGCGCATGTCGACCGGCCGCGCCGCGGACCTCGAGGTTGGCGGAATTCGCCGGAGCGACGTCGGGCTCCAGATCGCGGACAACGAAGATTTGAACGTCCTCGGCATGAATTATCTGTCCTCCTTGAGCCGGTGGGGCGTTGAGGGGCGATGGTTGGTTTTGGTCTCCTGATCGTAGAGATACTTTACATAATGCATATTATCATACTTACAGAATATGGAGGAAACAGGGCTCGCGATGCCGTCTGAGCCTCGCCAGCGCCCGATCGATCGCCTGGTCGCGATCATGCGCCGGCTGCGTGATCCGATCACCGGCTGCGAATGGGATCGTGAGCAAAGCTTTGCGACCATCGCGCCTTACACGATCGAAGAAGCCTATGAGGTCGCGGACGCGATCGCCCGCGACGATATGGATGGCCTCGCCGACGAGCTCGGCGATCTCCAGCTCCAGGTCGTGTTTCACGCGCAAATGGCCGAGGAATCCGGCCACTTCGCATTGGATGACGTCATTTCCCGCATCTGCGACAAGCTAGAGCGTCGTCATCCGCACATCTTCGGCGACGCGACCCACAGTCCTGGCTGGGAGAATATCAAGGCCGCGGAGCGCCAGAAATCGCCAGATGACAGCGCTTTAGCCGGCGTTGCACTGGCACTTCCGGCATTAGAACGCGCCGCAAAACTGCAACGACGGGCTGCGCGGACGGGTTTCGACTGGCCCGATGCGGCGGGTCCGCGCGCCAAGATCGACGAAGAACTGGCCGAGCTCGACGCCGAACGCGAACATCCGCGCATGTTCGAGGAGCTCGGCGACCTGCTGTTCGCCGTCGTAAACCTCGCACGCCATCTTAACATTGAACCGGAAGCTGCGCTTCGTGAAGCGAATAGCAAATTCGAGAAGCGATTCCGCGAGATCGAGAAAACGCCGGGCTTCGAGGGCCTTTCCCTGGATGAGAAAGAGGCGCTGTGGGTCGCCGTAAAGGCGGCTCAGGCCGACTCAAGCGCTTGAAATCGCGCCCAATTATCTGGCGATAACCTCACTGACAGCCTGATTTCGCTGTCGTCCAGCTGCTGCTCGAGTACTTCGCCCCTGGCATGCAGCCAGGCAATCTTGCCTCCTTCGCTTGCCGCGACGCGGATGTCGTGGATCTGTTCGCCGCTCCTCAACCGCCCCGATAGCCGGTCCCGGAGTCGGTCTAGTCCCTCGCCGGTGATCGCTGAGATGGGCACCACGTCCTCGCGTCGTTTGGCTTCCTCCATCAGCCGCTCGCGCTCCTCTCCGCCGAGGAGGTCGACCTTGTTCCACGCTTCGATCCGCGGCGGCGCCCCCTCTTCCGCCAGGCCTAGCGAGGTCAGTACGTCATCCACGTCCTCGCGCTGCGCCTCGCGATCAGGATGCGCCATGTTGCGAACGTGAACGAGGAGGTCGGCCGAGGCGACTTCCTCGAGTGTGGCTCGAAACGCGGCGATCAGCTCCGTGGGAAGGTCCGACACGAAACCGACAGTGTCGGACAGGATCACCTTGTCGAACCCGGGCAGCTTGATGTCGCGCATGGTCGGATCGAGCGTCGCGAAGAGCAGATTTTCCGCGAA
>Ga0070665_100003344_pt1 | contig 17169 bp, 22 predicted proteins | sample KBSS13metaG_FD_65862 | JGI IMG/M metagenome (GOLD analysis project Ga0070665, IMG submission 65862) | Switchgrass rhizosphere microbial communities from Kellogg Biological Station, Michigan, USA - KBS S1-3 metaG | ecosystem: Host-associated > Plants > Roots > Rhizosphere > Soil ... | reverse complement strand
TTGTCGACGAAGCCGGCGGCGCGGTCGTGCGGCAGATGCTCGGCGACCTCGAGGCTCTGCACCAGGTCGAACTTGCGCTTGAGGGCGAGCGGCGTCGCGAGGTCGTGAGCAAGAAAGTGCTCTGCGGGGATGGCGAGCTGGTCGCGGGCGACATAGTCGCCGTCAACCGCAATCACGTCGGCGACCCCGGCGCGGAGCCATTCCGCCGCCCAGGCGCCGTGGCCTGAGCCAACATCGAGCAGGCTCGTCACGCTCATCTCGCCGAGAATCAGGCCGGACACGGCTTTCGCCGACGCGCGGGAGCCGGCGTCGATATAGTTGTAAAAGTCGGTGGAATAGACGTGTTCGGTCATGGCGAGGGGCGGGCCATAGCCGCTACATTACAATCCGGCAAAGCTTGGCTGGGTCGCTTGCCCTTTAATTCCGACCGGCTAGGACGCGCCAATGGGGCAAGAGATCGACCAGACCATTGAAACCCGCGTGCTCGACTGGTTCGGGCGCAATTGGAAGCTGGTGGCGCTGCTTACCTGGCTGGCCTTCTCGGCCTGGTTCATCATCGACCGCTGGTCGGCAATTCGCTGGTTCGCGCTTGGCGATACCGACGACAACATGCGGATGATGCAGGTCCGCGCGCTGCTGCACGGGCAGGGCTGGTTCGACCTCAGGCAATATCGGCTGAACCCGCCGTTTGGCGCCAACATCCACTGGTCGCGGCTGGTCGACCTGCCGATCGCCGGCCTGATGCTGGTCCTGCGCCCGTTGATTGGCGGCGCGGCGGCCGAGCGCTGGGCGGTCGGAATTGCGCCGCTGTTTCCGTACCTGCTGCTGCTCACATCCCTGGCGCTGACGGTTCGGCGCCTGGTTGATCCGCGGGCCTATGCGCTGGCCTTCTTCGCCATGTGGTTCGCCGGCTCGACCAACGGCATGTTTCAGCCGGAGCGGATCGACCACCATGGCTGGCAGCTGGCGCTCGTCGCGCTGGCCATCTCCGCAATGGCCGACCCGAGGCGCGTCCGCGGCGGCATCACGCTCGGCATCGCGACCGCCCTGTCGCTGGCGATCGGGATCGAGATGATCATCTATCTCGCGCTCGGCGGCGTGGCGATGACGCTATTCTGGGTTGCCGACCGGGAGGAGCGCGGGCGGCTCGCTGCTTATGCCGTGACGCTCGCCGGCGCGACGTCGCTCTGTTTCGTGCTGTTCGTATCTTACGCTAACCGCGCCGCCGTGTGCGATGCGCTGTCGCCGGTGTGGCTGGCGGACGCGCTCATCGGCGGTGCCTTGCTGTTCGGACTTGCGCGGTTGTCGCCGGCGAACTGGAAGACGCGGCTAGGCCTGGCCGTCGCTGCCGGCCTCGCCATCGCCGCCTTCCATGCGTTGATGTTCCCGCATTGCGTGCACCGGCTCGAAGGCGTTGCCCCCGAGGTCGACCGCCTGTGGCTCAGCCACGTGCGCGAGGCGCGGCCGGTCTACCGGCACGGCTGGCAGATCGCGGTGCTGACCCTGACCTTGCCGGTGGTCGGCGCGATCGGCTGGCTGTTGTTGGCCTGGATGAAGCGAGCCGACCGCGACCTACTGCGCCGGATCATCGCCGCCGCCGTGCCCGGCTTTGCCGCGGCGGCGTTGCTGATGTGGCAGACCCGCACCGGACCGGCGGCGCAGATGCTCGCCGCCCCTGGCGCCGCCGCGCTGGTGTGGCTGCTCGTGCCGAAGGCATGGAACGCGAAGTCCAGTGCCGTACGCGTCCTCGGCGTGTTTGCGATCGTCGTCATCGGCGTCGGCGCGGCCGTACCGCTGGTGCTCGATTTCGTGCCCAACAAGAAGAAGACGGCGTCAGAAGCGCTGATCGAAAAGGCCAACGCGCGCTGCAATTCGCTCTCGGGCTATCACCAGGTCGCGCTGCAGCCGCGTGGCATGGTCTTCACTTTCGTCGACTACGGGCCGCGGCTGATCACCATCACCCACCACGATTCCGTCACGGGTCCCTATCACCGCAACGGCCAGCAGATCGTCGACGTGATGAACGCCTTCCGCGGCAGCGCGGGCCAGGCGCACGCGCTGATGGCCAAATACCATTCAAATTACCTGCTGACCTGCCCCAACAGCTCGACCACCACGATCTTCATCTCGGAAGCGCCCAAGGGCTTTTATGCTCAGCTTCAGCGCGGCCAGGTGCCCTCGTGGCTGACTCCCGTCGACCTCGGCAAGGATTCGCCATTCCGGATGTGGCGGGTCAGCTACTAGCCAAGGACGTGCGGGAAGCTTTGCTTCAAGCCGTCGACGACGAACTGGGCGGCCAGCGCGGCGAGGATCACGCCGAGAATGCGGGTGATCATCGCTTCGACCTTCTCGCCGATCAGCCGCATCAGCGGGCCGGCGGCGAGCAAGGTGACGGTGGTGATCATGATGACGACCGTGATCGCGGCAAGGACAATGAGGACAGATAGGCGGTCCTCGGCGCGTGACACCCACAGCATCGCGCTGGCGATCGAGCCCGGGCCGGTGATCATCGGAATGGCCATCGGGAAGACGCTGATGTCCTCAGCTTCCTTCGTGCCCTCGATTTCGTTGGCGCGTTTCTCGCGCCGTTCGGTGCGCCGCTCGAAAATCATGTCGAAGGCGATGAAGAACAGCAGGATGCCACCCGCGATGCGGAAGCTGGCGAGGCTGATGCCCAGCGCCTGCAGCAAGGGTTTGCCGAGCAAAGCGAAGAACATCAGAATCGCCCAGGCGACCAGCGACGAGCGGATCGCCATCGCCCGGCGATGAGCGGCGGGCGTGCCGCGGGTCAGGCTGACGAAAATCGGAGCCACGCCCGGCGGGTCGATGATCACCAGAAAGGTGACCAGCGCCGAACTGAACAGCTCCCACGACATCACGGCGGCGGAACCTGGTTGTGCAGCACCTGGGCGTAGCGCGAGCCGTTCCACTGGAAGACGCGAAGCTCACGGCTGCCCTTGGCATCGACCTTCCAGTCCCATCCGAGCGTGCGGTCGGCGGATTGGCCGCGGCCGTTGTCCACGGGGGTGCTGCGCGCCTCCCGCTTCGTCAGCGGCGGCGGCGGAGCAATCGGCGGGCCCGGTGCGCGGCGAGCGCAAGACGCGCGGTGGACCTGCGGTGTCCGCCGGTCGGCAAGTCCGCCGCCAAGCGGCCCGCCGCCGTCGTAGACCCAGCGCCATCCGGTCTTGTTCTTTTGCCAGACGGTCGTGAAGTAGCCGCCTTCCTTGCCGTCCGGCTTGAACCACGGGCCGGTGTTCACGGCGATCCGACCGTCGCACGACACGAAGCTGTGCGCGGGGTGCCAGCGGATCGCGCGCGGCGGATCCTTCTTGGGGAAGGCCGACTGCGCCCAGGCCGCTTGAGGCGTGAACACGACTGCGGTGCGGTCCGCCCATTTGCGAAAGGCGGTCCACTGGCCGATCCGCTGGGCGTCGCGGGCGAAAGCGAGTTCGGCATCGACCGCGGTCGTCGGGACCGCGGCGGCAAGCAACAAGGCGGCGATCATAAACCCTCCGGGTCGTTAAGGCCGGCGCGGCGGTGGGCCGCGACGAGCGTGTTGCGCATCAGCATGGCGATGGTCATCGGTCCAACGCCCCCGGGCACTGGAGTGATCCCCCCGGCGACTTCCACGGCTTCGTCGTACGCGACGTCGCCGACCAGCCGGCCCTTGCCGTCGTCAGTGGGGATGCGGTTGATGCCGACGTCGATGACCGTCGCACCGGGCTTGATCCAGTCGCCGCGGACCATTTCCGGACGGCCGACAGCGGCCACGACGATGTCCGCGCGGCGGACCACGCCCGGCAGGTCGCGAGTCTTCGAATGGGCGACGGTGACGGTCGCGCTCTCCGCGATCAGGAGCTGCGCCATGGGCTTCCCGACGATGTTGGACCGGCCGATGACAACGGCGTCGAGACCCGTGAGACTGCCGAGTTCGGCCTTGAGCAGGTGAAGGCAGCCGTAAGGCGTGCACGGCACCAACGCGGGAAGGCCTGTCGCCAGCCGGCCGGCATTGATCGGGTGGAAGCCATCGACGTCCTTACCGGGGTCGATGGTCTCGATCACCCGCTGCGCATCGATGTGCGCGGGGAGCGGCAATTGTACGAGGATGCCGTCGACCCGCTCGTCGGCATTGAGATCGGTGACCAGCTGCAACAGCTCAGCCTCGGACGTCGTGTCCGGGAGATTGTGGGCGAAGCCGGCCATGCCGGCCTCGGCCGTCGCGCGATTCTTCGAGCGGACGTAGACCGCGCTGGCCGGGTCTTCGCCGACCAGCACGGTGGCGAGGCCGGGCGGCCGACCGACGCGGGCGACGAATTCCTGGACATGGCCGGCGACTTGCCCGCGAATTGCGGCGGCCGCGGCTTTGCCGTCGATCCGGCGAGCGGTCACAGGCTGCCGTAAATCAGGCTGCGCTCGGCTCCATTGAGCAACATGTGGGCGATCTGGATCAGGATCAGGATGACCAGGGGCGAAAAGTCGAGACCGCCGAAGTCTGGCATCAAGCGGCGCACCGGGCGGTAGAGCGGCTGGGTCAGCCGATCGAGCGCGTTGACGACGGTTCGCACACCTTGCGAATGGAAGTTGATCACGTTCAGCGCGACCAGCCAGCCGACGATGACGTGGATGATGATGATCCAGGTGAGGATCGTCAGCAGGTAATGGGCGATGTCGAAGAGCGCGCTTGCCATGTGCGCCGCTTAGCCAAACGGCCGTTGGCCCGCAATCAGGGGGCGAAGCGCTTGGGTTGGGCTTCGGCGAGGATGACAGCGAAATCGCGTTCCGGGTCAGTCCACTCCGCAACCGGCGTCCAGCCACCGGCCAGCAGCAGGACGCGCCCCCCGCGCGATCCGTATTTGTGGCTGTTCTCGGCGTGGATCGACGAACCGGACGCGAATTGGAACGCCCGTCCGGCAATCGTGAACGCGACGTCACGGGTGGCGACCAAATGGATTTCAATGCGCGACAGGATGTCATTCCACCGCGCCTCGTGACGGAATGCTTCGACCGGAATGTCGCCGCCGAGCTCACGGTTGATGCGGGTGAGGAGGTTCAGCGTGAACTGCGCAGTAACGCCCTCTGGATCGTCATAGGCGGCGATCAGCCGCTCGACGGGTTTGACCCGGTCCATGCCGATCAACAGTTGTGCGCCGTCGCCGAGGAGTTCACGAAACTGGCGCAGCAAGTCGGTTGCGCTGCGCGGAACGAAGTTGCCGATGGTCGAGCCGGGGAAAAAGCCGAGCTTGGGCAACTGCTCGATTCCGCCGGGGAGCGCGAACGGCCGGGCGAAGTCTGCGATCACCGGAATCACGTCGAGCGCCGGGAATTGCTGGCGCAGCTCGTCGGCGCTTTGCTCAAGATAATCGCCGCTGATGTCGACCGGGATGTAGGCGGCCGGCGCAATCGCCTCGAGCAGGATCGGCGTCTTGGTCGCCGACCCGGCGCCGAACTCGACCACCGCCGTCCCTCTCGGGACGCGCGCAGCGATCTCCGGCATGATCGAATGGAAAATCCCGATTTCGGTTCGCGTCGGATAATAAGCTTCGAGCCGGGTGATCTCGTCGAACAGCTCCGAGCCGCGATGATCGTAGAGCCAACGCGCGGGCACGGCGGGGATCGGCGCCGACAGGCCGGCAAGCACGTCTTCGCGAAAGGCGCGGGTCTGGTCGTCAGCCAGGGTTTCAGGCGTCGCGAGCAAGGCGAACTCCGGTGAATTGCCAGCGCGCAGCCGGCGGGAAGAAATTGCGGTAGGTAGCGCGGCTGTGCCCGCGCGGCGTGGCGCAACTCGCGCCCTTCAGCACCAGCTGCCCGCTCATGAACTTGCCGTTATATTCGCCGACCGCGCCGGGGGCCGGAGCGAAGCCGGGGTAGGAAGTGAAGGCGCTCTGCGTCCACTCCCAGACGTCGCCGAACATCCCGCCGCCCGGCTGCGGCGCCACCGCGCCGGCAGTGTCGAGCTGGTTGCCGAGATGCGGGTCGGCCGAGGAGGCGAAATCCTCCCACTCGGCCTCGGTCGGAAGGCGGGCGCCGGCCCAGCGGGCGAATGCGTCGGCTTCGTAATGGCTGACGTGCGCGACCGGCGCGGCCCAGTCGATTTCGCGCCGGCCGCCGAGCGTGAATTCGGTGCCGTCGCCGTGCCAGTAGAGCGGTGCGGAAATGCCATCCTGCTGCACCCACGCCCAGCCGTCGGACAGCCACAGCGATGGAGTCCGGTAGCCGCCGGCGTCGATGAATTCGCGCCATTCGCGGTTGGTCGCCTTGCGGTTGGCGAGTTCGTGGGGGGCGAGGAAGGTCGAATGGCGCGGGCGCTCGCTGTCGAACGCGAAGCCAGTGCCGACCGCGCCGATCTCGACCACGCCCTCGCGGCCGCGTTGCCAGGACAGCGGCTCGTCGGCGAAGCAGGCAGGCGGCGGCAGCTCGCTGTAGGCGGGCTCAAGCGGGTTCTCGGCAAAGGTCGCGAGAATGTCAGTGAGGAAAAGCTCCTGGTGCTGCTGCTCATGATGGATGCCGAGTTCGACCAAATCGATCGCCGCCACTGGCAGCGACGCGAACGCGCGATCAAGCGCCTCATCGACGTGAGCGCGATAGTCGCGGGCCTCGTCGAGCGACGGGCGGCTAAGCATCCCGCGCTTGGGCCGCGCGTGGCGTGGGCCTTCGCCCTCGTAATAGCTGTTGAACAGGAACGGCCAGCGCTCGTCGAACAATTCGTAGCCGGCAACGTGATCGCGCAGGATGAAGGTCTCGAAGAACCACGTCGTATGGGCGAGGTGCCATTTGGCCGGCGAGGCGTCTGGGAAGGGCTGGATCGCGGCGTCGGCGTCGCTGAGTGGCGTGGCGAGGTCGAGCGTCAGCTTGCGCGTCGCGGCGAGCCGCTCACGCAATGCTTCGGGGGCTCTCTGATCCTCCCTCGCCATGCCTGCTCCCTGCCACGAAACATCCACGCGGTCGAGCAAAAGTTCGTGTTATGTTCTTGCTGACCGCTACTCGTCGCGGGTTGCGCCCGGCCGCCACAATACGTCGCCGCCTTCACCCGCCGCGACATAACGCGCCGCGACGAACAGAAGGTCCGACAGGCGATTGAGGTAGGCCAGCAGCCGCGGGTTGAGCGGCTCGGCTTCGTTGAGGGCGACGGCGGCGCGCTCAGCGCGGCGGACGATGGTGCGGGCGAGATGCAGGCCGGCTACGGCTTTCGAACCGCCGGGCAGGATGAAGCTCTCGAGCGGCTCGAGCAGCGCGTTCATCGCGTCGATTTCCTCTTCCAGCCGCTCGACCTGGCTGGCGACGATGCGCAGGCCGACGGCGAACTCGCCCGGCGTCGCGATGTCGGCGCCGAGGTCGAACAGATCGTTCTGGATGGTCGTGAATTGTTCGGACAATTCGCCCGGCTTCATCGCCGCGATGGCGACGCCGATCGCGGCATTGGCCTCATCGACCTCGCCGATCGCCGTCATCCTGAGGCCCGACTTGCTGACCCGGCTGCCGTCGACCAGCCCGGCCGTGCCGCCGTCCCCGGTGCGCGTGTAGATCTTGTTGAGCTTGACCATCAGCCCCGCGAGGCGCCGGCAGCCACGAAAATCAGGATGATAATGACGATGGCGATCCCCTGAAACAGCACGCGCTTGCGCATGTAATTCTGCTGCTGTTCGCCACTGAGATCTTTGCCCGAGGCCATGGCGATGACGCCGCGAACCAGGACGTAAGCCGTCGCGCCCATGGCGAGGACGAGCAGGATGATGAGGATCGTACTCATGCGGGCGCTCTACCCGCCGCCGAAAGCGAAACCAAGCGGAAGCTCGCCGGCGAGGAGCTGCGCCGCCAGCGCGCGGCCGTCGACCCCGGCATCACGCATCGCGGCCAGCGTCGGCGCCTGGTCGCGCTTGGCGAGGCGGCGGCCGTCGGCGTGGGTGACCAGCGCGTGGTGGAGATAGCGCGGCTCGGGGAGGCCGAGCAGCGCCTGCAGCAGCCGCTGGACCGGCGTCGAGGGCCGGAGGTCGGCGCCGCGAACGACGAGCGTTACCCCGGCCTCCGCGTCATCGACGACGCAGGCGAGATGGTAAGACGCCGGTGCGTCCTTCCGCGACAGGATCGCGTCGCCAATGTCGGCAGCACTCGCGGTGAAGTGCGTTCCGTCATCCTCGGTCCATGACGGCAAACCGGATTGCTCGAGCGCCTTCGCGGAGTGGAGCCGCCAGCAATGCGGCGTCGTCGCCCGGCGGAGGGGGTCGTCGGTGAGGTCACGGCAGGTGCCCGGGTAGGAGATCGCTGCATCGCCGTGCGGCGCGGTCAGCGACTGGGCAATGTCGGCCCGGGTGCAGAAGCAGGCGAAGGCCAGGCCGCGCGCTCGCAACGCCTCCAGCGCCGCCGCGTAGGCCGCGGTGCGCAGCGACTGCACCAGCACCGGCGTCGCCCACGCGATGCCGAGCCAGTCGAGGTCCTCGTAAATGCCATCGACAAACTCCGGCCGGCTGCGGGTCTGGTCGAGATCCTCGACCCGCAGGCGGAAGTCGTCGCCCCGCGCGTGGCCGAGCGCGGCGCTGTAAGCGTGACCTAAATGCAACCGTCCGCTCGGCGACGGCGCAAAGCGTGTGACAATCACGCCACTTCCTCTTGACGGCGAATCCGCAATCTCCGATTCATGGGCCTGTAACGCCGGGTTGGCATCCGGCGGTCAACAAGGGAAGACGGGCCGGGCTCGCTCCTCCTTGAGTGCGACGAGGCCGGGAGCTGGTGTTCGGGACCAACCGAACGAAAGGCTGTGCCGCTAGTCGCATGTACCACCCCGAGATCATCCGCCATCCCGACAGCTGCCCGGCGCTGGTGCTCAACGCCGACTACACGCCGCTGTCCTATTACCCGCTCTCGCTGTGGCCGTGGCAGACCGCGATCAAGGCGATGTTCCTCGAGCGCGTCGACATCGTCGCCCATTACGACCGCGAGGTGCATTCGCCGAGCCGCTCAATGAAGCTGCCATCGGTGATCGCGCTGCGCGATTACGTGCGGCCCAACGAATATCCGGCGTTCACCCGGTTCAACCTGTTCCTCCGCGACCGCTTCCGCTGCGTTTATTGCGGGTCGGGCAAGGAGCTGACCTTCGACCACGTCATTCCGCGCGCCCAGGGCGGCCGGACGATGTGGGAAAATGTCGCGACCGCCTGCGCGCCGTGCAATTTGCGCAAGGGCGGGCGAACGCCGGCCGAAGCGCACATGCACATCATGCGCGAGCCGATTCGCCCGACCAGCTGGCAGCTGCAGGAGCACGGCCGCGCCTTCCCGCCCAACTACCTCCACGATAGCTGGCGCGATTATCTCTACTGGGATGTCGAGCTGCTGCCTTAGGCGCGGTCGAGAAATTCGCGAACGCCCGGCCCGACGTCGTCGCGCTGGAGAGCCATGGCCAGATTGGCAATGACGAACCCCGTCGCGCTGCCGCAGTCGAAGCGCTCGCCTTCGAAGCGATAGGCGTGGAACGGCTGCTGGCCGATCAGCTTGGCCATCGCGTCGGTCAGCTGGATTTCGCCGCCGGCGCCTTTTTCCTGCGCGTCGAGTGTGCGCATCACCTCAGGCTGGAGGATGTAGCGGCCGGGCAGCATCAGGTTCGACGGCGCGGTGCCGGGCGCGGGCTTCTCGACCATCCCCTTGATCTCGGTCAGCCGGCCGTCGCTCGCGCCGGGATCGATCACGCCATATTTGTGCGTTTCGTCGGCCGGGACTTCGAGCGCGGCGACAAGATTGCCGCCGATCTGCTCATAGGCCGCAACCATCTGCGCGAGGCAGCCCGGCGAACCGGCCATCAGCTCATCGGGCAGGAGGACCGCGAACGGCTCGTCGCCGACGATATGCCGCGCGCACCAGACCGCATGGCCGAGGCCGAGCGGCTGCTGCTGGCGAACGGTGACGATCTCGCCGAAGCTGGCATTGGACGGTTCGAGCACGTCGAGGCTCTTGCCCTTCTCGCGCATGGTCGCCTCAAGCTCGAACGCCTGGTCGAAATAATCGACCAGCGACGATTTGCCGCGGCCGGTGACGAAGATCAGCTGCTCGATCCCGGCCTCGCGCGCTTCGTCGACCGCATACTGGATCAACGGCCGGTCGACGATCGTGATCATTTCCTTGGGGATGCTCTTGGTCGCCGGCAGCAGGCGTGTGCCGAGTCCGGCGACTGGAAACACCGCCTTGCGGACCGGCATCACCATTGCGGAGTCGCCGGGCCGGTGTCGGTGTCCTTGGCCGCTGGGTCGGACCCGGCCGGGAGTGCCGGCGCGGCACCGCCACTCGGCGGCGGCAGGTCGAACGGGTCGGTCCGCCGCGGCTCGGACTTCTTCATCAGTTCGTCGATCCGCGCCGGCTGGGCGTAGGACGGCGGGGTCAGCAATTGCTCGGGCGTCGGCGTAGTCCGCGCCAGCAGCGGCTTCGGCGGCAGGCGCTGGCCGACAGCCGGCTTCAGGTCCGCGACCTTGCCGCAGCCGCCGAGCAGCGCGACAGTAAAGATCAGGGCAAGGCGCTCGCGCGTCATGCGCTATCGACTAGCCGCTCGGGGCGGCATGCGCTAGCGGCGCGGCATGCGCTTCCTCGTAATTGCCATCGCGCTCACCGCGCTCGCCGCCTGCTCCAAGCCGGCGCAACAGCCCGCCACCAACAATGCCGCGGAGGCAGCGCCGGAGCCGGGTCCGCAGAAGGGCGTCGACCGCAGCCACCACGGCCAGCCGGCGCCAACCGCCGAATTCCATAACCCCGACGGCGGCAAGATGACGCTGGCGTCGTTCAAGGGCACGCCGGTGCTGGTCAATCTGTGGGCGACGTGGTGCGCACCGTGCGTCAAGGAACTGCCGACGCTGGACAAGCTCGCCGCCCAGCATCGCGACGATGGCGCGCTCGGCGTGATCGCGATCAGCCAGGACAGCGGCGATCAGACCGGAGTCGTCGCGTTCCTGAAGAAACTGAAGATCGCCGACCTCGGCGCTTATCATGACCCCGACATGCATGTGTCGGGCGCGTTGGGGCCGGACGTCGTGCTGCCGACCTCGATCCTGGTCGACGCCAACGGCAAGGAAATCTGGCGTTACGTCGGCGACCTCGACTGGACCGGGCCGGAGGCCGCTAAGCTCCTTGCGGAAACCGGCGCCTCGGCAAAAGGCTGAGCAGCCGGCCGTCGATCGCGGCGAGGCCGAGCGCGATCAACCCGAGCCCGAGGAAGTCCTGGACCGCCAGGGTCTCGTGCAGGAACACGGCGGCCATAACGATCGCAATCGGCGGGACGAGCAGGGTGACGAGCAGGGCATTGGTCGCGCCCGACGTCTCGATCAGCCTGAAATAGAGCACATAGCCGAAGGCCGTGCACAGCAGCGCAAGCGCGCCGATCGCACCCCAAGCACCGAGCGACGGCAGCGGCTGCGTCCACGGCTGGTCGACGATGAAGGCGATCGGCAGCATGACCGCCGCGCCGGCCGTCAGCTGCCCGGTGGTGACGCTGAGCGGCGACACGCCCAGCGCGCGGAACCGGCGGGCCCAGACGGCAGCCAGCGCATAGCTGAGCGAAGCGGTGACGCAGGCCAGCTGGGCCAGCGCGCCGGTGCCGATATCGGCCAGCAGCGACGGGCCGATCATCGTCACCACGCCCCCGACGCCGAGCAGCACGCCGGCGATCTTGCGCGGGGTCATACGCTCGTCATGGGTGAGGAAGTGCGCGACCAGCACGCCCCAGATCGGCGTGGTGGCGTTGAGGATCGACGCGAGGCCGCTGGCGATATGCGTCTGGCCCCAGCCGAACAACGTGAATGGTAGGGCATTGTTGAGCACCGCGAGGAGAAAGATCGAGCCCCACACCTGCCTTGGCAGGCCGAGCTTCTGGCCCTTGAACGCGAGGAATATCCACATCGCCGCGGCGGCGATCGACAGGCGCAGCCAGACGTAAGTCAGCGGCGCGACATGCCTGACGGCGATGCCAATGAAAATGAACGCGCCACCCCAGATCACCGCGAGGGTGCCGAGGATCAGCCAGTCACGGCGGTTCATCACGGTCCGGATCACCGGCCCGTTATCGCGGGCGGAAAGCTCGGACGCGTCCGCGAGGTTGCGGTCAAACGCCTGGGGAGGAAGCGGTTTCATAGCCGCTGCAAGTACCGGTTACAGCGCTGTGCCCGCCAACAAATGCCCGGACTCGCGGCATAAGGTGAGCTTATTGTCTAAGCCAACCTCCCGAGCGACGATTTTAGATCATCGCGCGCTTCAAGGCGGTGAGCCGGAAGAAACGCTGCTCGCAATGCCCGCCGGTCCATCTTCGCCGACACCGCCGCCAACGGGATGACCTGACCGCACGCAATCAGACCTCCATTTCTTTTTCAACCAGCGGCGTCAGCGGGGCGCAGCGCTGGACATGGTCCTTGAGCATCGCTGCCTGCCTTTTGCTCAGCGTGATCGTCAATGAATCCAGTCCCGCACATATCTCGGCGAGGAACCGGTCGCCGACTTCGCCGGGCGCGCCATCCTTGCGAATGCGAGTAAGCGTCAGGCTTGTCAGCAGTTCGGGAGTTTTGGTCAGCACGGCATGAAGCCGACCCGCCGCCGGGCTGCGCATCCTGAAGCTCGCGTACAGGGACACGAGCGCGGTCAGGCCGACGATGACGATGAATACCAGGCTGATCGCCACCGGGATCATGGGGTAGCCCGGTCCGGTGCGGCGCTCCTCCGCGCTCGGGATTTGCGTGATTGTCAGCCACAGCCACAAACAATCGAAAGCGAGGAGGCTCAGGCCGAAAAGCAGTTGAGCCCTGGTAGCGCCCCTCAGCATCGCGCGGAGCTGCTTGTCGTCGGCCCTTAGTTGGTCGATCTGCGGCGCAGGCGGCTTTATTCGCCGTTCAAAAAAAGCCCCGCCGAAGTGCCCGGCCACCGCGAGAATGAGAAAGAATACGACTCCGACCCCGTCGAGCCTCATGTCGCGCTGGATGAACGGGAGCCAGCCGATGAGGGCGACGCCGCCGCATAGCCAGCCAAATAACCGCAGGCAGAATGAGAGCAATTGCATCGGCAGCTGGTCCCCCGCTTACAGTTGCGGGAACAAAGGTCTCATGTTCGCCCCACCGGCACAATCCGCCATAAGGACGCGACTGAATGCTGTGAGGGTGCGATGGGAAAATTTCGCGAGGATCGGCGCGGGATCGGATTAGGGGCGCGGCAATGGACGAGGCGGTTCGGAAGGCAATCGACGCGTTAGCATCGGATGGCATGGAGTCCGACGCCGCTTTCGACCAAGTGCCCCGGCGTTGCTTCAGTTCGGGGAGGATGATCTCGCCGAACGCCTAATGGCAGCGGCGGCGGATGCTCCGTGGGAAGGAATCGCAGCTTTTCTCAACATCGCCAGTTGGGACGTGTCATCAGCGGCCGAATCGCAGATCTTTCGGACTATCGAAGCGTGGCTGGCAGACCCGAAGGACCTGCGGCGCGTACAGGTCGCACTACATGTCGAAGTCATCCCCTTCATGAAGCAAGGCGCTGACCCGGCGGTTCTTGAGCAGGTTCTGGCCAAGGTGGCCGCCACGTTCCCGGAAACGGCGCCGCGCTGCCGTCACGTGCTCGGGCAAGCCCAGATGCTGAAGCGGTGATTCCCCTCAGCAAAGCGTCGGCGGCAGCGTCAGCAAGGGTAGAAAGCGGTGCGGCGGGCCGCAGCCTTGGGCCTCAATCCCGCAGCAGCTCGTTAATGCTGGTCTTCGACCGGGTGCGCTCGTCGACTTGCTTGACGATCACCGCGCAGGCGAGGCTCGGGCCGCCGTCCTTGCCCGGCAGCGCGCCGGGGACGACCACAGAATAAGGCGGCACGCGGCCGTAGTGGACCTCGCCGGTCGCGCGGTCGACGATCTTGGTTGAGGCGCCGAGGAACACGCCCATCGACAGCACCGAGCCGCGCTCGACCAGCACGCCTTCGGCAACCTCGGCGCGGGCGCCGATGAAGCAATCGTCCTCAATGACCACCGGGCCGGCCTGAAGCGGCTCGAGCACGCCGCCGATCCCGGCGCCGCCCGAAATGTGGACGTTCCGGCCGATCTGCGCGCAGCTGCCGACCGTCGCCCAGGTGTCGATCATCGCGCCTTCGTCGACCCGCGCGCCGATGTTGACGAAGCTCGGCATCAGCACCGCGCCAGGTGCGACATAGGCGCCGCGGCGGACGATCGCGCCGGGCACCGCGCGGAAGCCTGCAGTCGAAAATTCCTTCTCGCCCCAGCCGGCGAACTTGGACGGCACCTTATCCCACCAATGGCCGCCGCCGATCCCGCCGGCGATCAGCTCCATCGGATTGAGGCGGAACGACAGCAGCACCGCTTTCTTGAGCCACTGGTGCACGGTCCATTCGCCGTCGGCCTTCTCGGCGATGCGCGCCGCACCCGAGTCGAGCGAGGCCAGCGCGGCATCGACCGCCTGGCGGACCTCGCCCTTGGTCTCGGGGCCGATCGTGTCGCGCGCGTCCCACGCTTGCTCGATGGTCGCTTGCAGCGCGTCGCTCATTCCCGATCCCCCAATATCTTTTCGAGCCATTCGCCGACGTCGGTGATCCGCACGTCGACGATCGCTTCGTCATAGCCGTGATTGCCGCGCTCGGAGCCGTTGTCGACCCAAATGGTCGTCATGCCCAGCGCCTTTGCCGGAGCGAGGTTGCGGACCATGTCCTCGACCATCGCGGCATTGGCCGGGTCGATCCCGAACTGGTCGAGCAATTTGCGGTAGCCGTGAAGCTCGGGCTTGGGCGTCAGATCGGCGGCGAACACGTCATGCAGATGATCGATCTCGGCGGCGATGCCGAGCCGGTCGAGGACTTTCCACGCATAATCGGCGCTGCCGTTGGTGTGGATGAACTTGCGGCCGGGCAGGTGGGTCAGTGCGGTCACCAGCCGGTCGTCCCGAACGACCCGGTCGAGCGGTATGTCATGGACGTCGTCCATGAAGTGATGGGGGTCGACATCATGATGCTTCATCAGCCCCGCCAACGTCGTGCCACTGCCGTGGAAGTGCATTTTCTGCACCCGCCGCGCCTCGACCGTGTCAACGTCGAGCAGGCGCTCGATGTAGGCGGTCATGCGCTGGTCGATCAGCTCGAACAGCCGGCTGCTCGTCGGATACAGGCAATTGTCGAGGTCGAAGATCCAGTCGCGGATATGGGCGAAGCGCGGGTGCACCCGGCGCGCCTAGCCATATTCGCCGCTGCCGCCTAGCGGCGCGAGGCGCCGCGATATTCGCTTGCGGTGAGCGGCGCGGGACATCCGCCGACGCGCCGGTCGACCGCCATGAAGCTCTGCGCCGGCGGCAGCTTCGACAGCGGGATCGCGCGTGGCGAGCGCTTGCCCATCTTGCGCGCGATCGACATCGGCGTTTCCGGGCACTGCGTGTTCTCGGTGAATGGATTGACCACCGGCATATCGGCGGCCGGGACCGCCGCGGCGCCGATCAATGCGGCGAGAAGGAGGGACATGGCACGGCTCCTTTCACCGCCGCCAATACCACTTGCGGGCTAGACCGTGAAGCTCTCGCCGCAGCCGCAGGCGCCCTTGGCGTTGGGATTGTCGAATACGAAGCCGGCGGCGAAATCGTCCTCGGCCCAGTCCATCACCGATCCGATCAGATAAAGGATGCTCGCGCCGTCGACGTAGAAGACACCGCCGGGCGTTTCGATCTTCTCGTCGAACGCATTCTCTTCCGCGACATAATCGACCGAATAAGCGAGGCCCGAGCAGCCACGGCGCGGGGTCGACAGCTTGACCCCGATGGCGCCGGCGGGCGCCTTGGCCATCAGCTCGGCGATGCGGTCCAGCGCTGCGCTGGTCAGCGTAATCGCGGCCGGGCGTGCACGGACCTTGGTTTCCTTGTTCATTATAGCATTCCCAATTCGAGCCGCGCTTCGTCGCTCATTTTCGACGGGTCCCACGGCGGATCCCAGACGATGTTGACCACGGCGTCGCGGATGCCAGGCACCGACAGCACGCGCAGCTCGACCTCGTTGGGCAAGGATTCCGCGACCGGGCAATGCGGCGTCGTCAGCGTCATGGCGATGGTCGCGTCGCCATCTTCGGAAATATCGACGTCGTAGATCAGTCCGAGCTCGTAAATATCGACCGGGATTTCGGGGTCGTAGATCGACTTCAGGGCCTCGACCACCGATGCCTGGAGGTCGCTTCCCGGACCGCCCGCCGGCTCCACTTCTTTCTCGCCCGCAAGGAAGCCGGCGAGATAGTCGCGCTTGCGCTCGAACTCCGGTGTGACCCGGGCGCGCGGCGGCGGCGTGACGTCCGTCACTTCTTCCGCCTCGACCTTGCGCTCCTCGTTCATCACCCGAAAATCCGTTTCACTTGCTCAATGCCGCGCACCAGGGCCGCGATGTCCGAGCTGTCGCTGTGCGCCGCGAAGCTCGCCCGCGCCGTCGCCTCGATCCCGAGCCAGCGCATCAGCGGCTGCGCGCAATGATGGCCGGCACGGACGGCGACGCCCGCATCATCCAATATGGTGGCGGTGTCGTGCGGATGCACCCCGTCAACGTTGAAGCTGACGATGCCGGCGCTGTCCTCGGGGCCGTAGAGCGTGATTCCGTCGATCGCCGACAGCGCCGCGCGGGCCTCGGCGACGAGCGCCGATTCGTGGGCGTGGATGGCGTCGAGCGACAAATTCTCGACCCAGTTCACCGCGGCATGCAGCCCAACCGCGCCGACAATGTGCGGCGTACCCGCCTCGAACCGCGCGGGCGGGTCGAGGTAGGTCGTTTCCTCGAATGTGACCTTTTCGATCATCGCGCCGCCACCCTGCCACGGTGGCATGGCGGCCAACAGTTCAGCGCGACCCCACAAGCAGCCGATGCCCGTCGGGCCGTAAAGCTTGTGCGCGGAAAAAGCGTAGAAGTCGGCGCCGATGCTCGCGACATCGACCGGCAGCCGCGGCACGGCCTGGCACCCGTCGAGCAGCAGCAGTGCGCCCTTCGCATGGGCAATGTCGGCGGCGCGCCTGGCGTCTAGGATCGAGCCGAGCACGTTGGACACGTGCGCGAAAGCGACCACGCGATGGTCCTCGGTCAGCAGCGCTTCGGCGGCGTCGAGATCGATCTGGCCGTCGGGCGTCAGCGGCACCGGATCGACTGCGTAACCGGCGAGCTGCCACGGCACGATGTTGCTGTGATGCTCGAGCTGCGACACGAGCACG
>Ga0070665_100003343_pt1 | contig 17171 bp, 15 predicted proteins | sample KBSS13metaG_FD_65862 | JGI IMG/M metagenome (GOLD analysis project Ga0070665, IMG submission 65862) | Switchgrass rhizosphere microbial communities from Kellogg Biological Station, Michigan, USA - KBS S1-3 metaG | ecosystem: Host-associated > Plants > Roots > Rhizosphere > Soil ... | reverse complement strand
ACCGCGTCGGCCTTCCCGGCCGGAACTTTCAACTCGTAGTTCGTGTCGCGGACGGGCGTCGTCCAACGGCGAAGCTCTGGGTTCAGGGCCTGAATCTCGTCGATGGACGAGTCGGTCCATTCAGCGATCCGGCGGAGATCCACGGGCCGGGGCAGCGTCACTTTCTCGAAGGTCGCCGGCTCCTCGGCCTCGAAGTCGAAGCCGTACTGCGACGGGTTTCTGGCGATGACGATCGCCGCAAGAATCATCGGGACGTATTCGCGGGTCTCGCGCGGGAGAATCTTCGACTTCTCAGCCAGCGTCCAGAAATTGTCGACCCGCGCGGTCTTCAGCGCGCGCTGCATGCGGCCGGGACCGCCGTTATAGGACGCGAGCGCCAGATGCCAGTCGCCGCCGAAAATCTTGCTCAGCGTGTGGAGATACTTGGCAGCGGCGACTGTCGCCTTTTCCGGGTCGGACCGCTCGTCGATGTACCAGTCACGCCGTAAGCCGTTTTCGAGGCCCGTTCCCGACATGAACTGCCAGACGCCCTTCGCGTTGGTCCGCGAAAGCGCGTTGGGCTTGAAGGCGCTCTCCACCAGCGGCACATACGCCAGGTCGAGGGGTAGTCCCTCGGCGCGGAAGACGTTCTGAATCATCGGCAGGTACTTGCTGCCGCGCTTCATGCCTTCTTCGATGAAATCGTGGAGCCGTCCCTGGAACAGGCTGATGTACGACAGCACGCGCTGGTTCAACGGAATCGGGATGTCGTGGGTGCCGACCAAAAGATCAGACTGAACGGCGTCTTTTAGATTGGGGTCCGAAGGGGCCGTCAGGGTTGCCGACTGCGCCAGCAACTCGTCGATGGACGCCGGCTCGTATTTCTTCTCGGTAAAACCGTCTCCGGCGGCGAGCGCGCGGACCTCGTAGGCGCTGATGCGGTCCACGAGGCGATCGAAATGTTCGCGGATTCGGGGCTCGGTCCTCGCGCCGTACGGCGATTCGAGCAACACGTCGATCGCGCGGTTGAATTCCTGTTTGGCCGCCTCGACGTGGCCTTGTTCGAGCTCCCGCTGTCCGGCCTTGAAGGCGCGATCCGAAGAGTCGATGAGCGTCAGAACGGGATCTTCGATGGGAACCGCGGGTGTCGGAGGAGGCGTTTTGACTGAAGGGGTCGCTGCGGCCGGGGGCGTCGGTCTGACTTGAGTGCCCTGAGTCTTCAGGCTCGAACTACATGCGGTGACTGCCGGAAGTAACGCGACGAAGGCAAATCGCCGCCAGTCAGTTCTGAGCATAATCTGGGCGCTCCGCGACGACGACCGGGGACCAAATGGCCTGGGCGATCGTGTCGTAAGTCGCCCCCACGGTGGGGGCTCCGTGTTTTCGCACAGGGCAGACAATCGCCGCCCCGCTTCTATGGCCGAGTCAGTCTAGCAAACGACCATATGCTGGTCAACAATAAGTCCAGTCGGCTCAGCAATTGGGTGCAGAATCGTTAACCGCGCCAGGGGGCGACGGTAAATACGCGGTTCGCGTCGCCGAGATCACGCGCCGACGGCGTCACGATCGCGCGCTCCGAAACTACCAGTTTCTGCCCTGTCTTGATCGCCAGCCTGACGTCCTCTTCGCAGACGAAATCCATCGGGGTCAGACCTGGGTCTGACCCAGGTCTGACCCCAGGCTCATTTTTGCCAGGGAAAATCGCGTCAGGGTCAGACCTGGGTCTGACCTGGGTTTGACCTGGGTCTGACCTGAATCCACGCGAGCCGAGGAAGTCGTCGATTCGGCGGGACAGGATTTCGGCGCTGATGCCGGCCGACGCGGGTGTTTTGACAGCGGCGCTCGGCAGGCGAGGTTGATCGACCTTGGACGCACCTGCCGGCCGTTCCCACCGGCTGACCGTCGGCGTAAGCTCGTACGCGACTCGTTTGATGTTCAGCAGGTGACGAGGCGAGATGTTGTCCGACGTAATGTTGCCGCCGTAACCGCCGCAACCAAGCGTCATCGCCGGATCGAGACCGGTCGACAAGCCGACCGATCCGTGGGTCGTGGGCGAGTTGACGACGATGCGGAAGGCCGGTTTGTGCAGTCCGAACTCCAGGATGATCTGGTCGTTCTGCGAGTGGACCGACATCGTGTGTCCCATGCCGCCGTATCGGAGGATCTGTTTGCAGCGCTCGCACCCCTCCCGCCAGTCCTTCACGACGTAGTACGCCAGCACCGGACACAGTTTTTCGATGGACAGCGGGTAGTCGCGTCCGACTCCCACCAGCGGCGCGACGAGAATCCGCGTCTCCGACGGAACGGTGATGCCGCACTTGCCGGCGATGAAGACCGCCGACTTGCCGACGAGGGCGGGGTTGGGGAGACGTTGAGGCGTGACGAGCACACGCGCCACCGCATCCATTTCGGCGACGTTCATGAAGTACGCGCCCTGTGCCTGGAACTCGCGCTTTACCTCTTCGTTGATGACCTCTTCGACGACAGCGGCGTTTTCCGTTGAGCAGAGCACGCCGTTGTCGAACGTCTTGCCCGTGACGATGTCGTGGACGGCCTTCTTCACGTTCGCCGACCGCTCGATGAACGCCGGCGCATTCCCCGGACCGACGCCGTAGGCGGGCTTCCCGGCGCTATACGCGGCACGAACCAGGCCCATGCCGCCCGTCGCCAGGATTACGGCGACGTCGCGCTGCTTCATCAGCTCCTGCGTCCCCTCGATCGTCACCGTCGTCATCCAGTTGATGGATCCTGACGGAGCGCCGGCCCGGCGGGCCGCCTCCTCCATGACCTCAGCGACGCGCGTGATGCACTTGACGGCCGACGGATGCGGGCTGAGCACAATCGTGCAGCGCGCCTTGAGGGCGATGAGAATCTTGTAAATCGCGGTCGACGTCGGGTTCGTCGAGGGGACGATGGCCGCGACGACGCCAAACGGCTCGGCGATTTCGATGACGCGGCGATCCTCGTAACGTGCGATCACGCCGACCGTCTTCATCGGCCGGATGAATTCGTACACCTTCTGCGACGAGAAGAGATTCTTCTGAATCTTGTCTTCGACCACACCGTAGCCGGTCTCCTCCACGGCGAGGCGGGCGAAGGCTTCGGCCGCGGGGGTAGCCGCCGCGGCCATCGCGTCGACGATCCGGTCGATCTGTTCCTGGCTGAACTCCGCCAACTCGAGCCACGCCTGTTTCGCGCGGCGGGCGAGCGCCCGGGCCTCGGCTATCGACGTGAGATCGCGATCTGTTTGTGGGCTGCTGACGGATTCGGCCATCGTCCTGAAGGCTCTTCACCGCGGACCGAAGGGGGCCGCCGGTTGTCCGTTGAAGGCTAGGGGGTTCCCTTCGGTAATATCCGCTCGACTTCCGCGTGCGGCCTGGGGATGACGTGAACGGAGATGAGCTCGCCGACTCGCCGGGCGGCGGCGGCCCCTGCATCGACTGCGGCCTTCACCGCACCGACATCGCCGCGGCACAGGACGGTGACGTAGCCGGCGCCGATATATTCCTTCCCGATGAGGACCACGTTCGCCGCCTTGACCATGGCGTCGGCCGCCTCGACCGAACCGATGAGACCGCGAGTTTCGACGAGGCCGAGGGCATCCTGGCTCATGATATTGGGTGACGGCCAGCGCCACCGAAGCGCGCGGGCTCGAAGGCGGGAACTCTAACAGATTGCGGGGGATGCGGCAACTGCGCTATCATCCCGGCACACCATCTTTCACCATCGTTTCGGCTCGACAGCAATCGCCGCTCAACCATGATTCGACGTTCCACGCGTTCAACTTTCGCGCTCGGTCTTGCAGCGCTTGTCGCGCTGTCGGGCGCGCTCTCGGCCTGCCGGCGTAAAGAGGCGCCGGCGCCGCCGATGGCGACCCCCAGCGTCACCCTCAACCACGATAAGACGCCCCTCGGCAGCCCTATCGATATCACCTACAAATTCGTCGTCGCCAGCGATGCCAAATTCACCGAAGACCTCAGGGTCATGGTGCACGTGGTCGACGCTGACGACGAGCTGATTTTCGCCTTCGATCACAATCCGCCGGTCCCGACGACTCAGTGGAAGCCCGGACAGACCGTCGAATACACCAGGACCGTGTTCGTCCCCATCTATCCCTATGTCGGCGAGGCCACGATCCAGGTGGGCCTGCACTCGACGACGACGCAGAAGCGCGTCGCGCTCGCCGGCGACGATGCGGGTCAGCACGCCTACAAGGTGGCCAAGCTTCAACTGCAGCCGCAGACGGAGAACGTCTTTACGGTCTTCAAGGACGGCTGGCATCCCGGCGAGATCGCGGAGCACAACAGCACGGTGGAATGGCAGTGGACGAAGAAAGACGCGACGCTGTCGTTCAAGAACCCGAAGAAGGACTGCACGTTCTTTCTCGACCTGGATAATCCGGGCAGCGTGTTGAACGAGCCGCAGCAGGTCAAGGTCACGATGGGTGGCGACGTGCTCGACTCCTTTACGCTGCAGCCGAAACAGCCCGAACTGCGAAGGATTCCGCTGAAAGCGTCCCAGTTGGGCGGGGGAGATGTGGCGGAGCTCGTCATTTCGGTCGATAAGACCTACGTGCCGGCCGTGCTTGTGGCGGGAAACAAGGATCCGCGAGAATTGGGCGTCCGCGTCTTTCACGCGTACATCGATCCGAGATAGTGAATGCGTCAAGGACCCAGAGGTAACGAAGGCCACAAAGCCGGCGCGTGCCACGCTCGCGTAGCGCGTGTCGGCTTTGTGGCCTTCGTCTCCTTTGTGTCCTTGATGGCTTTCGCACGCCCCGTGGAGGCGGAGCTGGTTTTTTTCAACACGGGACGGTCGCTCTCGGTGAAAGGGCATCGAGTCGAGGGCGATTCGCTCGTGCTCGTTCTCCGCGGCGGAGGAGAAATCGTCTGCGAGACTTCGATCGTGGCGCGTTTCGAACCCGACGAGGTGCCGTATCCGGAACCGGAAGCCGAGGCACCGGCGGCGACGGTCCAGCAGGCCGCAGCGGCTGGACCCTACAGTGAAATCATCGAACGCGTCGCGGCGGAGCAGGACGTGCCGGTCAAGCTGGTGCGCGCCGTGATTCAGGTCGAGTCCGCATACAACGTGCGGGCGCGGTCGTCGAAGGGCGCGATGGGGCTCATGCAGCTCATGCCGGCCACCGCGCGGCTCTACGACGTGGCCGACCCGTACGATCCGGCGTCGAATATCGAGGCGGGTATCAAGCACCTGAAATCGCTGCTGCAGCGGCTGCCGGTCGCGTTGGCACTGGCCGCGTATAACGCCGGCGAGGCCGCGGTGCAGCGTTTCAACGGCATTCCGCCGTACCCGGAGACGCGCAGCTACGTCTCGCGAATTCTCGCCCTCGCAAACCGGTAGCAAAACCGCGCAACCTCCCAGCCGTTCGCGGCGCAGCACGGTCTAAGCACTCAAGGAGATCGTGCCAAAGTTGATACAATCACGGCAGATCTGACAGGTCTGACGCAACGGAGGCATCAGCGACTGTGGAATTCCGCTGCCGGCTCGCATCGCCCAACGGGGAAATCGTGGAAGGCGTGTACATCGCCGACAGCGAAGCCCGTCTGCGCCACGAGCTCGAGGAGAAAGGGCTGTTCGTCCTCTCGCTGCAACCCAAGGGCTCGATCGCGGGGGTTGCTCTCAATCTTCCGCAGCGCAAGGGCATCAACACACGGGAGTTCCTGGTGTTCAACCAGGAGCTCGCGACTCTTCTGAAGGCCGGTATGCCGCTCGTGCAGTCGCTCGACCTGCTGAAGCGGCGCGTCACGTCGCCCTCATTCCGGCGTGTGCTGGACGACGTGCACGAGAAGGTTCGATCGGGCACGGCCCTGTCGGATGCCTTCGATTCGCATCGGGATTTGTTTCCCAGCGTTTACACAGCGTCGCTGCTTGCGGGTGAGCGCAGCGGCAACCTCGACGCGATGCTGCGGCGCTATGTCGAATACACCAAGGTCGTCGCGACGGTGAAGCGCAAGACCGTCTCGGCTCTGGTGTATCCCGCCATCCTCATTTCGCTGGCCCTGGCGATGGTGACCTTCATCGTGCTGAAGGTCGTCCCCGCGTTCCAGGACTTTTACGGGACCTTCGGCGCGGAACTGCCGTTCAGCACGCGCATCATCGTCGGGGTGTCGGAAATCCTGCGCGCGCACTTCCTGGTCGTCATCGCAGGGCTGGTCGGAGGAGTCGTCGCCTTTTTTGGCTGGCTGCGCCGTTCCGGACAGCAGGCGCGTTTCGATCGCATGCTGCTGCGGCTGCCGATGCTCGGCCAGGTCGCGAGGAAGTTCGCGACATCCCAGATGGCGCGAACGCTGGCGACGCTGCTCGGCGGCGGCCTTCCGCTGGTCAACGCGCTCGATATCGCGGCGAGGTCCGTCGGCAACCAGTTCATGGCCAACCAGCTCGGCATCGTCAGCGGACGAGTGAGGGAAGGGGAGTCGTTTGCGGCGGCGCTCGAAGCGCGGCACGTGTTCCCCGAGGTGGCTGTGAAGATGGCCGAGGTCGGCGAGTCGACCGGCGCGCTTCAGGAGATGCTGAACACGGTCGCCGATTTCTACGACGAGGAAATTGCCACGACAATGGACCGCTTCGTGACCCTGGTCGAACCGGTTCTGCTCATCGTGATGGGATTGATCATCGCGGGGTTGGTGCTGGCTTTGTACATGCCGTTGTTCCAGCTCAGCTCGGTCCTTGCGGGATAGACTGATGGCTACGACACCAAACGCCGATCTGCCTCCCGTTCCGGTCGATCTCGGCCCGATCAGCGACGTCGATCATCGCGAGGAGCTCGAGCGCGCGCAGCGGCTCGCCGAGCGCTACCGCCTCGAGTTCATCGACATGGACACGTTCAAGATCGATCAGGATCTGTTCCGGTCGATCCCGGCCGACCTCATGCTTCGGTACGGCTTCGTGCCGTATCGTCGCGCGGGAAAGTCGCTGGAGATCGTGGTGTCGGATCCCACCGATCTTCCGATGATCGACGAGCTCGGTGTGCTGCTCGCGACGCCGATCAAAGTGGTCGTCGGGCCGCGCAGCGCCATCGATTCGATCTTGAAGAAGAGCGAGAGCTCGCAGCGCGTGCTCGAAGACGCGACCGAGAGCTTTCAGCTGCAGCTGCTGAAGGAAGAGGAAAACGGCGAGGACAGCCTCACGGTCGAGCGGCTGACGAGCGACATCAGCCCTGTCATTCGCCTGGTGGACTCGACGATCTTCACCGCCATCCAGCGGCGCGCGAGCGACATTCACATCGAGACGGCCGACGACGCGGTGAACGTGAAATACCGGATCGACGGCGTGCTCCAGTCGGCGATGCGGCCGATCGCGAAGCAGTTCCACAGTTCGATCATCTCGCGCATCAAGGTCATGGCGGAGCTCGACATCGCCGAGAAGCGCGTGCCGCAGGACGGCCGGTTCAAGCTGCGGATGCCGGGCAAGACCATCGACTTCCGCGTCTCGGTGATGCCGAGCGTCCACGGCGAAGACGCGGTCATCCGTATTCTCGACAAGGAATCGATCAGCGAGCAGTTCACCGAGCTCCGGCTCGACATCCTCGGTTTTCCCGAAGCGGAGCTGAAGCGGTTCCGGAAGTACATCGCCGAGCCGTACGGGATGGTGCTGGTCACCGGGCCTACCGGCAGCGGAAAGACGACGACGCTCTACGCGGCGTTGTCCGAGATCAAGTCGATCGAGGACAAGATCATCACGATCGAAGACCCGGTCGAGTATCAGCTTCGCGGTATCACGCAGATTCCGATCAACGAGAAGAAGGGGCTGACGTTCGCGAGAGGCCTGCGCTCGATTCTGCGCCACGATCCCGACAAGATCATGGTCGGCGAGATTCGCGACAACGAAACCGCGCAGATCGCCATCAACTCGGCGCTCACGGGCCATCTCGTGTTCACGACGGTCCACGCCAACAACGTCCTGGATGTGCTCGGGCGCTTCCTGAACATGGGCGTGGAGGCCTACCAGTTCGTGTCGGCGCTCAACTGCGTGCTGGCGCAGCGCCTCGTGCGCAACATCTGTCACCACTGCAAGCGTCCGACTCGTGTGACGCGACTTCTGCTCGAGGAGTCCGGTCTCGATCCGGCACTGGAGCACACCCACACGTTCTACGAGGGGATCGGCTGCATCGAGTGCGGAGGTACCGGGTACAAGGGACGCACGGCGATCTGCGAGCTCCTGGATCTGAGCGACCATATCCGCGAAATGATTCTCGAGAAGCGGCCTACGTCGGAGATCAAGAAGGCGGCGCGAGAGGAAGGCATGCGCTTCCTTCGCGAGTCGGCCGTCGAGCAGGTGATGCTCGGCAGGACGACGCTCCGCGAAATCAACAAGGTCACGTTCGTCGAATGAGCATGCTGACTTCATGGCGCGAAGGCGCAACCCCGGCGGTCGCCGTGGAGGTTGCAGCCGGCCGGGTGTCGGCCGCCAGCCTGGAATGGCGCGGCGGCCAGCCCGTCGTGGCGGGTCACGCTTTCGAGCCGTTGCCGCAGGGTGCGCTCGTGCCGTCGCTCGTGGGGGCCAATGCCGTCGATCGTCCGACGGTGGTGGCCGCACTGACGCGGCTGCTCGAAAAAATGGGACGCCCGCGCCGCGTCGGACTGATTCTTCCCGACGTCGTCGGCAAGGTGTCGCTCGTGCGATTCGAGCAGCTGCCGGCCAAGTCGCAGGATCTCGATCAGCTGGTGCGCTGGCAAGTGCGGAAGAGCGCGCCATTCGGGATCGACGACGCGCAGGTGTCCTACGTGCCGGGCCTCAGCGCCGCCGACGGTCACGAGTTTGTCGTCACGCTCGCGAAGCGCGCGATCATCGAGGAGTACGAGCAGTTGTGCGCGGCCGCCGGCGCGCACGCGGGGCTCGTCGATCTGACGACGCTCAACGTCATTAACGCGGTGCTTGCCGGCAGCGGTGCTCCGACCGGCGACTGGCTCCTCGTCAACATCGCTGCGGATTACACGTCGATCGCGCTGCTGCGCGGGCCCGCGCTGATCTTCTTCCGCAACCGCTCGGCGGAGACCGACGGCACGCTCGCCGATCTGGTGCACCAGTCGGCGATGTACTACGAGGACCGCTTGAAGGGCGGAGGGTTCTCGCGCGTGATCGTTTCCGGCGCCGCGGCGGCAGGCGGTCAGCAATCGAGTGACGTCGACGAACTGCGGCGAAGCCTTGAGAGCCGTCTCAGGACCCCGGTCGAGACGGTGGATCCCCGGACCGCGGCTGCGCTCGCCGATCGCATCACGGCCGCGCCGGCGCTGCTGGACGCGCTGACGCCGCTCATCGGCCTGCTGCTGCGAGATCGCGCCGAGGTGAGCGCGTGATCCGCACGAACCTTTCGACGCGGCCGTTCTACAACGAGCGGCTGGTCCACATGTGGCTGATCGCGGTGGCGGTCGCGGTGCTCGCAGCCACGGCATTCAACGTATCGAGGGTCCTCAGGTACTCGCGGAGCGATACCCGGCTGCAGACACAGGCGTCCGGCGACGAGTCTCGCGCCGCCGATCTTCGTCGTCAGGCGGCGCGGCTGCGAGCGAGCGTGGACCCGAAACAGGTCGACTTCGCGGCGGCCGATGCCCGCCAGGCAAACGACTTGATCGATCGCCGCACGTTCTCGTGGACCGAGCTGTTCAACCGTTTCGAGACGACGCTTCCTGACGACGTCCGCATCGCGTCGGTGAAGCCGCGTGTGGATCGCGACCGCGGCATCCTGCTCACCATCAACGTGCTCGCAAAAACGGTGGACGACGTGAGCACGTTCATCGAGAACCTCGAGAAGACCGGCGCGTTCATGAACATCCGTCCTGCGGACGAACGCATGGACGACTCCGGACTGCTCATCTCGAGCCTCGAAGGCGTGTACGTGCCGGCAGCGGGGAAGCCGGCGGTTCGCGGCGGAGGGCGGCGCTGATGCCCCTCTGGAAGCGGATCCTCCTCGAAAAACGCGCGGTCGTCGTTCCGCTCGTCATCGGCGTCGTCGCCAACATCGCCGCCTACGGCCTGTGGGTGTACCCGCTCGGCGTCAAGTCTGCCGGCGCGGCCGATCGGGCGGCCGCCGCGTCGCGTTCGCTCGAGGCGGCCCAGAAGGAAATGGCCTCGGCGCGGGCGCTGGTGGAAGGGAAGTCGCGCGCGGAGCAGGAGCTGTCCACCTTCTTCGACAAGGTGCTGCCGGCGGATCTGCCGTCCGCGCGAAACCTGACGTATGCCGCGCTGCCTTCTCTCGCGAAGCAGAGCAACGTCAAGCTCGTCGATCGCCGGTTCGAGGTGGACAAGACCGAGAAAAACGCGCGCCTCGGCCTCCTGAAGGTCCACACGGCGTGGCAATGCGACTACGAGAGTTTCAGACGGTTTATTTACGCATTGGAGACCGCCTCGCCGTTCGTGATCATCGACGACGTCGAGCTGGCGCAGAGCGATCCGGCCAAGCCGCTCACCTTGGTCATGGAGCTCTCGACCTACTTCCGGCTGGGAGCCAATGGCAACTGAGCGCAGCCGGCAGATCGTGCTCGGTGTCCTGGTCGTCATCCTGCTGTTCATCATCGTGAGGATGTGGCCGGGCACGTCCGCCGCGCCGGGCTCGACGTCTAACCAGCCAGGGGTTCCCGCCGCGACGACCGCGAGGAGTCAGTCGCAGGCGACGCCTGCGGCGCCGGCACCGCCCGCTGTACACCTCGATGCGTTGAAGGGCGAGCGGCCGAAGCCGGAAGCCACGGAACGGAATCTGTTCCGGTTCAAGCAGAAGGCGCCGCCGGCGCCCCCGCCGGCGCCGGTACGGCCGCAGCCGATTGAGACGCCGGCGCCTGCGGGTCCGCCGCCGCCTCCGCCGATCCCGCCGATCACGCTCAAGTTCATCGGGATCGTCGAAGCCACGGAGCACGGAGAGAAGATCGCGATCCTCAGCGACGGCCGGAATGCGCCGTTTTACGGGAAAGAAGGCGCTATCATCGAGGGCCGCTACCGGATATTGAAGATCGGAGTGGAGTCGGTGGAGCTCGCGTACGCGGACGGCCGGGGCCGGCAAACGATTCGACTGACAGGATCATGAAATTGCAGATGGCCAATTTCAGATGGCAGATTGACTGGAGGCAGCTCGGAGGCGCCGTCGTCGTGGCACTTCTGGCCGGCGGGTGCGCTGCGGGCTCGGCGTTCCGGCAAGGCGAGGCGCTCACGAAGGCCGGCAACCTCGACGAGGCCGTGGTCGCGTATCGCAAAGCGGCGCAGGCAGCGCCCGACAACGCGACGTACCGCATCACGCTCCAGCGCACGCTTCAGGCCGCCTCGCGTGCGCATCTGGAAAAGGCGCACGAGTTCGAGCGAGAAGATCAGCTGGAGGCGGCCCTCGGCGAGTACAAGGAAGCGAGCGAATACGACCCGAGCAACCGGACGGCTTCGGCGAAGGTGGCGGAACTCGATCGAACGATTCGAGAACGCATCGAGGCATCGCGGCCCAAGCCTGCGATCGTGGGGATGCGCGAGCGCGCGCGACAGGCGTCGGCCGAACCGATCCTGAACCCGGCCTCGCGCGAGCCGCTCAACTTTCACTTCAACAACGTCAGCCTACGCGACATCCTGAATGCGATTGGCGCGGCGCACGGCATCAGCGTCAGCTTCGATCGCGAGTTTGCCGACCGTGCCGCCACCGTCAACCTCGAGGGGATCGCGCTCGAGCCGGCGCTGAATCAGATCATGACGATGAACCAGCTCTCCTACAAAGTGCTGGGCGAGAAATCGATCTTCGTCTTTCAGGACATTCCCACGAAGCACGTGCAGTACGACGATCAGGTCATTCGCACGTTCTACCTGTCGCACGCGGACTCGACGGAAGTTCAGCAGATCCTCAGCACCATCATCCGGCTTCCCGGTATCGCGGTACAGCCGGCGATCACCGGCAACAAGACGGCCAACTCGATCACGGTTCGCGGCACGACCGCGATCGTCGGGATCCTCGAGAAGATCATCGAGCAGAACGACAAGCCGCGCGCCGAAGTCGTGATCGACGTCGAGATTCTCGAGGTCGATCGCGCGAAGAGCAAAACCTACGGGTTGAATCTCTCGGAGTACGCGCTGGGCGGAGTCTTCTCCCCTGAAACGTCGCCGAGCAATACGACGACCGGCGCTATCGGCGCGACTGGCGGCACGGGCGGGACCGGGACGACGAGCACCAATACCGGTACGTCGACAGGGCCGAGCCAGGTGAAGTCGCCGCCGCCATTCAACCTGAACACGATCTCCCGCGGCGTCAGCACGGCCGACTTTTATCTTGCGGTCCCGACCGCTATCGTGCGCTTTCTCGAAAGCGACACGAACACCAAGGTCATCGCGAAGCCGCAGCTGCGGGGCGCTGAAGGAACGAAGCTCACGCTCAATCTCGGTCAGCGCATTCCGGTGATTTCGACCAGTTATACGCCGATTGCGACAGGCGGCGCGGGCGTGAATCCTCTGAGCTCGTATCAGTATCAGGACATCGGCGTCAACGTCGACATGACGCCGACGGTGACGCTCGACGGCGACATCCGCCTGGATCTGACGCTGGACAACAGTCAGCTCGGTCCGGACACCAACGTCGGCGGCGTGACGGTACCGTCGTTCGTTCAGCGCAAGGTCAGCACGCGCCTGCGCCTGCGCGACGGCGAATCGAACCTGCTCGCCGGCCTGTTGCAGACCACCGACACGAAAGGCGTGTCAGGTTTCCCGGGACTCATCCACGTTCCGTTCCTCAGCGATCTGTTTGCGGGCAACACGGTCACGAGCAATCAGACTGAAATCGTGATGCTGCTCACGCCGCACATCGTGCGGGCGCACGAGATCACGGAAACGGATCTGCGGCCGATCTTCATCGGCTCGCAGCAGAATCTCGGCATCGGCGGGCCGCAGCCGATGATCGCGCCGCAGCAACCCGACGCCGGGCCGCCGCCCGCGGCGGCACCGCCGGCCGCTGCTCCTGCCGCCGGAACGCTGGGACCCACGCCGGTTGGCCGCGGGCCGGGAGGCACCACGGTGGCCGCGCCGCCCGGATCGTCGCCAGTACCGGGAACCGTCGTGTTGCCGCAAGCGACGCCGCCCACGCAGCAGCCTGCGGTTGTTCCGCCGGCCGCTGTCGATACGCAGCCGCTTCCCCCGTCGCCTCAGGCGCCAGCGACGCCTCCGCAGCCACCACCGACTCCGGCTCAGCCGCCGGCGCCGGCCGCGCAGGCACCAGCGGCGGTTCCAACGACTTCTTCGGGAATCGGGTCCGCCCAGGTGCTGATCTCTCCGCCGGGGCCGACGTTCCGTGTGGGTGGAGGTCCGTACACCGTTCCGCTGCTGATCAACGAAGCGTCGAGGATTTCGACGGTCACGCTGACGCTCATCTTCGATCCGGCGAGGCTTCGCGTGAATCGAGTGCAGGAAGGCAGCTTCCTTCGTTCGGGCGGCGTGCCTGTCGTGTTCACGCAATCGGTGAACGGCAATCGGATCGACATCACGCTGTCGCGCGGGGGCGACGCGACCGGTGCGTCGGGCACGGGCGTTCTCGCCGCGATTCTCTTCGATGCAATCGGGCCCGGCCCTGCGACGCTGACCCTCAGCGGATCGGCCACCGGGCCTGGCGGTGCGGCGATGGGCCTTCGATTTACGCCGGTGACGATCACCGTGCAGCCGTAGGGCAATGCATGATGGAACGCGCGTAGCCGGAGACAACGCGGCCGCAGAAGTCACCGCATCTTTGCGTTTCCAGCGGTGGGCCGCCTCGGGTTATACGTTCGTCGAGCTGCTGGTCGTTGCGACGATCGTGCTGATCCTGGCGTCGGCCATCATGCCGCTGGCGCGAGTTACCGCGGCGCGTTCACGTGAGGCCGAGCTCCGGCGCGCGCTGCGCGAGATCCGCACGGCGATCGACAAATACAAGGATGCGGCGGACCTCGGGCAGATCGGCGCGCTCGAGATCAAAGTGGGCAGCGAGAACTACCCGCCCGACTTGCAGACGCTGGTGGACGGTGTGACGGCGGCCAACGATGCGACCGGACGGAAGCTCAAGTACCTCCGACACATTCCAATCGACCCGATGACGCGCGGTACCGAGTGGGGCATGCGGTCGTACCAGGACAAGCCGGACTCGACGCGATGGGGCGGCCAGAACGTGTTCGACGTCTACACGACCTTCGACGGCAAGGCCCTCGATGGGACGAAGTACAAGGACTGGTAGAGAGGGAATTGTGAGCAGGCGCGTGTTCAACCGCGGATTTACGCTGATCGAGCTGATGGTCGTGATGTCGCTCATCGTCATCCTGACGACGATGGGGCTGGCGCAGTACCGGAACAGCGTGACCTACGCCCGGGAAGGCGTGTTGAAGGAGGATCTGTTCCGTCTGCGCGACGCGATCGACCAGTACTATGCCGACAAGGGGCAGTATCCCAGTACGCTGGATGCGCTCGTCAGCGACGGGTACGTCCGCAAGCTGCCCGAGGATCCATTCACGAAAAGCAATTCCACCTGGCAGACGATTCCCGCAGAACCCGATCCCAACAATCCCACGGCTGAAGCCGGCGTCTACGATGTCAAGAGCGGCTCCGATGCCACCGCGCTCGACGGCACGAAGTACGCCGAGTGGGATTAGTTCGCGCCCACCGACTGATCGCGCTCTACGGAATCACGACAGACGTGGAAGTCGTCGCGCCCTGGACGCCGTTGACGGTTTGCGCGTTGACGGACGCGAAGACTCTGTACGTGCCCTGGCTGACGTAAGCGTGCGTGTTGACCGGCTTCGTTGTCAGTTCCGACACGCCATCGCCCCAGTCCCACTGAACTCCGGTGATGTTGGCAGATGGCACACCGCTGCCTGCATACGTCGCAGAGACGTTGCACGGCGTCGGCGTCCCGTGCGTCGCCGGTGTGCACGTGAGGGTCACGCTAAGAGCCGCCACCGGCGTTCCGGGCTGAGCCGGCGGGTCGGTCACCACCACGCTCGCGCTCGAGGAAGAGGTCACGCTCGAAGACACGGTCGCCACGTAGGTGCCGGCCCTGCCGTACGTGTGTGAAATGGCGAAGGCCGTCGACTGATCGTTCGCGCCGTCCCCGAACGACCAGCTCCATGTCGCACCGCTTACGCTGGAACTGACGCTGAAGACGACCGGCACGCCGGTCGTGGCGCTTCCGGTCACATTCAGGAACGCCACCGGCAGCGTCGGCGTTGTGGGCGGCGTACTCCCTCCCGTCGAGACGACCAGCATGTGCGCACTGAGCGTGCCCACTGCCGCTGTCACGTCGGCGGTGTCGTTCGCCGTGAGCGTGGCCGTCGCCACGCCGTTCACGCCCGTTGCGGCCTGGGCCGGCGCAATCGTGCCGCGGGTGGTCGCGAACGTCACGACGACGTTCGGTAACCCTGCGCCATTCACGTTCTGCACGGTCGCCGATATGGTGGCCGTGCCCGATTGCGTTCCGGTCCCCGGCGACGCACCCACACTGACTTGAGCGGGCGCCGAGAGATTGACAACCGGAGGGCCCGGCTGCGCGGGGTTTTCGTACGCACACCCCGCGATGCCAGGCAACGTCAGGACAACGGCCACGCAGGCCAGTTTCTTCAACATGGTGCCCGTCACGACGCGGAGATGGACACGGCGGTGGTGCCAGTCGTCACCTGGCCCGTCGTGTCGATGACGGTCACCGTCACCGTGTATGTTCCCGCAGCCGTGTAGACATGTGGGACCGACGCCGACGCCGCGCCTCCCAGATCCGCAGACTGACCGTCGCCGAAGTCGATCCTGAGATCCTGCACGCTGATGCCGTTCGCCAGCGTCACCTGGATTTGCAGCGTGGTCTGCGCACCGGCATGGCCGGGCACCGGCGACGGCGTGATGATGATCGTCGGACGCGGCACGGGAATCACGGTGACCGACGTCGACACCGTGCTCCTGTTGCCGCTCGCGTCGATCACCGTCCCGGTGACCACGTATGTGCCGGCGACTCTGAAGACGTGAGACGCGGCGGCCGTACCCGTCACCGCACCAAGATCCTGCACACCGCTGCCGTCACCCCAGTTGACGCTGAGGTCGCGCACGGCGGCGCCGTTAGTTGTCCCAGCCGTCACGACGAATGAGAACGTAGCGGGGAGACCTGCGCTCGGCGAAGTCGTGGGTGGTGTAATGACGAGCGTCGGCGCGGCGACCACGCCGACGGTCACCGTGCCCGAAGCTTGGCCGGCCGTGGTTCCCGTGGTGGGAGTTGTCGTGCCGCCGCCGGTCGCGGGCGGCGTCGTGGCCGGCGCGGTCGCACCGACGCTGGCGGTCACGGTCGCCGTCTGCGCGGTGGTGAGCGTCGTCTGTGCCTGACCGTTCTGATCGGCGTTCACCACGGAGTTCCCGAGCGAGCCGGCCGTGGTCGAGAAGCTCACGGGCACGCTGCTCAGCGGGTTGCCGTTGATGTCGAGCACTACAGCTGTGATCGCCGTCGTTCCACCGAGGGCTGGGACCAACGTGGGATTGGCGCTGACGATCACGCGGCCAACCGCTGCCGCGCCTACCAGGATCTTGATCGCATTCGTGCCGCTCGCTGAGACGCCGCCCGATATGGCGGTGATCGTCGCGGTGCCGGAGCCGGTCCCCGCCAGGAACTTCACTTGAACCCGTCCTGAGACATCGGTTTCAGCCGAGGACGGCTGGACCGTCCCGATGCTCGTCGTAAAGGTGACGAGCGTTCCGCTGTGCGGAGGCGTTCCACCGGACTCGATGACCTGAGCAATGAGGTCGGTTGAGCCGTTGGTGGGAAGCGCCGTCGCGAGCGCGGTCAACGTGATGGTCGATCCGCTTGGCGCAAGCAGCGGCACCTTCTCGCACGCAACCGTGAGAAGGGCAGACATAGCGAGCAGCGCGCGCAAGGCACTCAAGGGACGGCGTGGTATCATGAAAACCATAAGCATCTTAATTCCCATGCACTTAGCCGGTCAAGCCAAGTCGACGCCGCATCGGCAGCCCGGTTACGCCATGGCCGCGCTCCTGGTGGCGATGACGATCATGGCCATCATGTTCACGGTGGCTATGCCGGTGTGGAAGCAGGCCTCGACGCGCGAGAAGGAAGAGGAACTGGTCTTCCGCGGCAAGCAATACGTACACGCGATCGGTCTGTTTCAGCGGAAGTTCGCGAACGCGTATCCTCCGAACATCGACGTGCTCGTCGATCAGCGATTTCTTCGCAAGAAGTACAAGGATCCGATCACCAACGACGA
>Ga0070665_100003341_pt1 | contig 17173 bp, 20 predicted proteins | sample KBSS13metaG_FD_65862 | JGI IMG/M metagenome (GOLD analysis project Ga0070665, IMG submission 65862) | Switchgrass rhizosphere microbial communities from Kellogg Biological Station, Michigan, USA - KBS S1-3 metaG | ecosystem: Host-associated > Plants > Roots > Rhizosphere > Soil ... | reverse complement strand
CCTTTGCCCTCTGCCTTTTGCCCTGACGTGTTCGCAGCTAGTGCGTGACGGGGAGGTTCTCCGCAATCATCTTCGCGGCGTCCGAGCACACGGGATGGCCCCAGCCGCTGGCGCTGACGCCCGGCATCTGGCCGGCCTGCGGCGTGATGTCGTAGACGATGTTGTCCTTGCGGGTGGCGTCGGGGCTGACCCCGGCGGGCACGTGGTCGAGGTTCAACGTGTTGCGGGTGCGCCACGCGATGTTGTGATCCGCGCACGACGAGTCGCCGCTGACGCCGATGCCGCCGACGAGGCGGCCGCTCGCGTTGTACAGCGCGAGCCCGCCGCCGAACACGTTGACGCCGCCGATGCGCCCGCCGACCATCGGATCGTTGCTCTGGCCGTTGTTCGCCGGGTTGCCGCCGTACGCGACGTCGGTGTTGACGGGGTTGCTCGCCTGCAGCCCGAAGAGGCTGCCGCCCGGCTGGACCGCCGAGTAGATGTTTGCCGTGGACAGGGCGAGCCCGGGCAAGCTGAAGGCGTTGGCCGTGTTGGCCTTCTGCGCCGAGATGACCCGGCTGCCCGGCCACTGGTCGCCGCGATCGTCGCCCGTGAACGCCACCGCGCAGACGACGCCGTCGCGGTTGACGACCGTCGCCCACATTTGTAATCCGAATCCGCCGTTCGACTGGGCCTGCGCGGCCTCGAGCGCGCTGCGCAGCGCCGCGTGAGACGGAAGGCCCCGGCAGGAGCTCCGTTCGTCGTCTCCGGCTCGCGCGAGCGTGCTTCCAAGTGTGAGCGATCCGACAATGGCCGTGACCGCGATCAGCCGTCCGTTCGTAGACATCGTGCGCTCCATTCCGCCGCTTGGCAGGCCTGACGGCCTGCAGGACAAGCGCGCTGCAGCGCCCGACGATACGGTCGAGTCAGCGGCAAGTCAAAACAATTCGATGTGTACAACGAGATGTAGTGCAGGGCTTCAGCCCTGCGCGCTGGCAGGCCTGAAGGCCTGCACTACGTCTGAGGCTCAGAATCCCGCGACGTACGGTAATCGGTGCGCGACCTCGCGCACTGCGCCGAAATCAGCCAGCAGCATGGACGTGGGGTCCCATTGGCCGCTGACGAACGCGTCGCGCAGGGCCGGCGGCACCGACGCGGTGAACGCCAGTGGCCCGGCCGCGATGGCCCCTGTTTCCACGTTGGCCGAGATCGTCACGTCCGGGCTCTTCTCGACGAGCGCCTGCAACTTCTCGATCGACTCATGATCGGCCGTGAAGCAGGGCAGCCCCAGCACCGCGGAGTTCCCGAGGAAGATTTCCGAGAACGACTCGCCGATGATCGCGCGGATGCCGTAGCGCACGAGGCCCTGCGGCGCGTGCTCGCGCGACGATCCGCAGCCGAAGTTGGCGTTCACCACGAGGACCGTCGCCTCGTTGTAGCGGATGTCGCTGAACGGGTGCTGTTCGCGGTTGGTCTTGCGGTCGTCCTCGAACAGGTGGTGCTCGAGCCCTTCGAAGGACACCACCTTCAGGAAGCGGGCCGGCATGATGCGGTCCGTGTCGATGTCGTTTCCGTGCAGCGGGATCCCGCGTCCCGCCACCGATGTGATCTTCTCGCCTGGTCCTGCTTGTGGGCTCATGCCGGCACCGCCTCGAGCATCGTGCGAACGTCCACCACTTCCCCGGCAATCGCCGCGGCCGCGACCATCGCGGGGCTCATCAGCAGCGTCCGGCCCGTGGGGCTGCCCTGTCGGCCCTTGAAGTTGCGGTTAGAGGACGATGCGCAGACCTGGCGTCCTTCCAGCTTGTCGGGGTTCATGGCCAGGCACATCGAGCAGCCGGCGCCGCGCCACTCGAACCCGGCGTCGATGAACACCTGGTGCAGGCCGCGCTTTTCCGCTTCGCGCGCGACGGCGCGCGAGCCCGGCACCATCAGCGCCTTCACGTGCGGCGCGACCTTGTGGCCGCGAACGATGCGGGCGGCCTCCTCGATGTCGGAGAGGCGGCCGTTGGTGCAGGAGCCGATGAAGGCGACGTCGATCTTCGTCCCGCGGATGGGGGACTTCGCCGTGAACCCCATGTAGGCGAGCGCTTCCGGGTCGGCGTCGGCGGGAATCGACTCGCTGACGCCCACGGCCTGCCCAGGGTTGATGCCCCAGGTGACGGTCGGCTCGATGGACGCCGCGTCGAGCGTGACGCGGTCGTCGTAGGACGCGTTCCGATCCGACGCCATCCCGCGCCACCAGGTCACGGCCTTGTCGAACGCGTCGCCCTTCGGGACGTACTGCCGCCCTTTCAGGTACGCAAACGTCGTGTCGTCCGGGTTGACGTAGCCGGCGCGGGCGCCGCCTTCGATGGACATGTTGCAGATGGTCATCCGCTCGTCCATCGACATGCGATCGAGCGCGCTGCCGCCGTACTCGTAGGCGTACCCCACACCGCCCTGGACGCCGAGCCGGCGGATGATCGTGAGAATCACGTCCTTCGCGAACACGCCCGGCCGCAGCTGGCCGTTGACGTCGATGCGCCGGACTTTCAGGGGCTCGACCGCCAGGCACTGCGAGGCCAGGACGTCGCGCACCTGCGAGGTGCCGATGCCCATCGCGATGGCGCCGAAGGCGCCGTGCGTGGACGTGTGGCTGTCGCCGCACGCGATCGTCAACCCGGGCTGCGTCAGACCGAGCTGCGGACCGATGACGTGGACGATTCCCTGCTCGTCGGTATCAGGCGTGTAGAGGCGGATCCCGAAGTCGCGGCAGTTGCGTTCGAGCGCGACGGTCATTTCCTCGGCCATGACGTCGAGGAACGGGCGCTTCTGTGAACTCGTGGGCACGATGTGATCGATCGTGGCGACGGTGCGCTCGGGAAATGCGACGGGCAGGCCCTGCTGACGCAGCATGTCGAAGGCCTGCGGGCTCGTGACTTCGTGCACGAGGTGCAGCCCGATGAACAACTGTGTCTGACCGCTTGCCAGAGTGCGCACACGATGCGCGTTCCAGACCTTGTGAAAGAGCGTTTCAGCCATGGGACTCCAGTACAATACGGAGATGCCGCGTGCGCATATCCGCTACTTCTTCTTTACGCTGGCCGTTGCGGCGGCGTTCACCGCGCGCGCCGTCGTGCATGGCCAGGACGCCGGAGCGTTCCGATCGTTCCTGCCGGCCAGCATTCTCCCGGCCATCGATCGCGGCCTCGCCGCCGACTGGTCGCATGCGCCGGGAACACCTCAAGCGATCGACCGCGAATCGATGCGGCATTCGATCGTGGCGCTCGACCGCGTGGGTTCGTCGGGCACCCGCTATATCGCCGGCCGCGTCATCGTAAAATTCCGCGACAGCATGGCTTCGTCTCTGGCCGCGCGCGTCCGCGCCATGTCCACCGTGTCGCAGACGGCGACGGTGTCCGAACGACCATCATATGCGAATTTCGACGTCGTCGGCATCGATCCGGGGGAGGACCCGGAGGCGGTGGCGGCGGCCCTGCGGCAGCGCCCGGACGTCGAGTACGCCCAGCCCGCGTACCGCATGCGCACGGACTTCGTGCCGAACGACCAGTACTACAAGGAGCTGCAGTGGAACATGCCGCTCATCGACCTGGAGCGCGCGTGGGACATCCAGCCGGCTGCCGGCTCGACCATCACCGTCGCGGTCCTCGACACGGGCGTCTCGTATGCGAACGCGACCGTGCGGTTTCACGCCAACGCCTTCCGGAATGACAACGGCGTGCTGTATCCGCCGCTGGGCGACGTCACGCTGAACTTCGTGCTCGCGCCCGAGCTGGGGCCTGCCAGCCGGTTCGTCGCGCCCCGCGATTTCATCTGGAACGACACCGCGCCGCTCGATCTCGACGGACACGGCACGCACGTCAGCGGCACCGTCGGACAGCTGACCAACAACAGCGCCGGCATGGCCGGCGTGGCCTTCAACGTGAAGATCATGCCGGTCAAGGTGATCGACAGCACGTGGGATGACATCTTCGGCTCGCCGAACCAGGGGACCGACGACATCGTGGCCCGGGGGATCCGGTACGCGGCCGACAACGGCGCCAACATCATCAACATGAGCATCGGCCGTCCTGGCGATCCCGCGCCGGTGATCGAGGACGCGATGAAATACGCGGTCGGCAAGGGCGTGTTCATCGCCGTCGCCGCGGGCAACTCCTTCGAAGAAGGCAACCCGAAGGAAGTCGTCGCCGACATCGCCTCGCGTGTGCAGGGCGCCGTGTCGGTGGCCGCCGTCGATCCCAACAAGGCGCATTCGCACTACTCGACGACGGGCAGCTACATCGAGCTCTCGGCGCCAGGGGGCACGGATCGCGGGTTCGGCCGGAACGGCTACATCTGGCAGCAGACCTACGACTTCAACCTCACCGACACGTTTCTTCTGCCCCCGGCGTCCTACGCGGCGCCGCGCTTCGACGTGCTCAACTACATCGGCTACGTCGGCACGTCCATGGCGACCCCCCACGTGGCGGGCGTGGCGGCGATGCTGATGCAGCAGGGCATCAAGGACCCGGCGGCCATCGAGGCGGCGCTCGAGAAGTTCGCCACCGACCTGGGCGACGCCGGCCGCGACAACACGTTCGGCTACGGGCTCATCGAAGCGCGCGACACGATGCGCGGACTGGGGCTGGCGAAGTGAAGACGATTGCAGCGTGTCTCCTCGCCGTGCTGTCCGCGGTTCCCGTGGCGGCTCAGTCGCAGCCCGACCCCGCCGCGTTCAGCGAGCCGTACGACGTGTCGTTCCGCGGGTTCTTCGTCGCGACGGAGCAGAGCTTCGCCGCCAAGACGACCTTCGACGCCGCCTTCGGGAAATCGACGCAGCCGTTCTTCGGTGGCGGCGTCCAGATCACGTCTCTGAGCGGCTTCTACATCGAGTTCGGCGTCACGCGGTTCAAGAAGACCGGTCAGCGCGCGTTCGTCAGCAACGGCCAGACGTTTCCGCTCGGCATTCCCCTGACGGCCACGATTACGCCGATCGAGTTCAGTGCGGGCTGGCGTTTCGGGGCCAGAAGCTGGAAGGTGATTCCGTACGCCGCCGGCGGTATCGGCCGATACAACTACAAGGAAGAGTCTGACTTCTCGGCGGCCGGTGACACCGTAGACACGCACGGCGTCGGCTACCTGGTCAACGGCGGCGTGGAATTCCGCGTCCACAAGTGGATCGGGCTCTCCGTGGACGCGCAGTACACCCACGTCCCCGACATTCTGGGACAGGGCGGCGTGTCGAAGGATGCCGGCGAAACCGACCTGGGCGGCATCGCCGCCCGGTTCAAGGTCATCGTCGGGCGTTGACCGCGACCTGGGCGTATGATCGAGGAAGAGTGATCGCCAAGCGAAGCCACGATCGGTCGCTCCTGCGCCTGGCAGGCATCGCGCTCTACGCGGCGTTCCTCGTCGTCGCGTCGTTCGAGCACCACGACCTGCTCTGCCACCTGAAGAACCCGCAGCACTGCACGGCCTGCACCGCGAGCCAGCTCGGCACCGATCCTGATTCGCCGGCTGTCGTCGGTGCCTGGCATCTGGCCGATGCCGGTCAGGCGGCGCCGTTCCAGCCGTTTGCCGAGAGCGTGCTGCTGCCCCGGCAGTCGACCGGCCGTTCGCCTCCCGTCCCCCTCATTTGATCACTCCGTCGCAGCGCGTCACCGCTTTGTGCGGCCCGCGCGCGGCGAGAGCCATTCGATCACGAGCGATCCGTGCTGCGCGCGGATCGCGGGAGGGTACGCAGTGTCGCATCGACTTACGAGTGCGGCGTTCGTGCTGGTCGCATTGTCGGCAGTCAGGGCGTCGGCGCAGGCCGCGCCGCAGCCGCCGCCGGATGCCCAGGCGCTTCGCGCCGCGATCGACGATTTGAAAAAAGACTTCGAGGCCCGGCTGTCGGCGCTCGAAACCCGGCTGGCCGCGATTGAGGGCGGCGCGCAGGTACCCGAACGGGCGCCGGCACCGGCGCCCGAGCAGGCGCCGGCGCCCGTGCCCGGACAGGCGGCGTCAGGCGGATCGAAAGTGTTCAACCCGGACATGGCGGTCATCGGCGATTTCCTGGGAACCGCCGGCCGTGTCAAGACGGACCCGGCCAACAACGTCACCCCCAATCCGGCGTTCGAGATGCACGAGTCCGAGGCGTCCTTCCAGGCGGTCGTGGATCCGTACGCGCGAGCAGACTTCTTCATCTCGTTCGGCGAGGAGGGCGTCGACCTCGAAGAGGGGTTCGTCACGCTGACGTCGCTCCCGGGCGGCCTGCTGACCAAGGTCGGCAAAATGCGGGCGGCGTTCGGCAAGGTCAACAGCCTGCACAACCACGTCCTGCCGTGGGCCGATCGGCCGCTCGTCATCAACAACCTCGTGGGCGGGGAAGACGGCATCGACGACGCGGGCGTGTCGGTGGCCCATCTCATCCCGAATCCCTGGATCTTCCTCGAGGCAACGGGACAGGTCTTCCGGGGCGACTCCGGACCCGCGGAGCAGCCGCTGTACCAGACGAACCAGCGCGGGCAACTGAGTTACGTCGCGCACCTGCGCGGCTACCACGACCTGTCCGAGTCCACGAACCTGGACCTGGGGTTCTCGTACTCACGCGGGTACAACGGGTCGGGCCTCTCGCAGAACATCGACGATCTGACGACGAGCCTGCTGGGCTTCGATGCGACCGTGCGGTGGAAGCCGCTGAGGCGTTCGATTTACCACTCGTTCGTCGGCCGCTCGGAGGTCATCTGGAGCCATCGTGAGCAGCCGAACGGGCTGCAGAGCGGCATGGGCTACTACGTCTCGGGTGACTATCAACTCGCGCGCCGGTGGTTCGCGGGCGTGCGATTCGACGGATCGGATCGGGCCTACGACTCGACCCTCCGCGACACGGGCGGCTCGGCCCTCCTGACGTTCTGGCCGAGCGAGTTCAGTCAGATCCGCGGGCAGTACCGGCGCACCAACTACGCCATCGGGCCCGCGGCCAACGAGCTCTTGTTCCAGTTCCAGTTTTCCATCGGCGCGCATGGCGCGCACCCGTTTTGATCACGATGACACCTCGAAGACGGTTTCCAACCACAAAGATCACGAAGATCACAAAGGGAGCCGAGGTCTATTCTCGCGGTTTCCTTTGTGGTCTTTGTGCGCTTTGTGGTTCTGAGGTTCTTATGAAGAGACTACTGGTTTTCATCGCGGCGCTCTGGTTCGCGGGCGCCACGCCATCGTTTGCACAGTCGAAGTTGAACGTAATGACGACGACGGAGGATCTGGCGTCGATTGCGCGGGAGGTGGGCGGCGAGCGGATCGCGGTCGAATCCATCGCGCGCGGCTACCAGGATCCCCACTTCGTCGAGGCCAAGCCGAGCTTCATCCTCAAGCTGCAGAAGGCCGACCTGCTGATCGTCATCGGCCTCGAGCTCGAAATCGGGTGGCTCCCGCCGCTGGTGCAGCAGAGCCGCAACGGGAAGATTCAGCCGGGCGCGGAAGGGTATCTGGACGCGTCGCAGGGCGTGCAGAAACTCGAGATCCCGACCGGTCAAATCACGCGGGCGATGGGCGACGTCCACCCGCTCGGCAACCCGCACTACTGGATGGACCCGGAAAACGGCAAGCGCATCGCGAAAGAAATGGTCGACGCGTTCGATCGCCTGCGGCCCGGCGACCGCGCGTACTTCGATCAGCGCCTGGCCGACTTCAACTCGCGCCTGGACGCGGCGGAGAAGCGCTGGCTGGCGGAGATGGCGCCGTACAAGGGCACGAAAGTGGTGACGTACCACCGGTCGTTCCCCAACTTCGCCGAGCGCTTCGGCCTGGAGATCATCGGTTACGTCGAACCCCGGCCGGGCATCCCGCCGACGCCGCAGCACACGCTTGACCTGATCAACGAGATGAAGCGGCAGATGGTGAAGGTGGTCCTGGTGGAGCCCTACTTCGACCTGAAGACGCCGACGGCCATCGGCCGCGAGACCGGCGCACGCGTGCTGGTCATGCCGCCATCGGTGGGCGGGGTGAAGGAAACGTCCGACTATTTCGCGCTCTTCGACTACAACATCAAGCTCCTCGTGAACGCGCTCAAACAGTAGGCCGCCATGCTCGATACCTCGATGATTGCGTTTCTCGCGCCGGCATTTTTCGCGAGCCTGATCCTGACCGGCATCCACGCCTACCTGGGCGTCCACGTCGTCGAACGCGGCGTGATCTTCGTGGATCTGTCGCTCGCGCAAATCGCGGCCCTGGGCGCCACGATCGCCATTTTCCTGCCCGCGGCGCACGGCGATCCTCACGCCCCGATCGTGTACTGGATCAGCCTCGCGTTCACGTTCATCGGCGCGTTCGTGTTTTCGACGGTCCGCAGCCAGCGCGCGCGCATTCCGAAGGAAGCCATCATCGGGATCTGCTACGCGGTCGCGTCCGCCGCGGCGATTCTGGCCATGAGCAAGGCGACGTCCGAGAGCGAACACCTGAAGGACATGCTCGTCGGCAACATCCTCGCGGTGTCCTGGAAGGAAGTGGCCGAGACCGCGATGCTGTACGGGGCGGTCGGGCTCTTTCACTTTGTGTTCCGGCGCCGGTTCCTCGAGATTTCGATGGACCCGCACCGCGCTGAAGCCGAGGGCGTCTCGATTCGGTTCTGGGACTTTCTCTTCTACGCCTCGTTCGGTTTCGTCGTCACCTCGTCGGTGGCGATTGCCGGCGTGCTCCTGGTGTTTTGCTACTTGATCGTGCCCTCGGTTGCCGCCATGCTGTATGCGAAAAGCGTCGGCCGCCGGCTGGCCATCGGCTGGTCCATGGGGACGATCGTGTCGGCACTGGGCGTCTACCTGTCGTTGAAGCTCGATCTGCCGACCGGCGCGACCATCGTCTGCACGTTCGGGCTGGTGCTGATTCTGATGGCGGTCGTCAGGCCGCTGTTCCGTCACTGACCATCGCTGACTGCCGACTGCCGACTGCCGACTGCTGACTGGCGACTGCTGACTGCCGACTGACTATGAACTGTCGAAAATGCGGAACCGAGATCGCCGACAAGGCGATCGTGTGCTACAAGTGCGGCACCGCCACGACCGAGCCGGTGTTTGCGCCTCCCGGCGAGCGGCGCGCGGGGTCGAAGTCGACGCTCATTACCTCGCTCGCGGCGCTGGCCCTCATGGTGCTCGTCGCCGTCTTCATGACCCGCGCATCTCCGGACGGCACGCCGCGGTCGGTCACCTGGGTGGTGGCCGGCGTGGCCGTCGTGATCATTGTCCTCCGCGCCTATGCCCGGCGACGCTGAATGAAGCGGATTGCGGTCGTGTTGTGGCTGGCGGCGACGTTCGTCGTATGGAATGTCGTGTTCGACCGGGTGCTCATCTATGCGGGGCGGGAGTACGTGAAGACGGCTGACAACGCGGCACGGGGCTCTGGTCCTTACGCGCGCATCGACGACTCCATGCGCCCTGCCGTCCCCCGTGCGCTGGTGCTGGCGACCTCTGCGGCCGGCGTGATGCTGGCTGTCGGTTTCGCGGCCTTCCGGTGGTCGGCGCGCGCTACTTCAGCAGAATCTCTTCGAAAAACCTGAGCGCCCGCGGATCGTTGGACTGTCCCAGCGAGAACATCGCCTGTTTGCGGACAACCGCGTTCCGGCTGTTCCGCGCGACCTCGATCAGCTTCGGCACGCCCTCGTCCTTCGGCAACTGGCTGAGCGCGAAGACCGCCCGGCGCTTGACCTCGGTCTCCGGGTCGCGGTCGATGGCTTCGGCAATGGTGGCTGCGGCTTCGGTGCCCGCGCGCTGGCCCAGCCAGAAGAGCGCGTCAGATCGCATCCGGGGCGCTGAGTGATCGCGCGCGATGGTGACGAGCGACCGCGTCGCCGCTGCGCCCTCGTGCATCGCGATCGCCACCACCGCGGGCCGGACGACGCGGCCGAACCGTTCGTCCGCCGCCGGGATGGCGTTGACGAGGGAGGTCAGCCACGCGACGCTGTCGTCGGGCTTCACGCCGTCCAGCCAGACGACGGGCAGGCCGCCCGCGTCGATTTCGCAGTCGGGCGTTGCCGTTCGGAGCCTGACGACGAGGCCGGCCTCGAGGCGGGCGAGCACCAGGACTTCGCGCGCCGGCTCGAGCGCAATCCGGGAGCGCTCGTAGCAGTCCATCGAGCGCCGGCTGCCGGTCACCGCGATGCGGTAGCCGACCCAGCGGTCGTCCTTCCGCGCCGCGAGGGCCGCGACCTCACGCTCGACGCTCTGCGTGGCCGCGCGTGTCTCGACCTGGGCGTTCGTGACGTTCCTGGAAGGGCCCTGCGCCAGCACCAGGGACGCGGTCAGCAGCAGGGATGTCACTTGAGCAGCTCCAGCAGATAGTCGGTGGCTTCCGGCGCCTTCATGACCGACAGCTTCGAGACGATCTCCTTCTTCAACTGCGGGTCTTTCTCGGCGCGTGCCAGGTCGACGAGCGCCTTCGCGTTGCGCTGCACGAACAGCGAATTCAGCACGGTGCGCTTCACCGAGGCGTCCGAGCTCGCGCGATAAATGCCGGGAAGCAGGTCGCGGTCCTCGGCGTTGCCCATCATCCCGAGATACCGGACGGCGCGCAGCTGCAGCTCGGGATTGGCGTTGTTCTTCGCCGTGGCGAGCATGATGTCGCGCGCCTTCGGCGACCGGCTCTGGCTCAGCACGAACAGCGCGCGATCGCGGACGCGCGGCGCAGCGCCGCCCGCCAGCATCTTCTCGATGATCGGCAGGCCCTTGTCCGGATCGGTCTGCATGATGCCCCGCAGCGCGAGCAGCTTCAGCTCTTCGTCGCCCTGAAGATCCGCGGAAATCGGCTGGCCGGCGGCCTGGCGGATCTCCACCTCGAGGGCCTTCGCGTCCTTGACCCACGGGCTTGCGGCGAACTGCTTCGACATCTCCTTGATGGTCGCCAGGGCTTCCTTGTCGAGCGCCATCTTGGACTGGCTGTAGGCCTTCCAGTACATCGCCGCGTCGGCCCGGCCGTTGGTCTGAGCGATGACGCGGTCGAGCTCCGCGAGCGCGCGATCGAACTGGCTGTTCTCGATGGCTTCGCGCGCCTGCTCGTAGAGCGCTTCCGGCTCGACGACGAACGGCGGCATGGGCGGCATCGGAGGCACGTTGACCCGCACGCGCGGGCCCCGTCCCTCGCGCGATGGACGCGATTCGGGCGACGGCACAGGGTCTGGCGTCTGCGCGGCGAGTGGCGCCGCGAGCGCGGCGACGAGTGTCGAGACGGCGGCGATGCGATGGATGGCCATGGGTCCCTCAGCTGACTTGTGAAGTGACGGTTCGCGCGTGCGGAGCGGCCGGCGGCGCGGACAGCTCACGCTGCCGCAGCTCGTCGCCGAGCACGCGCACCTTGAAGAGCAGCGACGCCGCGTCGATGCGCTGGCGGACGTCGTCCAGATCGGCGGCGGTGACCTTCGACGGGCTGTGGATGACTTCGAGCAGGTTGCGCTCGAGATCCTCCAGCACGCTGGCCACCGATTGTTCCCCGGCTTCGACGGCCTCCTGGCGATACAGCCGGCTGGTGGAGACCAGGTCCTCCGCTCGCCGCTGTTCCGTGGAGATGTCGCCGCCGTCGGGCGCGTTCATGATGTCGGTGAGAATCCGCTCGGACCGGTCGAGATGTTCGGTGACCGACGTCAGCAGGATCCGCTGACGCCCGTCGCTGGCGATGGTCGAAGCCACAGCTGGCGGGGAAGCGGGCGACGGATTGCCCGGGTTCGACCACGAGAGGCCGGTGATGAATGCCACGACGACCAGCATCGCGACGGCGCCGGCGACGGCCAGCCGATCCCACTTCAGCCACCGCACCCACCAGGGCGCCTCCGGCTCGGGCAGCCGCGCCCGGATGCGCTGCCAGACTTCGAGCCCGTACTGCTCGCCGCGCTCGGGTGCTTCGGGGGCTTCGAGCAGCTGCAGTGTGCCGGCCAGCTCCCGGTAGACGTCCGCGCACGACGCGCACTCGTCCACGTGCTGCGAGATCTCGCGGCGCCGCCTTCCGGCGTCCTCGCCGTAGAAATGAAGAATGAGGTCTTCTTCCGAATAGTGCTTCACGATTCACCCCGAATCGGCGCGAGCGCCGCGCGCAGTTTCTTCACGGCGCGGAACACGCTGTGCTTGGCGGCGCTGGTATTGAGCCCCAGTGTCTGGCTGATTTCGGCGATCGACCGGCCCTCGTAGTGGCGCAGCGTGAACGCGGCGCGTTCGAGCGGGCTGAGCCCGCTCAGCGCCGACGCCACGAACCGGTCGATTTCGGCGCTGCGCGCCAGGCGTTCGGGCCCGGGCGCGTCGGCCGGCGGTTGTTCGGCGACGGCGTCGAGGTCGTCGACGCGGTTGTAGTCCTGGCGGGAGCGGCGGGCCCGGAGCAGGTCCACCGAGCAGTTGGCCACGATGCGATGCAGCCAGGTGCCGAAGTGGGCCCTCGATTCGAAACGCCCCAACTGCCGGTAGGCCTTCAGGAAGCTGTCCTGGACCACGTCCTCGGCGTCGTGCTCGTTGCCGGTCATCCGGTAGGCCAGCCGGAAGGCGGTCCGGCTGTGCCGCTCGACCAGGGCGCGAAAGGCCTCGCTGTCACCCTGCCGGGCCCTGGCCAGAACGGCGGCTATTTCAGCGTCCATTCGGAAGGATTAGACGGCCCCCACCCGAAAACGTTGGGTTGGGCCCCACGGCAGGCCTGAAGGCCTGCACTACGACCGTTGACTGACTGCCGACTTTAGGTCCGTTTATCCCTGGAGACGTAGTCCCGCTGCTGGGGACCGGTGTAGACCTGGCGCGGGCGGGCGATCTTCTGCTCGGGGTCGAGGAGCATCTCCTCCCACTGCGCGACCCAGCCGGCCGTGCGGGGGATGGCGAAGAGCACGGGGAACATCTCCATCGGGAAGCCCATCGCCTGGTAGATGAGCCCGGAGTAGAAGTCCACGTTCGGGTAGAGCTTGCGGCTGACGAAGTAGTCGTCCTGCAGCGCGATACGTTCGAGCTCGAGGGCGATCTTGAGGAGGGGGTTCTTGCCGGTGACCGCGAAGACGAGGTCCGCAATGCGCTTGATGACCTTGGCCCGCGGGTCGTAGGACTTGTAGACGCGGTGGCCGAAGCCCATCAGCCGGTTGGCGCCTTCTCCGTTCTTGACCTTCTTGATGAACTCGGGCACGCGATCGACCGATCCGATTTCGTTCAGCATCCGCAGCACGGCTTCGTTGGCGCCGCCGTGCAGCGGGCCGTAGAGCGCGGCCGCGGCCCCGGCGAGCGCCGAATACGGATCGACATGCGAGCTGCCGATCGTCCGCATGGTCGTCGTGCTGCAGTTCTGCTCGTGATCGGCGTGCAGGATGAAGAGAACATCGAGCGCGCGGGTGAGGACCGGGTTCGCCTGGTATTTCAGCTCGGTCATCCGGAACAGCATGTTCAGGAAGTTGCCGGCGAAGCTCAGATCGTTGTCGGGGTAGACATACGGACGGCCGATGCTGTGGCGGTAGGCATAGGCGGCGATGCTCGGCACCTTGGCGATGAGCCGGTGCGTCTGGCGCATCCGCGAATCCTTGTCGAAGATGTTCTTCGCGTCCGGGTAGAAGGTGGACATCGCACCGACGGTGCTCAGGAAGATGCCCATCGGGTGGGCGTCGTACTGGAAGCCCTCCATGAACTTCTTGATGTTCTCGTGGAGCATCGTGTGGTTGGTGATCTGCTGCGTCCACGATTGCAGCTGCTGGTGGGTGGGCAGCTCGCCGAACAGAATCAGGTAGGCTGTTTCGAGGTAGTCGCTGTGTTCCGCCAGCTGCTCGATCGGGTAGCCGCGGTAGAGCAGCTCGCCCTTGTCGCCGTCGATGTAGGTGATGGCGCTGCGGCAGTTCGCCGTGTTGAGGAAGGCCGGGTCGTACGTCATGAGGCCGAAGTCGCCGGGGTCGACCTTGATCTTCCGGAGATCCATCGCCCGAATGGTGCCGTCGGTGACCGGGACCTCGTACTGCTGTCCCGTCCGGTTGTCCGTGATCGTCAGTGTGTCAGCCATCGGGGTCGGTTACCTTTTCCTCATCGTCCAGAGGGTTGCCGGCCACACGATAGGATTCGTCGGCCCAGCGCGCGAGATCCTGCATCCTGCACCGCTCGCTGCAGAACGGACGCCAGGCCGGATCCACCGGGTGGCGCCTGCAGAACACGCACAATTCTACCTTCTCTGGTTTCGGGGGCTCCGTCACGGCCACTCCCGACCCGGATTATAGCTAGTGTGAGGGCTGCCCTTCGCCGGCGTGGTGCCGGACGTCGCGGGCCGAGACCATGAAGATGACGTCTTCGGCGATGTTGGTGGCGTGGTCGCCGATGCGCTCCAGGTGGCGGGAAATCAGGATCAGGTCGAGCGCCGCCTCGATGGTCCCCGGGTCTTGCAGCATGTAAGTCAGCAGCTCCCGGAAGATCTGCGTCTTCAGGGCGTCGAGCTTGTCGTCCTCGTTCAACACCCGCTGCGCCAGATCGGTGTCGCGGCGGACGAAGGAGTCGAGCGAATCGCGCAGCATGGTCTGCGCGATCATGGCCATCCGCGGGATGTCGATCAGCTTCTTCACGGGGGCGTGCTGCGCGTAGCGGCGGGCGGCTTCCGCGATGTTGATGGCGAGGTCGCCGACGCGCTCGAGGTCGGTGTTGATTTTCACCGCCGCGACAATCGCGCGCAGGTCCACCGCCATGGGCTGGTGCAGCGCGAGCAGCGTGAAGCAGCGTCCGTCGATCTCGATGTGCAGCCTGTTGATCGGCTCGTCGCCGTTCAGGGCCAGCGCGACGAGCTCGCGGTCGCGTTCCATGAGCGCCTTGACGGCCAGGCGCACCTGTTCCTCGGCGAGCCCGCCCATCTCGAGCAGCCGCGTCTTGAGCTGTTCGAGCTCCTCCTGAAAATGCCGTCCATGGCGTTCGAGTTCCATCGGTTTAACCAAATCGGCCGGTGACGTAGTCCTCGGTCAGTTTTTCGGAGGGAGCCGTGAAAATCTTGTTCGTCCGGTCGCATTCGACGAGCTTGCCCAGCCAGAAGAACGCCGTCACGTCGGACACGCGCGCGGCCTGCTGCATGTTGTGCGTGACGATGACGATGGTGTACCGCGTTTTCAGCTGGTAGATCAGCTCCTCGATGCGCTGCGTCGCGATCGGGTCGAGCGCGGACGCCGGTTCGTCCATCAGCACGACCTCCGGTTCCACCGCGAGCGCGCGGGCGATGCAGAGGCGCTGCTGCTGGCCGCCGGACAGGGACAACGCCGACGAATGGAGCCGATCGCGCACCTCGTCCCAGAGCGCCGCCGCCTTCAAGCTCGCTTCGACGCGGCTTCGCAATTCTTCCTTGGAACGCGTGAGGTGGTTGATGCGCAGGCCGTAGGCGACGTTGTCGAAGATCGACTTCGGAAACGGGTTCGATTTCTGGAAGACCATGCCGACGCGCCGGCGCAGATCGACCACGTCCACGCTCGCGGCGTAGATGTCGGCGCCGTCGATGCGCACCGAGCCCTCGACGCGGGCGCCGGGCACGATGTCGTTCATGCGGTTCAGCGACCGCAGGAACGTGGACTTGCCGCAGCCCGACGGCCCGATGAGCGCCGTGACCTGGTTCGGCTGGACGTTGAGGCCGATGTTTTCGAGCACCCGGCGGGGGCCGTAGTAGAAGTTCATCCCCGCGACCTGGATTTTCGGCGCAACGGGCGCCGCGGACGGGGTCGCTGGCGCGTTGACCGCCGGTTGCGGCACGACCGGCGGGTCCTGGAGGAGCATCGAGCAACGGTATCCTTTGGCCGTTTCCGAAGCGTTTCCCGAATGTAAATTCCGCGTAACGGTGCCGCCACTCTTGACGCGGCCGGGCAGCGTGGCGATAATGGGTAACCATATGGTTACGCATCAGCCGGACCCGTTCAGGGGCATGGCTGACCCGACGCGGCGGGCCCTGCTGGCATATCTCACCGGCCGGCCGCACGGCGTGAGCGAGCTGGCCGAGCACTTCGACGTGAGCCGCCCGGCCATCTCGAAGCACCTCCGGGTCCTGCGGGACGCCCGCCTCGTGCGCGAGCGCCGCGAGGGCCGGAACCGCATCTACGAGCTCGACCCCGCCGGCGTCAAAGCCTTGCGGACCTACTTCGATCAGTTCTGGACCGACGCTCTGGGTGCCTTCAAGCGCGCCGCCGAGCAATAGACGGAGGGATGACGTCATGACTGCCAACGCCGCGACAACCGTTCTGGCGCCCGTGAAGAAGAGCATCACCGTGAAAGCCAGCGTCGAGCACGCGTTCAAGGTCTTCACCGACGGCTTCGACAGCTGGTGGCCGCGTTCACACCACATCGGCCAGCAGGCGATGGTGAAGGCGGTGATCGAAACCAGGGCGGGCGGCCGCTGTTTCGGCCGTGAGGCCGACGGCACCGAGTGCGACTGGGGACGCGTCCTGACCTGGGAACCGCCGAACCGTTTCGTGCTCGCGTGGCAGATCGACCCGAAGTGGCAGTACGAGCCGGATCTGAACAAGGCCAGCGAGGTCGAGGTACGGTTTACGCCGGAAGCCGGCGGCCTGACGCGCGTCGATCTCGAACATCGCAACTTCGAGCGGCACGGCGAGGGCTTGGGGGCTGTCAGGAGCGCCGTCGATTCACCGGGCGGCTGGAGCGGCCTGCTGCTGACTTACGCGGCCCGGGCCACCGAGTACCATCCCGCCGTCGCGCCGCTGGCGTTGATCTTCACGATGAACGACAGCCTCGCGTTGCGCTCGTTCGACAAGATCACGGACGAGGAGGCATGGCGCCGGCCGACGGATCGCAGCAACCCGATGCAGTGGATTCTCGGGCACATGGTCGCCACGCGCGCGCAGATGCTCAAGATGTTCGGGGAGCCGTTCGACACGGGCTGGGGCGACCTGTTCGCCCGGGGCGCCAGCCTTGGCAGCGAAGCCGGGTATCCGAGCCGCGAGTCCATGCAGGCCGTCTCACGCGACGTGAACAGCCGGCTGTACGCGAAGCTCGGCGCGCTCGCCGATGCGGACCTCGCCAGGCCCGCTCCGCTCAAGCCGAACCCGGCGGTCCAGACCATCGGCGACCTGCTGGCGTTCTTCACGCTGCACGACACCTACCACATCGGGCAACTCGCGTACGCCCGCAAGGCGCTGGGACACAAGGGGGTCGTTGGATAGGGGTCCGAAAGGTCCGAAGGGTCCAAGAGGTCCGAAAGGTCCAAAAGGTCCACAGGGTCCACGAGGTCCGGACCTCTCGGACCCCGTGGACCCTTGTGGACC
>Ga0070665_100003338_pt1 | contig 17199 bp, 11 predicted proteins | sample KBSS13metaG_FD_65862 | JGI IMG/M metagenome (GOLD analysis project Ga0070665, IMG submission 65862) | Switchgrass rhizosphere microbial communities from Kellogg Biological Station, Michigan, USA - KBS S1-3 metaG | ecosystem: Host-associated > Plants > Roots > Rhizosphere > Soil ... | reverse complement strand
CCCGGCTCGCCAGTCGATGCCAGCGGCGAGTGTCCGGCCGGCATGACCGAAGTCCGGCCCGGCAACTGTCAGACGCCGTCGCAGCCTCCGCCAAGCATCCTCGACTATCGCCCAAAATCGACGCTGGTGACCGGGGAGCACCTGGTGCCGAAGGCCAAGTTCCCGGTCATCGACATCCACGGTCACCCGGGCAACCTGGCCTCGGCCGAGGGGATCCAGCGGGTCGTCACCGCGATGGATGCGCTCAACGTCAGGGTCCTGGTCAGCGCCGACAACCTGTCCGGGTCGCGCCTCAAGGCGACACTCGACGCCATCGCCGCCAGCCCCTACAAGGATCGCTTCCGCGTCCTGTGCGGCATCGACTTCAACGGGGTCGGGCCGGGCTGGGCGGATCGCGCCGTCAAGCAGCTCGAGGCCGACGTTGCCGCGGGCGCCGTTGGTGTCGGCGAGATCTCGAAGTCGTTCGGCTTGAACGTCCAGAAGCCGGACGGAACGCGCCTGAAGGTCGACGATCCCGAGCTCGATCCGATCTGGCAGGCGGCCGCCCGCCTCGACATCCCGGTGTTCATCCACACCGCCGAGCCGCAGGCGTTCTTCGCGCCGCACGATCTGCACAATGAGCGCTGGCTGGAGCTGGCACTCTTCCCCAGCCGCGCCGCCACGGATACCCGCGGCGTCACCTTCGACGAGCTGGTTGCCGAGCGGAACCGGATGTTCGCCCGCAACCCGAAGACCCGCTTCATCGCTGCCCACTTCGGCTGGCACGCCAACGACCTCGCCAAGGCCTCGGCGATGATGGACGCCTACCCCAACGTCGTCACCGAAGTCGGGGCCATCCTCTACGACATCGGCCGCCAGCCGCGCGCCGCGCACGACTTCTTCCTCAAGTACCAGGACCGCATCCTGTTCGGCAAGGACTCGTTCCAGCCGAACGAGTATCCGTACTACTGGCGCGTCTTCGAGACCAGGGACGAGTACTTCGACTACTACCGGAACTACCACGCCTTCTGGAAGCTGTACGGCATCGACCTGCCGGACACGGTCCTGAAGAAGGTCTATCGCGACAACGCCCTGCGCGTCGTGAAGGGGCTGCCCAAGTGATCCCGTCGGGAAAGATTGAGCGGACGTTGGCCGTCTTCGCATCGCCCGAAGAGGCCGACGCCGCGACGCGTCGGCGGTATCGTGAAATGACCCCCAACGAACGCGTCTCGCTGACTGTCGACCTGCAGCGGCGCTATTATCAGCGCCATGATCCTGGCGGACGACTTCACCGAGTTCTTGCGGTGCTTGAACGCGCGTGACGTCCGCTTCCTGGTCATCGGCGGACACGCAGTCAGCTTCCACGGGTATCCGCGATTCACGCACGATGTCGACGTCGTGGTCATTCCCGAAGAGCGTAACGTCGAGGCTCTGTTGGCGGCTCTCGCGGATTTCGGCTTCGGCTCGGTGGCGCTGCAAGTGCCGGACTTCCTGAAACCGACCACCGTCGTACTCGGTCATCCGCCGGCCCAAATCGACATCATGACCTTCATCAAAGGCGTCGATGTCGGCGAAGCGTGGGATCGACGAGAAGCCGGCGAGCTGGACGGCGTCGCCGTCGCCTTCATCTCGCGGCAGGACCTGATCGCCAACAAGCGTGCGGTCGGCCGCCCTGAGGACATCGCCGACGTGGCGCGCCTTTCCGACCGCCAGCCCTGAGCTGGTGGACCACCGGCAGCCTCACTCGGCGCGAAGGACGCGAACCGGATCGACCCGGCTGGCGCGGATCGCCGGAACAACGCAGGCCGCGATGACGAGCACGGCGAGCACGCCGACCGTCGAGGCCAGCACTACCGGATCGTTCGGCGCCGTTTCGAAGAGCATCGACTGCAGGACCTCGCCCATCAGCAACGCGCCGCCGAGGCCGCAGGCGGCGGCCCATGCCGCGATGCGCAGGCCGCGCCTGAGCACCAGCCCGATCAACCCGGCCGGACTCGATCCCAGCGCCATGCGGACGCCGAGCTCGCGCTGCCGCTGCAGGACCCAGTAGGTGGTGGTGCCGTAGACGCCGACGGCGGCCAGCAGCGTCGCGACGATGGCGAAGACCCACGCCAGGCGCAGCAGGAACCGTGGTCGCGCGATCGAGTCGGCGATCCGCTGCTCCATCGTCGAGACGTCGAGGATCGGGAGCAGTGGATCGAGTGTCTTCAGCTCGCTGCGCAGCCGGCGCTCGACCGGCGCCGGGTCACCGCTCGTGACGATGGTGAGTGAGAAGAAGCCGGCCCGGAGGATGGGCGGGAGCGCGGAGTAAAACTCCATGCCGTCGCCCAAAACGTCGGCCGGACCGGTGACCTTCACGTCGCCGGCAACGCCGATGACCGTCTGCCACGGCTTGTCGACGTCCATCCGCACGCGCTTGCCGAGCGGCGAGACGTCGCCCCAGATCCGCCGTGCCAGCACGGTGTTGACGATGATCGCGTCCTGGCCGTCGGCGGCCGTAAAGCTCCGGCCGGCGACCAGCGGAACGCCGAGTGTGGCGAAGTAGTCTGGCGCCACGGTCAGCTCCGGCATCTCGAGACCGGCGATCGGCGGCGGCGGCACGCCATCGGCTTCTGGTCGGATGTTCATGTGCAGGCTGCCGCCACGCGGTGGCACGCCCATCGAATAGGTCACGGCCCGGATGCCGGGAACCGCCTCCATCCGACGCTCGAGTTCCTGGAGCATCTGCGATGCCGGGCCGCCAGACACGTAACGCTCGGGCGGGAACTGGATCTCTGCGACCACGCGGCCCTCGACCTCGAAGCCGGGCGGCACCGACACGAGCCGGCTGAAGCTGCGGAGCAGCAGGCCGGATGTGACCAGCAGCATCAGCACCAGCGCCAGCTGCGCCACCACCATCCAGCGATGCCAGCGCTCGTGGGCGTCGCCGGCGACACTGCGCGACCCGCTCTTGAGAACCTCGACGAGATCGAGCCTGCCGATGCGCAGCAATGGCAGCAGGCTGACGACGAGGCACGTCGTGCCGGCCAGACCGGTGGCGAAGCCGAAGGCCCGCCAGTCGAGGCCGACGACCGCCGCCGACAGCATCTGCATCTGGCCCGGCACCGACGCGAGCATCGTCGTCAACAGGACGCGCGCGACGGCGGCACCAGCCAGGCCGCCGAGCACGGCGACCGCCACGCCCTCGGCGAACAGCCCGGCCATCACACGGGTGCGGCTCGCTCCGAGCGCACGCATCACCGCGAACTCCCCCGCGCGAGCGGTCGCCCGAGCCAGCAGCAGGTGGGCGACGTTGACGCAGGCGACCGTGAAGACGAGCAGCACGGCGCCGAGCAGCACCAGCAGCGCCGTCCGATTGCGCGCAGCGAAGCGCAGGTGCATCGGCTCGACCGTGACCAGCGTCTGTCCGGTGCCGAGTGCCCCTTGCTGCCGCAGCGATGCGGACAAGGCGCGCAGCGCCTCCCCCGCGGCGTCCGCCGTAACGCCCGGCCGCAGCACGGCGACCAGCGTTCCGCGGCGCATCTCCGGCTCGTTGAAATGGTTGACGGGAAGCGGATGCCAGAGCGCCGCGGTGCGCTCCGGATAGGCGAACCGCACCGGCAGGACGCCGACGACCTCGTGCGGCACGCCTTCGATCCCGATGCGCCGCCCGACGATGTCCGGTGCGCTGCCGAAGCGGGTCCGCCACAGCGTCTCGCTGATGAGAATCACGCGGTCCTGGCGATCGGCTTCATCCCCGGTGAACAGTCGGCCGAGAATCGGCGACGCGCCGAGCGCGTGGAAGAAGCCGGGCGACAGACTTGGCGTGGCGACCAGCTCCGGGTCGCCATCGGTGAGGGTTTCGGCGCCCATCCCCAGGCGCTCGACCGTCTGGAAGATGCTGGTTTGAGCCCGGACGGCATCGACCTGGGGCGCCTCGAGGTAGGGGTTCCGATCGTTCGGGCCCGATTCGATGAACAGCTCGCGCAGCCGATCGCCGTTGGCGTATGGCAGCGGGTTGAGGAGCATCGCGTCGACGACGGCAAACATCGCGGTGGCGCCGCCGATGCCGAGGGCCAGCGTCACGACGACGAGGACGAGCACGCCAGGGGATCGGCGCACGGCGCGCCACGCGTGGGCAATGGGACCTGATGGCATCGACGCTCCCTTTCGACTCAGCCGGCCGCCGCCGATTTTCACCCGAAACCGGGTCGAAACGCGCTGCCGGGACGCTAGACTCCGTCCCGTGACCTGGAGCCGGTGGACGACCACCTCGAACTTCCTGCGCGGGATGCCGCTCCGCCTGCAGCTGCTGTTCTTCGCCGGCACCTTCTTCGTCTTCCTGCCGACGGGTCTGCTGACCGACGTCTCCGAAGTCGGCGCCACGCCCCCGGGACGCCTCTTGCTGGCCAGCGTCATCGCCGGCGGCACCGCCGTCGGCTACGTCGCGGTGGCCCGCTTTGGGGCCGTCTGGATGGCCGTGCTGGCACCATTCCACGTCGCCGGGCTGGCCGCGCTGAACCGGGTCGTCGAGCCGCTCGGTCCGCCACTGACCGGCGAGGTTCTGAGGGGCCGCCTCGGCATCGATGTCGGGCTGACCGTGCTGTCCCTGGTCGTCGGCTTCAGCCTGCTGTCGACGTTCATCCGGCGCGAGGGCTCCCGCCACGGCAGGCTGCGGGCGGAGGTCGAGCTCGCCCGCCAGATCCATCAGGTGCTCGTGCCACCGCTGGCACTCCGGGTCGGGTCGATCGAGGTGCGCGGTCTGTCGATGGCCAGCGGCGAGGTCGGCGGAGACCTGGTCGACATCGTCGAAACGCCCGATGGCTGGACCGCCTACGTCGTCGACGTCTCGGGCCACGGCGTCGGCTCCGGCCTGCTGATGGGGATGGTCAAGAGCGCGGCCCGGGTCGCGCTGCGCGGCGGCACCGAGCTCGGCGCCCTCCTGACCCTGCTGAACGGCGTCATCTTCGATCTGAAGAGCCCGGCGATGTATGCGACCTTCGCCGGCTTACAGTGGCGCGACGGCGCGCTCAGCTTCGCGCTGGCCGCGCACGTGCCGATCCTGCGGCGCCGCGCCGGCGGGTCGGCGATCGAGGAGCTGACGATGACGCAGCTCCCGATCGCGATGTTCGCAGACACGCAGTTCGCGGCGACGCCGCTCGCCGCCGAGCCCGGTGATCTCTTCGTCATCCTGACCGACGGCCTGACCGAAGCCTTCGACCGGCGCGATCAGGAGTTTGGTTTGGAACGGATGAAGGCGCTGGTGGCGGCGCACGGTGAGGGGCCCCTCGACGCGCTCGAGCAGCGCATCCTCGACACCGTGCGCGCCCACGGCCGACAGCAGGACGATCAGTCGCTGCTGCTGGTCCGGGTCCTGTAGACGGCTCCCGCGTCCGGCAGTCATCGAACGCGAAGCCGTCCGCCTGCGCAATGACGCGAGTGACTGACATGGCTGACCAGAAACGACTCTTGGTGACGGGCGCCACCGGAAAGGTGGGCCAGACGGTGATCGAGCGGCTGCTGTCGGAGCCGGAATTCGACGCCTTCGTCGTTCGGGCGCTTTGCCACAAACGCACGCTGGAACCGCGCACGCGGCTGGAGGTGGTGTCGGGATCGATCGAGCACCGTCAGGACGTCAGCAGGGCGGTCGCCGGCGTGACGCACGTCCTGCACCTGGCCACCAGCAAGGAAACTCCCGAGTCAATCATGGACGTGGCGGTGAAGGGGCTGTTCTGGTTGCTCGAGGAATGCCGGAGCAATCCCTCCTTCCAGCAGTTCCTGCTGATCGGCGGCGACGCCGGAATGGGTCATTTCTTCTACCCGCACCCCGTGCCCGTCACCGAATCGCAGAAACACAGCGCCTACCCCGGTTGTTACGCGCTGTCCAAGGTCCTGGAAGAGGTCATGCTGGAGCAGTACTTCATCCAGTACAACCTGAACGGCTGCTGCCTGCGAGCGCCGTGGATCATGGAGAAGGACGACTTCAAGTACCAGCTTTCGTTCGGCGATGATGTGTTCGGCGGGCCGCGGTGGAAAGAATTGGTCGGCCCCGAGAAGGCCGCCGCCTACATGAAGGCACAAACCGTCCCGGTCATGGTGGATCCCGACGGACGGCCCGTGAAGCGCAACTTCGTTCACGTGGACGATCTCGTAGATGCGGTGCTCGCGGCCGTGGATGCCCCTGCCGCGCGTCAGCAGACCTTCAACATCTGCATGGACGAGCCGGTCGATTACGGAGCCTTAGCCGCCTATCTGGCGGAATCCCGCGGGCTGCCCAGCGTCGTCGTCCCCACCCCTTATCGGTCGACCTGGCTGGACAACACCAAGGCCAAATTTCTTCTGGGGTGGCGTCCCCGCCATGACTTGCGCAAGCTGACGGACGCGGCGTTCGATTACCGCCGCGCTCCCGACGATCCCCGCGTTGTCTGGTATCCCGGCTGACGTCTGATGGACCGCATTCGCGGGATGAAACAGATCGTCAGGGCAGCGGCTTGACCATGATGTTCTTGAAGAGCACCTTGCTCTTCGGGTCGTGGCCCTGCAGCGCGAAGGTGCCGCTCGAGAGGACGCGGCCGGCCATGTCGGCGGGCCGCTGCGTGCCGTCGGGTTCGGTGTAGTCCGAGATCTTCTTGCCGTTCACCGACGTCGTCACGTGCTTGCCCTGGACGGTGATCTGCATGGTGAACCACTCGCCGTCCTTGGCCGGGGCCTCCATGTTGTCCTGGACCGAGTAGAGACCCGCCGTCCGCTTCGGGTCGGTGTGCGAGTTGTTGACCTGCACCTCGTAACCCTTCGACGGCCAGCCGCCCTCCTGGTAGGCGGTGTGGAAGTAGACGCCCGAGTTCGAGCCGGCCGTGGTCATGACGTCAGCCTTGAACTCGAAGTTCTTGAAGTCGTGATTGCCCACCGAGCCGACGTAGAACAGGTGCGCCCGAGGCCCGTTGACGACGATGGCGCCGTCGGTGACGACGAAGGTGGCGGCGTTCTCGCCGACCTTCCAGCCGTCCAGCGTCTTACCGTCGAAGATCGAGACCCAGCCGGCGTTCTGTTGCGCCGGCAGCACGGCAACGGTGAGCGTGACGAGCGCGGCGGCAGCGAGAGCGTGCAGATGTCGCATGTGATTCCGGATTGGGAGTTGGCCTTTGGAAGTTCCTTGGCAGTTGGGAGTTGGCGGTTGGGAGTTGATCGGCGCAGCCGCCTTCACCGCAGGGTCGCGAGGTACTCGACCAGATCCCGCACTTCGCGCGGCTTGAGGATCAGGCCGAGCGGGGGCATCGCCGACACCGGATCGGTGCGCGTCGCGATGTCGGCCTTGGCGATCCTGCGTTCGGCCGGCGGCGTGCCGGTCAGCAGCACGACCTCGGTGTCGGTCTCGCTGCGCAGCGTGCCGTCGGCCTTGTCGCCGTTCTTCAGCGTGATCGACACGACGCCGAAGCCCGGCGCGATGCGCGCGTTCGGCGCGACCAGGGCCTCGACCAGCTGCGGCCGGGTCAGCGTCGATCCGATCCGCGTCAGCTCCGGACCGACATCGCTGCCACGCCCGCGAATGGTGTGGCAGCGCGTGCACTCGGCGGCCGGGTTGTCGGTGATGACGCGCTGGCCGCGCCGGAAGTCACCGCCTTTGGTCAGCGCCTCGCTGAAGGCCTGGACCAGGGTGTCGGCCCGCTTGGCGGCGCGGTAGCTCTCGAGGCTCTTGGCCAGCGGCTCCGAGCCGTCGGTCTGGACGGCGTCGAGCAGATCGACCTGGAGATCGACCGGCAGCGTGCCGGCGGTCAACTGACCGGCATAGCCCTGCAGCGCGGCGCGAGACTCGTTCGACTTGAGCCCGCCCAGGACCTCGAGGACGCCCTGCTTCTCGGCCGTCGACCCGCTCTCGTAGAGTTTGGCCAGCTGCTGCGTCTTGGCCGCGGCCGAGAGCGGCAGCGTCGGCAGGATGGCGATGGCCGCGCGGCGCACGTCGGCCGACTTGTCGGCGAACGCGATCTGCATCAGTTCATCCGGGCTCCCGGCCTTGCTGAGGCGCAGTGCCTCGAGTGCCGCCAGGCGGACCTGCTGCGAACTGTCGCTCTTCAGCATCGCCATCAGCTGCGGCGCCGCGCCGCTGCTCTTGGTGCGGCCGGCGGCCTCGGCCAACGCGATCTTGAGCGGCGCGCCAGCGTCGGCCGGCATCGCCGCGATCAGGCGCTCGACGGCGGCGCGCGCCGCGGCTCCGTCCCGCGCGGTCGTCGAGGCGGGCTGCGCGGCGAACGGCGCCAGGTAGAAGCCGTCGACGCGATCGAGCGGCGAGGGCTCGGCCCAGACGCCGAGAATCGAGATGGCTTCGACGCGCAACGGCTCCGGCCGCTTGGCGTCGGCGGCGAAGGCGGCGATGCGATCGACCCCTTCGCGCGAGCCGATGCGCAGGTTGGCATTCAGCGCGCGCCGCAGATACGGCTCGCCGGTCTGCGTGGTGTCGGTCAGCGTCGCGGCCAGCGCCGGCACGGCACCGATGATCGAGCCGTCGTCGTTGATCGCCCGGGCCGCGTCGGTGGCGATCCCGGTGTCCGCGTCCTTGAGGAAGCGCGACACGCCGGCGTGCTTCATCCGGCCGAGGGCGACGACGGCGGCCGACCGCACCGCCTTCGAGGTGTGCGTCGACAGCGCCTCGAGCGCCTTGGCGTCGCCGATCGCGGCGAGGGCGATGGCGCCGACGTGCTGGATGTAGAGATCGTGGCCGTCGTTGTCGGTCAGCATGTCGACGACCGCGGCGCCGCCCGGCTTGTAGGCGGTGCGGGCTATCGCCTCGGCGGCGAAGTAGCGGGCCCGGGGCGCGGTGTCCATCAGCAGCGGCAGCAGCTTGGGCGCCAGCGCCGCGGCCTTGACGTCGCCGATCATCCGCGCCGCCTGGGCCCGGATCTCGCCGTCCTGATCGGTCAGGAACTCACCGAAGACACCGGCCTTGGCGGCATCCTTGCGGGCGAGCTGGGCCAGGCCCCACAGGGCGTGCAGGCGGGCCAGGCCGCCGGTCTTGAGCCGGGCGGTGGCGAGCAGCGACGCGCTGTCGCCGCGGCGCACCAGATCGAACTGCGCCTTCTGGCGGACGCGCATGTCGGCGTGCGAGAGCAGCGCCACGATCTCGGGCGTCGCGCCCTTGGCGAAGTCGTCACCGAGCAGCGTGCGCACGTCCTTGCGGACGGCACTGTTGGCGGCCTCCGGCGTGTCGAGCTTCCAGACGCGGCCTTTGTTCTTCGAGTCCCAGCCGGTGATCCAGTCGGTGACGTAGAGCGCACCGTCCGGCCCGAAGCGCAGGCCGACGGCCAGGATGCCCTTCAGCAGCGTCTGCTCCGGTCCCATCGAGAAGCCGGCGCCCTTCTCGTCCAGCTTGAAGGCGTAGATGCGCGCCGTCGACGCCGAGCCGACGAAGCTGGTGACGAAGAAGTGGTTCTTCCAGGCGTCGGACAGCGCGGTGCCCGGGTTGTAGGCCATTCCCGACGGACCGGCATGCCAGTTGGCGATCGGCGCCAGCGTCAGGGCGGTGCGGCCGGCGAAAGCCGGCTTGAACATGCCCTCGTCGATCCACACGTTGTACTTGTTGTTCTTGGGATCGGTGTACTTGCCGTACTGCCACGTCGAGCGCCAGCCGGTCTCCGAGTTCCATGGCAGGTAGACGACCCGTTCCTGCTCGGTCGGATAGTCGCCGTCGTTGTCGACGCTGATCAGGTTGCCGCGCTCGTCGAAGGAGAATTCCTGCAGGTTGCGGATGCCCGAGGCGAAGACCTCGAAGTTCGAGCCGTCCGGATCGGAGCGCATCACCGCGCCGCGGTTCGGATACGCCCAGGTCTTGCCGTTGCGGTCGGTGACGTTGAGGCCGATGTCGCCGACCTCCCAATAGAGGCGGCCGTCCGGTCCCATCAGCACGCCCGAAGTGCCGTGGCCGCCGAACGCCGGGTGGATGTTCATGCCCTCGGCGATGGTGCTGCGCTGGCTGAACTTGCCGTCGCCCTTGGCGTCGTGGAGCCGGTAGATGCCCGGCGGGACGACGACGATCAGATCCTTGTTCTCGGTCAGGACGCCGCCGATCGTGTCCCAGGTCGGATCGTCGTTGAAGCCTTCGTAGACCACCTGCGACGTGTCGGCGACGCCGTCGCCGTCGGTGTCGGTGACGCGATAGACGCGTTCCTTGAATTCGGCCAGGTCGCGGATGTCCTTGACGCCGTCGCCGTTGGCGTCCGGAATCCAGCCGTTCTTGCCGCTGTTGGCCGGCGACATCACCTCGGTGTAGAAGCGGCGCAGATCGGCCACCGTCTTCATCGTGTGGGCGGTGGTCATCCAGTCCTGGTGACCGCGGATGTCGAGCGGCAGGTTGTTGCGCTGCGTGCCGGCGACGTAGACGGTGCCGTCGGGCGTGACCTCGAGGGCGACCGGATCGGCGATCAGGCCATCCGGAGCCCACATCTTCAGTTCGACGCCGGCCGGCATCTCGACCTGGACGGCGGCGCGTTCCGCCGCCGCCCGCTTCTCGGCCTCGGCCTTGTCGAGTTTGACCAGCGCTGGCCATGGCGGGGCCGGACCTTGCTGGCCGCTCAGAAACGCACTGGAGACGAGCGTCGCGGCGACGCAACAGACAGCGAACAGGGGGCGTTGGCGCATTGCTTCCTACTACCTCAGTGTGGATCCACGGCCGGTTTCGGCGGTCCGGCCGGACCGAGCTTGCTGGCGATCCGGGTCGCCTCTTCGATGGCGCGGGCGAGCACCGATCGGATCTTGCCGTCCTCGAGCATCAGCAGGCCGCCGATGGTGCAGCCGGCCGGCGTGGTGACGTCGTCGCGGAGGGCGGCCGGATGCCGGCCCGACGTCTGCACCATCCGCGCCGCGCCGAGGGTCGTCTGCGAGACGAGCGCCAGGGCCAGATCGCGCGGCAGACCGACGCGGACGCCGGCGTCGGCCATCGCTTCCATGATCAGGTAGTGATAGGCCGGCCCGCTGCCCGACAGCGCGGTGATGGCGTTGAAGTGCTTCTCCTCGGTCTCGACCGCGCGACCGACGCACTCGAAGATCCGCCGCGCCTGCTCGACGTGGGTCGGGGTGGCGCGCGGGCCGCGGCAGATCGCCGTCATGCCTTCGCCGACGACGCACGGGGTATTCGGCATCGCCCGGACGATCGGGTTGGCGGTGCCGAGCATGGTCGAGAGCTGTGTCGAGTCGACGCCGGCGGCGATCGACACCACCAGGGTGTCGGCCGGCAAGCCCGCGGCGGCGAGCGCAGCAAGCGCGACCGGCGCCTGGGCCGGCTTGACGCACAGCACGACGACGCCAGCCGAGGCGACGCGGTGCGCCACGTCGGGTTCGACCGGGACGCCGAGGTCGGCAGCGACCTGGCGGCAGGTGTCGGCCGAGCGTGAGGTGCCCCACACCTGTTCGGGCGCCAGGGCGCGGGCGGCGAGCAGGCCCTTCAGGATCGTGCAGCCCATCACGCCCATGCCGACCACGCCGAGGGTGTCGCCGTCGGCCAGCAGCGGGATGGCGCGCGGCGCGATCGCAGGCCGGTCAGACATCAGTGTTTTCCCATGCTACGCCATCTCGGTCAGTTGCCGCCGCTGAAGCGGATGGACGACACGGCCAGCCGTCTCGACGGCGTCGGCCCGTCGACGACGAGGTCCAATTCGGCCGGCGCGCGGGTCAGCGCCTCGGCGACCGCCGGTGACAGCGTCCAGGCGTAGGTGTGCCAGCCCTCGTCGATCGCCTGCGCCTCGAGCGCAGCCCCGTTGATGCGCAGGGCGACCCGCGCCGGCCCACCCGGACCGGCGAAGACCTCGAGGCGGACGCGGCGGGGGTCGATCGGCGCGCGCGGCAGCACGAGGCGCGCCTCGGCCGCAGTCAGCCAGCGATAGGGGCCGGCGTCGTCGGTCTCGACCTCCGACCAGCCCGGCCCGATGAGCCGCACCTGATCGTCGCGGGTCATCGCGATCACGGCCGATCGACGATCCGGCCCCCGCAGCAGACCGACCGTGTCGACGCCGCGCACCCAACCGCCGTCGCGGGCGGACGACACGATGCGCGCCACGGCGCGTCGCGGAATGCCGCCGAAGGTCAGGAACAGCGATACTGGCGTTCCTTCCGACGCCGATGCCGCCACCCGCGAGGTGTAGCAGACATGGTCGGGCAGGGCGACCGACGCCAGCGGCGGCCGCGGCGGACCGGCCGGATCGGGCTCGACGCCCGGCGGCGTCTCGAACGCCGTGATCTCGACCGGCCCTCGTCCGCTGTGCTCGAGGACTCTCGACGACAGCCGGGCGTCATCGCTGGCGTAGAGATCGAGCCGGCCGCCGGTCGGAATCTGCACGATGACGCTGCCGGTGCCAACCATCGGCGTGATGTCGACCCAGGCGTCGGCGGCCAGCGCAAGACGATCCGGGTTGCCCGCCAGCGGATACGCGGACATGGCGTTGGTCGGCAGCGGCACGAGGTAGCCGTCGACGGCCTGGAGCGCAACGGCGCGGAGCACACGGCCGTCCGGCGCCCACGCGGCCATGGCCACGCCCTCGGTCGTGCGGACCAGATCGCGGCCACCGAGGCGGATCGCCGCGGTGCCGGCTTCCGCCGAAACGTCGAGCGCGCTGCGGCCATGTCCCCAGACGCCCTCGCCGGGCGGGAGCGTCAGGCGAGCGCCGCCTGCTCCATCGGCGAGCCGTGCCGGCGTCGCATCGCCGACCACGGCGACGAGCGTGAAGTCGCGACCGGAGGTCGGAACGGCGGCGCCCAACCGACGGCGCGCCGCTTCCATCGTCGGCGCGAAACGGGACGCCCGCTCGGCCGGCACGGCCAGCGCCACCACCGCCCCGCGCGGCAACCGATCGACGAACTCGCTGATTGGTCCATCGAGGATCGACACCGGCGTCGCCGAGAAGTCGAGGCCGTCGAAGCGCAGGCGATCGACGGCCGGCGCAAAGGCGACGACCTGGACCTCGGAGGCCAGCAGCCCGCGCAGCGCCTCGGCATCGCGCGGCCCGATGGCGATCTCGCGGGCTCGCGCCAGGTCGCGGCCGCGATGCTCGTACTGCAGCATCCGGTCGGCGATGAAGTCGCCGGAGACGATCGCCGAGCGCGGCGGCAGGACGTCGAAGAGCCGATCCATCTGCACGGCGTCGAGCCGATCGCCGCTGCGATCGACGCGCGCGGCGTGCTGCCAGGCCAGCCAGACCGGGAGCGCCAGGGCGGCGAGACCGACCACGGCACGCACCGGACCAATCGCGGGTGCGGGCAGCAACCGGGCCGCGCGCCGGAGCGCCTGCTCGCAACCGGCGGCCGCCAACAACCACGCACAGAGCAGCGCCGGGATCAGGAAGACCGGCACGTCGGGAACGGCATAGCCGACCGCGAACAGGGTGACGGCGGCGCTCCCTGTGGCCAGCAGCAGCGCGTCCCCGAGCCGATGCCGCAGCAGCCAGCCGAGGCCGATCGCCGCGAAGATGAGGGCGAACCAGGTCACGTCACCGACAAAGACGCCGTTCCAGAGCTGCGGCCCCTGGGTGGCGGCGAGCGCCCGCCACTGGTCGCTGAAGATCCGATCGTGGAACTGCTGCCCGAACACCACCCCGGCCAGTTCGCCGAGGGTCGTGGCCCGCGACTCGACGTAGGCCTGGGGATCGCGCGAGCGGATCAGGATCAGTGCGTACGGAAGAAGACCCACGGCCAGGATCGCCGCCGAGGTGACCAGTGTCCGCACGCGAAGCAGGAACCGTCGGTCGACGACCAGGGCCTGCAGCAGGAGGCCCGGCGCGAAGGCCAGGATCGTGGTGTGGTGGCCGAGTCCGGCGGCCAGACAGCCGACGGCGGCGTAGAAATGGATGGGACGACGCGACCCGCTCCACGTCAACGCGGCCAGCAGCAGGCCGGCGACGAGGGTGGCGTGCAGCGTGTAGACCTCGGCGATCACCGCCTGCGACCAGAACGTCGCGCCGGCGGCGAAGCCGAGCGCCGCCCCGGCGGCGATGATCGGCCGGGCCGCGAGCTGCCGGGCGGCGAGGTGGACGAGGGCCGTCGCGACCCCGCCCATCACCGCCGAGAAGACGTTGATCCGCCAGGCCAGTTCGCCGATCGGCAGATGCGCGATCGGCCACGTCAGCAGCGTGTAGAGCGGGTAGCCGGGGTTGTGCCCGACGCCGAGCACGCGGCCGATGAACTGGAACATCGGCGTGTCGACGTCGGAGGTCAGGCCGGGGGCCAGCGTGCGCAGGTAGGCGACCAGGGCGACTGCGCCGCAGGCGGCGGCGAGGGCCACGTCCCGCCGATCGAGGGTCGTCGCCGGCGTGATGGGCGTCGCCGGCTCCGTCGCCATCGGGATCGCAGAACTCAGCGGGCGTTGCCGGTGGGCGCGGCGCCAGCGGGACTCGCGGACCAGGCCTGCAGCGTCCGCTTCTCGGCCACCGACACGATCCACCCCTCGTGGTCGGCGTAGGGCACCACCGCGTCGAGGCGGGCCGGCGAGGCCGCCTCGGCCCCCGACGTGCGCCAACGCCAGACCGTCGCCGCCGTGGCCGCCAGGAGCGTGGATCCGCCGACGCCGAACAGGGCGCGACGCGACAGGCCGGAAGCAGGAGGGGTCACGTCAAAGCCTTTCGGGCCAGCCGATCGGCCAGGCGCAGCGCCAGCGCGACGATCGTGATCGTCGGGTTGGCGTAGCCGCCGCTCGGGAAGACGGAGGATCCGGCGACGTGAAGGTTGGCGTAGCCGTGGACCCGGCAGTCGCCGTCGACGACCGAGCGCGACGGGTCCGTGCCCATCCGCGTCGTCCCCAGCGTATGGCCCTGGCCGTCGACCTGGAGGTAGATCCGATCGTTGTTGAGACGGACGCGGCCCCGCTCCAGACGCAGCAGCGTCTCGCCGAGCGCGCGCAGCGTGTCCTCGGCACTGCGATAGTCGCCGGCATCGAGTACGCAGCGGGCCGACAGCCTGGGCAGCCCGAACGCGTCGCGCTCGGCGGTCGGCACGACCCGGTTGTGTGCGACCGGCCGCATCTCGCCGCGAATGGTGATGTCGTAGTGGAAGTAAGCGTGGCCGCGCGCCGCCCCGAGGAACCGGGCCATCGGGTGATCGGGCGTCTTGCGCGAGCACTGGAGGCCGGCGCCGAGCAGGCCGCGCTCGACGGCCAGAGCCGGCTCGGCGACCAGGACGTGCATGCCGCTGCCGGTGTTGGCCGCGGGCCACAACTGGTCGAGCTCGGCGTCGGTGACCACCTCGCCGGCGAGCGTGAACTGCGGGTGCTCCATCAGGTAGCGGCCGACGACGCCGCTCTCGTTGCCGACGCTGACGCCGCCGTCGTCGCGCGGCAGCATCAGCAGCTGTGCGTTGCCGAAGCCGCCGGCGGCCAGCACCACCGGCTGCGCCGGCGTGACCTCGAGCCGGCGGGTCGATCCGCCGCCGGGTCGGGCCAGGGTCAGCGCGGTCAGCGCCGATCGATTGTCAGTGGCCTCGAGGGCAATCACCGGGTGATCGAGCAGGACGTGGATGTCGGCGGACGCACGCAGCACCGGCCCGAACTTGTCGGCGAAGCGCGTCGGCTCCATCGTCGGCACCGGGCGATAGACGAATCCGGGGACGAACGGTACCTGGTAGCCGACGAAGGCGGCACGGTGATCGAGGATCGGGGCGGCCCGGCGCCAGTACGGCGCCATCGTGTCGTAGGCGATCGGCCAGCGGACGCCGACTGCAGGGTTGTCGAAATCGAGGGGGGTCGGAATCGTGCACCAGCCGGTCCAGGCCTGCGAGGTGCCGCCGAGGCCGCGCACCCAATGCTGATTCCAGTAGCCGCCGGAAAAGTGGCCATAGGCCACGCTGTGATCGCCGACGACGGCCTGGGCGCCGCCCGATTCGATGACCAGCACCGTCAGGCCGGCCGCCGTCAGGGCCATCGCGCACGACAACCCGGCCGGACCGGCGCCGACGATGACGGCGTCGTAGCGGGAAGCGGACGGAAGGTCGTCGAGGAACATGCCCGGTTGGAAATGTTACGTCGGGGAGCCGCCGCCTGTTGCGCCGAGATGTGAACTTTGACTGGTCTTGGTAACAGATATGTAAGTCGGCCACGGCACCATCCGACTCGCTCGAACCGGATCGCCTCAGTGCTCGTCTCAGCTCTTGACGTCCACATCTTGACGATCAAGAGTAAAACGATGACCGACGAGACCCCGTCCACCGACGTGATCCAGGGCACCCTGGACATGCTGATCCTGAAGGCGCTGAGCCTCGAGCCGATGCATGGCTTCGGCATCGCGCGCCGCATCGAGCAGACGTCGCGGGGCGTCTTCAAGGTCAACCCCGGCTCGTTGCTGATCGCCTTCCAGCGGCTCGAGCGGGACGGCCTCGTCGATGCCGCCTGGCAACAGACCGAGAGCGGCCGCCGGGCCAAGATCTACGCGCTGACGCGGGCCGGCCGCAAGCGGCTCGACGACGAGACCGCGCAGTGGACACGTCGCGCCGCGGCGGTGGCGCGGCTGCTGAAAGCCGAGGCGTGATGGCTCTCTGGCGACACGTGACCCGCGGCCTGCGCGTACTGACGCGGCGCGGCGCCGCCGACCGCGACATCGACGACGAGCTGCGCCACTTCGTCGAGGAAGCCACCGCGGCGCACATCGCGCGCGGCCTGACGCCGGAGGCGGCTCGCCGCGCCGCCGTCGCCGAAATCGGCCCGCCGGTGCTGGTCCGCGAGCGGGTCCGCGACGCCGGCTGGGAGCAGTGGATCGCGTCGTGGCTGCAGGACGTGCGGCTGGCCGGACGCACGCTGCGGCAGACGCCGTTGTTCACCGTGATCGTGGTGCTGGTGGTCGCGCTCGGCAGCGGCGGGGTTTCCACGGTGTTCAGCGCGATGAACGCGATCGTGCTGCGGCCGCTGCCCGGCGCCGCCGATCCGTCGACGTTGATCGCCCTGCAGCTGGCCCGCCGCGACGGTCAGACCGCCGAGCAGATCTCCTACGACAGCTACGTCCATTTGCGGGACAACGCTCGCGTGGCGGCGCAGCTTGCCGCCTGGGGCCGCGTGACCCTGACCATCGCCGCCGATGGCCCCGGCACGTCGGTGCTCGGCAATCTCGTCAGCGCCAACTATTTCGACACGGTTGGCGTGAAGCCCGCTCTGGGCCGCTTCTTCGTCCCCGAGGAGGGACGGACACCCGGGGCGCATCCGGTAATCGTCGTCTCGCACGCCTTCTGGCAAACCCACCTTGGTGGCGGCTCGGCCGCGATCGGGCGCACCTTGACGGTCAA
>Ga0070665_100003337_pt1 | contig 17200 bp, 16 predicted proteins | sample KBSS13metaG_FD_65862 | JGI IMG/M metagenome (GOLD analysis project Ga0070665, IMG submission 65862) | Switchgrass rhizosphere microbial communities from Kellogg Biological Station, Michigan, USA - KBS S1-3 metaG | ecosystem: Host-associated > Plants > Roots > Rhizosphere > Soil ... | reverse complement strand
CGGTGGGCAGCAGAAGATGCTCGAGGTCGCGCGCGGACTGCTGCTTGATCCGAAATTGATCCTGATCGACGAGCCGTCGATCGGGCTGTCCCCGCTGATGGTGCAGGAGGTCTTTGCCATATTGAAATCGCTTCGCGACAACGGCGTTACGATTCTGCTGATCGAGCAGAATGCAAAGCAAGCCCTGCAGATCTCCGACTACGGTCTGGTGCTCGAACAGGGCCAGACGCGCATCGAAGACACGGCGCCGAATATTCTTGCCGACCCGCGCATCGCGCAGCTGTTCCTCGGCGGCGGGCTGGCCCAGCCGGAGCGCGTGGCATGAGCAGGCGCAGGATGCTGCTTGGACTCATCGGCGCGAACATCATGGGTTCGCTGTCGCCGGCACTCTTCGCCGAAGCGTTCGCCGCGTCCGGCATCGATGGCTTCTATCATTTGATCGACGTCGATCTCCAAAAGGAGCGTCGATTGCCGCAGCTTCTTGATGCGATCAAAGCCACAGGGTTTTCCGGCATGAACGTCACCTATCCGTTCAAGCAGGATATCCTGCCGCTTCTCGATGCGATCGATCCCGAAGCCGCGCAGATCGGCGCTATCAACACGATTGCGATCGCGCCGGACGGCCGCACCACCGGGTACAATTTCGACCGGCGCGGTTGGCGTCGCAGCTTCGAGGAAACACTCGGCCGGAAGAGCGCGGACGGCGCGACCGTCGTGCAGATCGGCGCCGGCGGTGCAGGCCATGCTGTGGCATTTGCCCTGATGGATCTGGGCGTTGCGGTGCTCGTCGTTCATGACCGTGACCAAAGTCGCGCCAGCGCGCTGTGCAGCGATCTGGCCAAGCACTTTGGCGCGTCGCGTTCTCGCGTTGCGCGCGATGTTGAGCGCGAGATCGCGGCGGCCGATGGCATCGTCAACGCCACGCAGGTCGGCATGCGCGGCTTTCCCGGCAATCCGGTGCCGGTCTCCGCGATCAGGCCGACGCATTGGGCGGCCGACGTCATCTATACCCCCGTCGATACGGAATTCATCAAGGCGGCTTCAGCAAAGGGTGCGCGCGTTCTCAGCGGGGATGGCATGTGCGTGCACCAGGCGGTCGAGGCGTTCCGCTTTTTCACCGGGATAACACCTGATCTTGCCCGGCTTCACCGTGCGTTCGCCGCCGGTTACGATGCGCGCGAAGCCGCGCTCCGTGAAGCAGTCTGACCGGAGGACAAAAAAATGAAAACATCGATAGCCACGGTTTGTCTGAGCGGTGGTCTGAGCGAAAAGTTGCAATCGATCGCGGCGGCCGGCTTCCGCGGCGTTGAGATCTTCGAAAGCGACTTGCTCTCCTATAACGGCACGCCGGCCGACGTCGCCAGAGAGATGTCGGACCTGGGACTGCGCGCCATCACCTTCCAGCCGTTTCGCGATTTTGAAGGCATGCCCGAACCGCAACGGCAACGCACCTTCGAGCGGGCCGAACGCAAATTCGACCTGATGCAGGAACTGGGCTGCGATTCATTGCTGGTCTGCAGCAATGTGTCGCCGGATTCCCTCGGCGGCATCGATCGCCTCGCGGCGGATTTTCATGAGCTCGGCGAGCGTGCGGCCAAGCGCAAATTGCGCGTCGGCTTCGAGGCGCTGGCGTGGGGGCGCCATATCAACGACTACCGCGACGCCTGGGAGGTGGTGCGCCGCGCCAACCATCCGGCCATCGGGCTCGTCCTCGACTCCTTTCACACGTTCGCTCGCAAGACCGATCTCACGCCGATGCGCGCCATTCCCGGCGACCGGATTTTTCTCGTCCAGCTTGCCGATGCGCCATGGCTCGAGATGGATGTGCTGAACTGGAGCCGGCATTTCCGCTGCTTTCCGGGGCAGGGGGATATGCCGCTGCTCGATTTCATGGGCGCTGTGGCTGCGACCGGCTATCAGGGCGACCTGTCGCTCGAGATCTTCAACGACCAGTTCCGCGCCGGTTCGCCGCGTTCGGTCGCCGTCGATGGGCAGCGCTCGCTGGTCTATCTGATGGATCAGCTGCGCGCGAAAAGCGGCAAGCCGGTTGCCGACGTTCCGCAGATGCCGCCGCGGTCGAAATGCCTCGGCGTCGAATTCATCGAGTTCGCGGTCGATGACCGCACCGCGCAGGAGCTCGAGCAGTTCATCGCCGGCCTCGGGTTTCGCAATGTTGCTCGTCACAAGTCGAAGGCCGTGTCGCGCTGGACGCAAGGGTCGATCAATCTTGTCATCAACAAGGAAAAGGAAGGCTTCGCGCATTCCCACTACATCACGCACGGCGCATCCGTGTGTGCCATCGGGCTGAAGGTCGAGAGTGCGGCGGCAACGCTCGACCGTGCCGAGAAGCTGCATGACACGCCGTTCCGGCAGAAAGTCGGGCCGGGCGAACTGGAAATTCCGGCCGTGCGCGGCATGGGCGGGAGCCTGCTCTATTTCCTCGATCCGACCAGCAAGCTCGGCAAGGTCTGGGACGTCGAATTTGAGCCGGTAGCGGGAGGCAAGGACGCTGACGCCGGCCTCACGGTTGTCGACCACATCTCGCAGTCGACACACTACGAGGATATGCTGTCCTGGCTGCTGTTTTACACTTCGCTCCTTGACGTGCAGAAAACCCCGCAGGTCGACATCAACGATCCCGGCGGCGTGGTGCGCAGCCAGGTTGTCGAGACCGCGGACGGTACGTTGCGCATCGCGCTGAACGCCTCGCAGAGCACGCGCACGCAATCCTCGCGCTTTCTCAACGAATATTTCGGTTCGGGTGTGCAGCACATCGCCTTTGCCACCGACGATATTCTGGCGACCGCCGCGCGCCTGCGCGCGAACGGCATCGAGACCCTGCGCATTCCGGAGAATTACTACGATGATCTCGAGGCGCGCGTCGACCTCGCCGGCGACCGGCTGAAGATGCTCAAGGCCAACAACGTCCTCTATGACAAGGACGACAAGGGCGAATATTATCAGCTCTACACTCGCAGCTTCAAGGATCTCTTCTTCCTCGAAATTGTGCAGCGGCGTGGATACAAAGGCTTTGGCGCCATCAACGCGCCGATCCGGCTTAATGCCCAGTCCCGGCTCGCGGGCGAGCAAACGGTTCCGGGACTGTGACAGCCCCCTTGCGCATTGCGGTTGTGGGAGCGGGCGCCATCGGGCGCTCGCACATCGAGCGCATTTCGAAAAGCCGCGACTGTGAGCTGATGGCGATCGTCGATCCGGCGCCGGGCGCCTCGGACCTCGCCGCAAAGCTTGGCGTTCCGCTCGTCGCCTCGCTGCCGGACCTGCTCAAGCAACGGCCCGACGGCGTCATTCTTGCGTCACCCAATCGGCTGCATGTCGAGCAGGGGCTTGCCTGTGTCGCTGCCGGCGTTCCGGCCCTCATCGAGAAGCCGCTGGCGGACACCGTCGAGAACGGCGAGCGGCTGTGTGAAGCCGCCGAGCGCGCCAAGGTGACACTGTTGACGGGGCATCATCGCCAGCACAATCCGATCATGGCAAAAGCGGTCGAAATCGTGAAAAGCGGCCGCCTCGGGCGGCTGGTCGCTGTCGTCGGCACCGAAATGTTCTGCAAGCCCGACCAGTATTTCGAGGACGGCCCGTGGCGGCGACAGCTCGGCGGCGGGCCGCTGCTGATCAATATGGTGCACGAGATCGGAAATCTGCGCGCGCTGTGCGGGGAGATCGTTGCCGTGCAGGCCTTTGTCTCGTCCGCCACGCGGAATTTTCCGGTCGAGGATACGGTGTCGGTCAGCCTGCGCTTTGCCAACGGTGTTCTCGGCAGTTTCATGCTGTCCGATACGGTCGCTGTGCCGCGAAGCTGGGAGCAGACGACGCGGGAAGATCCGGTCTTTGCCGCCTATCCGGACGAAGACTGTTACGTCGTTTCCGGCACCGACGGCTCGCTGGCGATCCCGACCATGCGGCTGCGGTTTTACGGCGATCGGGCGAAGCGCTCCTGGCGCGAGCCTTTCGAGGAAGAGACGATCGGCATCGAGCGGGCCGATCCCTTGACGCGTCAGCTCGCCAATTTCTGCGCGGTCATTCGCGGGACGGCGGAACCGGTAGTGAGTGCACGCGACGGGCTGCAGAACGTCCGCGTCCTTGATGCGATCCGGCAGGCGGCGGCCAGCGGACAGATGTGTGCTGTTGGGAGCTGATTTGCGGTTGGCGTGACGCCAATCAGGCTTTCTTGCTTGGCCGAAGGATCACGTTGTCGAGCCACGCCGCGAGTGCATCCAGGACTTCATCGAGCACCTGCGCGTCCTTCCGGCCTGTCCGTGCCGGAACGTGAAATGAATGATCGGCATCCGCAAATAGTTTTAACGTCGCGCGCTTGCCAAGCTGCTTGCATACCGGCTCCAGCTGATCGAGGGACGCCAGGTTGTCGCGCGTGCCCTGCAGGAAGAGCATCGGGATTTGCACATCAAATAGATGTTCGGCGCGGTCCTGCGACGGCCGGCCGGCGGGGTGCAACGGAAATCCGAGGAATGCCAGTCCGTGCACGCCCTCGAGCGGAGCTTTCGCCTGTGCTTGCGAGGTCATCCGGCCGCCGAACGACTTGCCGCCGGCGATGAGCGGAGTGTCCGGGAGCAGACGCTGCGCCGCGGCCACGGCAGCACGGACCGCTGCCTGCGCGAGCGGTGGCGGGTCGGGCCGCTTGCTGCCGCGCTCCATGTAGGGAAACTGATAGCGCAACGTGGCAATGCCGCGCGACGCTAACCCGCGCGCGACATTTTCCATGAAGGGATGATCCATCCTCGCGCCGGCGCCATGCGCTACCACGTAGCAAGCCAGCGCGCCGGACGGCTTTTGCAGCATGCCTGAGACGCGAATGGTGTCGCTGACGGTGATGGTGACGGGTTTGGCTGCAGTAGACATAGGTACTGGTGGCGGGCGGAGTTGGGGCAAAACCTACGACCTCTCTCGTGCGAAGGGATAGTATCGGTGAGAGATAAGTAGCCGTTCGCATTTGGCTTCGTTCTGCCAAACTTACTTTTTTACCCGACTACGTTTCCGGAGGCGCACTCCCGCGCCACCGCCGTTTTCGTCAATGAATTCGACGCCGGCGTTTTCCAGGGCGTGCTTGATTGCGCGATCGTTTGCAGCGGTCAACGAAGTCTCAGCCTCAGCTAATTCTGCCCGCCGAATGGTGGTTATTCCGACTGCTGAATCGCGAGCTAGATCCTCCGCGCTCCATCGTAGCAGCGCACGAGCTGCTCTGATCTGCGAGCTTGTTAATTTTTTTAATATCATATTGACGTAATCATTCCATATGGTATGTTTCATACCATTCAGGTTGATTTAAGCCTGAGCAAAAGAACTGATTTCTCGGATCAGCGGAAGGTGAACAGGACTGATGTTCACAGGTTCGCGCGAGACCGAATTCAAGGAGCCAGTGCATGAACCTGGAGTTCGTTGCCATTACCTACCGCGCGATCCGCGACCGAGTCCGCGCCGAGGATCCCGCCATCGATGAGCAGACGCTCGCCGACACTGTCGAAGGCCTGACGGATCTCCATGAGATCATCGCGGCCATCATCCGTGCAGCACTCGCCGATGAAGCTCTGGCAACGGGCCTTAAAGGCCGCATCGCCGAAATGCAGGATCGACTAGAGCGCCTAGAGGACTGTGCCGCCAAGCGCCGGCAGATCGCCAAAGACGTGATGGTCGAACTCGATCTGAAAAAGATTACGGCACCCGATTTCACCGTGTCGATCCGTCCCGGCATACCCGCCCTCCTCGTGCTCGATGAAGCCGCGGTCCCGAGCATCTACTGGGAGCCGAGGGAGCCGCGCCTTAACCGGCAAGAACTGCTGAGCGACCTCAAAGGTGGCGCTGAGGTTAGCGGCGTTGCTCTGTCCAATCCGGAACCTGTTTTGAGCGTAAGGACAAAGTGATGGGTTTCACCGCAAAACAAACGCAGGCGTTGCAGCGCAGCCTTAGCAACCGGCGAATTCGCACGCGCGAGGCGAATGGACGCAAACTCTCATATATTGAGGGATGGTATGCGATCTCCGAAGCCAATCGGATCTTCGGTTTCGATGCCTGGAGCCGCGAGACAATTGATTCGCGGTGTGTGCTGACACGGGAGAACCGGGGCACGTTCCTCGCTATCTACCTCGCGAAAGTGCGCATCACCGTTCAAGCTGATGGAGCAACGATTGTTCGCGAGGGTCATGGAACGGGAGAGGGGCGGGGCACCTCGCCTGGTGAGGTGCATGATACGGCACTCAAGGCCGCCGAAACCGATGCCACCAAACGGGCGCTGGCGACCTTTGGCAGACCATTCGGGCTTGAGCTCTATCGCAAGGATAAGAATGCTGTTTCGGCAAGCTCGCCAATAGTCAGGTCGATACCGGTAGAGAGTCCGCCCACCCAGCCGCGTGTCGGTCTACATCCGGACGATACAACGCCAATCCCGAGGCCGTCGCATTACTACGGCCGGCGCCACCACAACTCCATGACCGACCTCTTACGGCAGGATCAGGCCTCCTCTTTTGGCTCCGCCGAGAACGAATTGTCGCCTACCAGGATCGACAAGAGTCAGCTCGCGATTGCCGAACCCAAACGGCTGCGTAACAAGGCGCACCTGAAATTCGTTGCCTCTCAGCCCTGTCTCATCTGTGGCCGGCAGCCCTCCGATCCCCATCACTTGCGGTTTGCACAACCGAGAGCGATTGGCCTCAAGGTGAGCGATGAGTTCACAGTGCCGCTTTGCCGCGGGCATCACCGGCAATTGCACCAAACCGGCGATGAACGCGCGTGGTGGGACAGTCACCGAGTGAATGCCCTAGAAATTGCGAGAGGCCTCTGGGAGCGAACGCATGCCGCGACGGATCAGACGTCGTAGGTTTGAGGCGGTCATCCCGACATTGGCTGATCTGCAAACTAAGCTTGAGAGCGTGCGTCGCGAGGTGCGCAACCTCACGGTAATGGGTATGGATCCGAACCAGACAACGGAACAGGCTGCTCTCGTTAAAGAGCTCGAGCGTTCGGCGAGAGCAGAGCAACGTCTCCGCAAGATGGCCCTTGATTACGAGAAGTCACGGAAAACTTGAGGGGCTTGCGGGCTACTCGTTTACTTAGCTTGCAGACTGGCCGACTTTCTGTTGGCTCCGATAAGCGCGATTATCGGAAGTGTCCACTTTCCGAGGTAAGCGGGCGAGAGTGATGTCGACTTTGCCGGCTGCGTTGCCTGTATCTGTGCCCGGCCCGGCAATATTTAGCCCATATCGCTTCTAGTGGTAGACTTCGTCCGACCTAGACGGTTGTGCCGAGAGGGGTGCCGCAGTGTGAAGGATTCAATTTATGACGGTGGCGCGTCAACGACTATGGACAAAAGCGACACCGATGCACTCCGCTCTGCTGTCCAGGTGCTCGAGCATCCAAGCTTGACCGCGCACATTGCTGACGTGATTGGTACGCCTGTTGCACTATTGCGGAAGCTGCCGGCGGGTGCCTCGCAAGCTATTACCCAAGCCACAACAAAAAGCCTTGACGGAGCCCTCAAAGTCGCGCTGCTCACAATCCGAGGCGGATCTCAGGAGAGTTCACAGATACTGCACAAAGCTTTGGTGGTTGCCTCGGGCGCTACCGGAGGGGCGCTCGGAGCTGTGTCGCTGCCCATAGAACTCCCCATCTCGACCATCATCATATTGCGGTCAATTCTCGATATCGCACGAAGTGAAGGTGAGGATCTGGCCGATCCAGAAGCCAGCTTATCATGCCTTCAGGTCTTCGCACTGAGCGGTCGGACTTCAACAGACGACGCTGCGGAGAGTGGCTATTTCGCTGTGCGTGCGGGTTTAACGACGGCCGTTGCGACAGCCGCCCATTTTATCGCTGAGGGTGGCATCGTTAAGGAAAGCAGCCCGGCGCTGGTGCGCTTGATCGCTCTGATCGCCTCTAGGTTTGGGCTAGTTGTTTCTCAAAAGGTTGCCGCGCAAGCTGTCCCTGTCGTAGGCGCACTCGGAGGCGCTGCCATCAACTATTTATTTATGGACCACTTCCAGTCTGTCGCGCGCGGCCATTTCACCGTTCGACGACTTGAACGAAAGTACGGAAAAGACATAGTTGCCGAGGCGTACGAGCGGCTTCAGCAGGAATTCGGCGCGTCCGCGAAGTCTAGGGCTTGAAGATAGGCATCGTGCGGCGGTGCGTCTGCTTTGGGGCGAAGGGTACATGGCCTGCCAACGTTATGCCCGCCGCTTTTCAATAGCCCCTTCAGCCAATGGTCAGCTTTTTCTCTATTGCGGCGTAGGCCTCAGCCACAAATGACGATTGACCGGAGTGAACAATTGCCAGGAGTTCGGTTGCTCGCGTGAGCGCTACGTAAAATAAGTTTCGGTCCTGCTCAACATCGTGAGCGAACGGCAATAGGTCGGCCCACATAAAAATTACCGCGCGGTACTGTAACCCCTTTGCATGATGTATAGTTTGAACCCGAATTGCAGAGCTGAAATCCGACCTATTTGCTCCTTTCGGATCACTGATCCAGACCACCGGAGCATTGCATTCGACCTTGAGTTTAGGGATCAGCGCTTCCGTTATCAGTGCTTCACGATTTCTATGCGCTGGGTAGAGGATGCCAATGTCGGCGAAATCAAACTTGGTTGGCCCGATTTTTTGGTCGTCGAATTTCCCACCAAGGAGCTGAGAAACCAAGTCCAGTACCTTAGAGATTTCGTCGGCGCGGTCTTTCGCCCGGATTAAAAAAATGTTTCCACCGCTCGCTACGGTGCGGGAGTCATTTCGATAGGCATCAGCCTCTCCTTCGATCTCGCCGAAGGTCGAAGGTCCCGAGAATCGTTCCGCGAGTTTAAAAATCTTCGCAGCATTTCTATAGTTTTCGGACAAGTATTCCGTCCGGCCTTGCGCTTGGACACCTTTAGATTTCCAAGAGAAGCGTTTGCTACGTTGTTTATAAAGGCCCTGACTTCCATCTCCCGTAATGAACAAGTCTGCCTCATTCGGGTCCTTCGATAACGCGTTGATGCAGGGGAACCAATCCGGATCGAAGTCCTGTGCCTCATCGATCAAAATGAAGTCGTATGGTTCATTTTTTTGCAGAATGGCTGCCTTTAATTCGGGGCCAAATTCTTGATCCCATTTGCTGTCGCCAATGCCGAATCTATAGGCCAATTGATGAAAGGTTTGGACGGTCACGTTGGCAAAATCCGTTAGCTGAGCCTTGAGATAGGTCGCCAACGGGCGATTGAAACAAAGAACTAAACCCTTCTTGTCTTGATTCTGCTCAGCCAAATATTTGGCGCGCGCAATTAGAATTGTTGTTTTTCCTGACCCCGCAACACCAAACATGAGACGGTGTCCTGCGCCAATGTTGCGAGCCTTTTGCTCTTGTTTTGCATCAAGAACGCGGAGGAAAGTTTCAAATGAACGTCCGCTATCTTCATAGGCATGGAGTAGTTTTTCTGTAGCTGAGCGAACCACTATGTGGGGATGAATGATTGCGCGAAGGTGGTCGATTTGTGTTTTGTCCAATGACGCAAATTGAAATTTTGGTACGAAATAGCAAGCAAGAAACCCTTCTAATTGGTCGCCAGGGATGTCTTGCGCAATAGTGAACCATTCTTTTGTGAGGGTACGACTTAAGTCAAAAACGCTTGAGAGGTTGAGCGTTTGAATATCGCTTTCTGATATTCGCGATAAACAAGCAAGATAAGAAATTGGAAATCCAATTTTGCCTTTGTGCGGTCCACCTCGCACAAGTAACACGCGTCCCTCCAGTCGTGTTTGGATTTCGTCCCTTAGAGCGAGAGCATACTGTCGCGCCTGTTTGAGTGGATGAGATACCTTTTTGTTGTGGGACTGCAGACGAAGCTCGATTGTGTTGTTGTCGGCCGATACAATCGTCTCTGGCTTCCAATCCTTGATCTCAATCATTAAGACGCCGAGGCGCGGACTGATCACGACGAAATCCGCATACCGATGTTTGATTTGAACGTCGTAGTAGACGAAGTTGTCGTCGGGAAGAGCTTCCAAAATCTTGAAGAGTGCTTTTTCTCCCAACGTTGCCCGCGGCGGCACCGCCGCAGGAATCATTTGAGCCATTGCCGTTCCGAAGCGGATTTGGCTTCGTCCCCTAGCGCAGCCGGTTCAATCGTTAAGTCTATGATTTCATAGGCGCACACGGTTCAATCCTGTGGGTCTCAGTTCATAGATGCAATAAATAAATTGCGCAGGACAGTGTGCGACCTTGTCGCATTGTGGTGAAGTTTAGAAGACTTCCTGCCGAGAACAAACTTTATCGGGAGCGCTGCGTTTGGTTCGTCCGACGTTGCCAAGCCGCTCGCTCAATAAGGAAATTGCCAGCTTCCTTCGTGCCGCCGTTAAGCGCCAGGCACTTTAAGAGGTGCCTGCACCGGAGGCGGCACTCGCTCTTTGAGTCGCCATCGAATAGTGATCGGGCTGTCCCCTTCCCAAGAAACGAATTCAACTTCGCCACAATACGTGAAAGGAGTTGGCTTTTGACCCGTTTTCTTTGTGGGCCGAACGAAAAGGTGAACTTGAATGCCCATTTCTCGGTGGTCATGCAGCATTTGACCATGCTTGGAATCTTGAGTGGTTCGGTTTTGGCTTTGCCAATTGAATTCGTGGTCCGACAAAAAGTGGTCCGAGTATTGGTGATCCGGGTTCATATCTTCCTTTGCAAGTGTCACCAGGAGGAAGATATGCGGAGGTTTTACGACGAAGCCAGAATTCCAATTGGCTGGATTAAAAGTAAGCCCAAAGGTTGGCGGAATTGTCTCGCGTAGATAACGTTCCCAAAGTCTTGGCCCGGACACGGATCCACCGGGGGTGTTCAAAGGCTCCATAACAGTAGTTTCTATTTCTTTCCGAAGCCGAACGCGATCGCCGCGACCGGGCAAACCAGCGTCGTTGCCAAACCAAGTCCGAAGGATGGTGGGAAGTTCATTTGTGGGACTGTTTTGGACACGAACGACGTTGATCGCAATTTTGCCGACAGTTGCTTCCATGGGCCGGCCGTCTACCTCGACCTCGAGCCTTCCTTTAGGAAGGCTTCGGTCGTTGGACGGCAAGAATAGGATCGGTTGACCGCTTTCATTGCGAGATACGCGACAAATTGTTGCAGCAACTTCGCCGCGAGAAAGATACTGTGAAAGGCGCCAATCTACAGTTTCACGGAGTAGAGTGGCAAAACTTATCAAATCGGTAATGTTGAAGGCGAAGCCAAACGTCCCACCCTCGAATGTGAAGTACGGTACCCCGTTCATCCCGCGAGCGCTAACAAAGGCGTCGATGGGATTGTCAACAAGAAGCCTTTGGACGGCTTTTGTGTTGGCTAGGTCGACCGAGAAATCCTCTGCCAACCGATGTATTCGTTGAGCTATGGCTACGACCCTGCGCGTGATTTCCTCTATTCCAAGACTTGCAAAAAGGGTTTCGCGGTCGAGCATCGCCAATAGCAAAACGATTTTGTAAGACCGAGACATTTCGGTCTTCTCCAAATTTTCGAAGAAATCGCGTGCGGCAGACCAGGCCGCTTTCTCATCGATACTCAACCCACCCATACGATCGACGAAATCAAACCACGATCGGTCGCCTCTTGTTCGTGGATTAAGTCCGGCGTGGAAAACCTCAACAGCTGTCGGGCGGATGCCGTGCCTTTCCTCGAAATCCCGATAGAAGGACTCTAGAAACTCTTCAGTCCGAGCTGGCCTCAGGAGTTGGTCCAGTATGTTAATGGCTGTCATTTCATAAGTGATGTCACAACCAGGTGGTAGAATGATCTCATTGTCGCGTATCGCCTCAAGCATTTCTCGCTGTCGTGCGCTGCTCCCGACGTCACGTCCGACAACAACAGCCATACCTTGGAGTTTCATCAAAAATGCACGGTGATTGCCAATATAGTCGATTACGATCAGCCGCTCCTTGCCGTCAAAAATTCGTAAGCCGCGACCCAGTTGCTGCAACCAGATGATCGTAGACTCAGTTGGCCGAAGCATTAGGACTGTATCGATAGATGGAACGTCCACTCCCTCGTTGAACATGTCGACAGCGAAAATTACTTCTAGTTCGCCGTCCCTTAGCCTTTGCAGGGACGTTGCGCGTGGCGCGCTATTCGTGCCGGAGTGAACAGCTACGGCCTTTACACCTTCGTGGGTAAAAAAGTCGGCCATGAAGTCCGCATGGCGCTGCGAGCAGCAGAAAGCGATGCAGCGGTGACCACCATGCTTGCGGAATTGTTCAAGCGCGTTCCGCGCTCGCGTCTCGGTTGCGATTGCTGCCGTGAGTTCGGTTATGTCGAATTGCGAATTCCGCCACGGAATGCTGCTGTAATCGACATCATCAGCAATACCAAAATAGTGAAAAGGGCAGAGCCGTTGGGCGTCAATTCCATCACGTATATTTGCCTCGAACACCAAGTTTTCTTGACAGAGTGTCAAGAGGTCAGCGCCATCGGTGCGGTCAGGAGTTGCAGTTAGTCCAAGTAAAAATTTAGGACGGAAATGGTCAATGACGCGCCGATAAGTGCTTGCGGCCGCATGATGAAATTCGTCTACCACGATATAGTCAAAATCATGCGGTTGGAACCGCGAAAGATGAGGTATGCGGCCAAGGGTTTGAATGGACGCAAAAACAAGATCAGCGTCCGTCTCGCGCTGTTCGCTAGCGAGACGACCAATTCGAGACGTAGGCCGAATTCTGCGAAAAACTTTTACCGCCTGATCTAAAATTTCCTCGCGGTGTGCCACGAAAAGCACGCGACGGAATTCAGGTCGGTCGCTATCGAACGCAGCGAGCCAAGTTTTGCCAAGGCCGGTCGCTAGAACGACAAGGCCAGCGGTAAATCCTTCATCACGTGTTCGCTGGAGTTCTACCAGCGCCTCGCGCTGAATGGCGTGTGCGTCAGGCTTCGGCTCTTCTTCTTCTTGGGCTACTTCAGACTCTCCGCGGGTCGGTACTATTCGGCGCTTTTCATAAGCCTCGATCCAATTTGCGGTCACCGGCACAGACGCTTTGTTATCAAACAAGGCGTCGAAGCCATTGCGGATCTCATGGAAGCCACTCGTGTCGTTGCTGCGCACTACCTTGTAGTTCCACTCGATAGACGTTGTTAGAGCAGGTTCAGAGAGGTTCGAACTACCAACAAAGGCAACTCCTTCTTCAGAGCCATTTAAGAAGATATAAGATTTGAGATGAAAACCTTTCCCGAGTGTTTCGTAGATCTTTAGGCAGAGATTTCCCTCAAGGTCGGCGAGTCGGCGAAGCGCGATCGGTTCAGTCACGTCAAGATAGTCGCCAACAAGAATGCGTGCCCTACCGCCGCGGTTCAGAAAATCTTTGAGATGCTCGACGATGCAGCGTGCGCCGCTGTCAAGGAGAAACGCGACGGCGATGTCGCATGTGTTCGCTTGATCCATTTGCTGGATGAGATGCGGCAGGAAGGGATCATCGTTTCCCTTAATCAGTCGTTGCTGAACGGCGGCCGTCGCCAAATCTTGAGTGAGATAATTTGCTCTCGCCGGAATGACATGCCGAATTCCACCACGGGGGTCAGGGACATCGCCTGCATAGCGCGGGATTACATGAACATGAAAATGTTGAACCGTTTGTCCGGCTACCGAGCCGGCATTGAAACCAACGTTAAAACCATCGGGCGAATAGCGACTTCGAATGGCGGCGATTGCTTGGCCGATTGCAGACCAAACCCAGGCCTTCTCGATTTCGGTCAGTTCATCCCAAACCCTGACGTGACGGCGCGGAATGAGGAGAAGATGGCCGGGATTGACGGGGAAGGCATCCCAGATCCCTTGTCCCTGGTCACCCGAAAAAACAACGCGCTCGGCGGCGATAGAGCAAAACGGGCAATCTAGAGCGGTCATAAAGAGCAGCAAGCCTCAGCCACAAGTGAGCGATTGAAGTACCACCTAACCCGGTCTTTGGTCATCGTCTTGTTGGTGTTCGCCACCAATTTGATTTTTAGGGTCATGAGTCCGATTTTCTAAATACGGTGACATGGCGGCGCGGGCCAATAGTAATGAACGACGGCAACATTCGGCTAATTGATCGAGAACAAAAGCCCCGACTGTTAGCCGGGGCTTTCTACTCTATTGGCTACCTGCATATCCGCGCGCAAGCGTAGCCTTGATCGCAATGAGCGTGAGGGCCGATTTCACCAGCGCGGTGTTCTGGTGCCGATCTGACCCGTGTAAGGATTGATGTTGCCTCGGGTCGAATAGTTGTCGAGCTGCGTCCTATTCGGGTTGGTCTGCACGTGCGGCTGCACATACGTTCCTTGCTGCGTAACGTATGGGCGCACTACGTGCGCATTCGGGTTCGATCCGATGCCGTAGCTGCCGTATTGAGCGAACGCACCCGAAACGGTGCCAAGCAGGATAGCGAGCGTAGTCAAAATCTTGGTGTTCATTGCGCGAAAGCCCCCGACTGGTTTGCTTACTTACAGGAGCGTCATAGAGGTCGATACTAATAGTTGCAAGAAAAAAAAATTCTAGTTCATGAGTTGGTAAAGTTTTGCCGAAGCGGAATTGTCGAAATGCGCTGCACGGGCTGCAATTGAAACGCGTATGAGTTATTCGGTGCTGTCGAATAAAACCGTCGCGCTGATATCATGGTGGGCGCTGTAGGGATTGAACCTACGACCTCTCCCGTGTAATTGCTGCGTGCCAACAGTCCAACACGCTTCCCTGGACCGAAGCCTTGAGCCTAACCTATTCGCACATGATTCGAATTTTCCGGAGACAACTTATGGCCAAGTTGATGTCGAAATCAGAACTCATTCAAAAAATTGTCGCGCAGCATTCGAAGATGGCACGCAAGGACGTCAAAGCCGTTATCGAGTCGCTCGCGGCGATAGGTTATAAGGAACTCAGTAAATCAGGAGCTTTTGTTGTACCTGGATTTGCCAAATTCGTTGTCATTAAGAAGCCAGCCACCAAGGAACGCAGTGGCATCAATCCATTCACCAAAGAGCCCATGATATTCAAAGCCAAGCCGGCCCGAAAGATCGTCAGGGCTCGGCCGGTCAAGGCCGTCAAAGCTTCGGTGATGTAGCCGCGGAGTTCGACAAATTTAGGATCGGCGGGATGCGTGCGCTAAAGCGCGTCTGCCGCACCCAGCTAGTGTTTTGCAACCAAGACGACCGTTCCACGTACTTCTTTTACAATAACCGGTGTTCCAGTCTTCAAATTTGGACCTTCAGCAAGCCAAACGCTATCGCCCAGTTTGACCTTTCCTTGGCCGTTCTCGAGAGCCTGCGTCACCACGCCCTTGGCCCCTACCATTTCCAAATTGCGTTGGTTCAGAGGAGGATTGCCTTCACTCGAGCGGATCATCCTTTGGTAGACAAAGTAACCCCAGATACAGGAAAGAGAGCAAGAGACGATGAAAATGCTTATTTGCGCCGACAAAGATAGGTCAAATGCGAAGGACGCGAGTGCAGTTATCGCGCCGCCTGCTGCGATCCAAATTAAATAATATCCAGGGCATTGTAGTTCGGCGACTGCGACAACAACCGAACCTATGGCCAAAATCCAGGGGTTCATCGTCCGCCCGGGGTGTTCGAGCCATCTGTCGGCCTTGCCGCACTTTTTGCGAGTTCGGCGATCCCCGCAATTGAGCCCACCAAAGCACTGGCTTCCACGGGCATAAGAACCAACTTGGAGTTTCCCGATTTTCCGATTAACGCCAGAGCATCCACGTATTTTAGTGCCACAAAATAATTTAGTGCCTGGGCTGTGCCCTGTTGAACTGCAGTCGAAACCACTTTCGTCGCAGTAGCCTCCGCTTCAGCCAATCGCTCTCTCGCTTCTGCGTCTCTATTCGCTGCGGCCAATCGACCTTCGGCGGCTAAAATCTGCGACTGTTTTTCGCCTTCTGCCTTCAAAATCGCGGATTGTTTCACGCCTTCCGCTTCCAGAACGGTCGCGCGTTTTTCTCGCTCCGCCGTCAGCTGTTTGGCCATAGAGGCAACAACATCGTCGGGTGGACGAATGTCCTTTAACTCCACACGCGTAACTTTTGTACCCCAGGGGTGTGATGCGGCATCTAAAACATGAAGCAAGCGAGTGTTTATTTCGTCACGCTTGGACAGGGTTTCGTCCAGATCTAATGAGCCTATCGCAGTTCGGATGTTCGTCATGGTGATATTGGTGATCGCCGCATCAAGACTTTGAACCTCGTATGCTGCCTTGGCAGCATCTAAGATCTGAAAAAATACGACGCCGTCAACGGTGACAGACGCATTGTCTTTAGTGATAACTGGCTGACTCGGTATTGCTAACACCGTTTCCTGAACGTTGATTTTTCTTCCTATGCGATCGATGAAAGGAAAAATCAAATTGAGCCCAGGCAAGAGCGTAGTGTGGTACCGGCCAAACCGCTCGACCGTCCACTGAAACCCTTGAGGAACTGTCTTAACGCCCGCGGCGAGTGTGACTACTGTTGCAAATACAAGAAACAGCAGGAAAATGAAGAAGCCATCCATTTTCAACCTCCCCCCGGTTAGGTTCAAATTACAATCAGTGCTTAAGCGTATCAACTGGAGGAGAGCTCTCTCCGCAAACCAATGACTCTCATGCCTCTCAAGCGCGCTCTTGCCACCGTTCTTCTGAGCCTGAGCTTTGTTATACCCGTGCTGGCAGGCCCGCTCGAAGATGCTAACGCTGCGATTAAGAGGCGCGACTACGCGACCGCCGTGCGACTTATTCGTCCTCTGGCCGAACGCGGCGACGCCAACGCCCAGTACAATCTCGGAGTCTTGTATGACAATGGCTTAGGCGTCCCGCAGGATCGTGTCAGGGCATATATGTGGCTCAATTTGGCTGCTATGCAGGGGAGGGAAAGCGCGGCAACTATTCGAGACCTCGTTGCTCGGCTTATGACGCCTGTGCAAATTTCCGAGGCGCAGAAAATGGCACGCGAGTGGAAGCCAACTAAGTAGCTGTCTTCGCCTTGGTCCCAGGCACTACAAGAGCGTCGGCAAATCCGCGCGTCGCGCCCGGCCCTCGCCAAACCACACGATCAGTGGCGCAATCATCCCGACGTCGGGACAAATCCCGCTTGCCTACCATTTGTCGGGATCGCCATAGGGGCGGTCCGGATAAGGGAAGTTGATCCCCGGGCCAAACGGATACGCCGAAGTGCCCCTGGGATCATATGCTGGCACGCGCGATGGATAGGGCACGACACCACGGTCTTC
>Ga0070665_100003336_pt1 | contig 17206 bp, 11 predicted proteins | sample KBSS13metaG_FD_65862 | JGI IMG/M metagenome (GOLD analysis project Ga0070665, IMG submission 65862) | Switchgrass rhizosphere microbial communities from Kellogg Biological Station, Michigan, USA - KBS S1-3 metaG | ecosystem: Host-associated > Plants > Roots > Rhizosphere > Soil ... | reverse complement strand
TTCAGCGACGGGTTGTTGCGGACGTTGTCCGCGGTCTCGCCGTGCGCGATCTGCCAGAGGATGTCGCCCTTGTTCAAATCGATCGCGCTGATGCGCGCGTAGGGCGGTTTCAGTAAAGGCAGTCCGCGAACGGTGAGTCCACCGCCGCCTTCGCCGCCGGCGGGCGCAGCCGGGGCCGCTGCCGCAGGGGCGTCCTCGCCGGTACGGCCGCCGCCGGCCGCCGATCCGGATCCGCCCGTTCGGCGCGCGCCCGTGAGCGCGCTGCCCTGAATGAAATTCATGTCCGACAGATCGGCGGGTGGCGCGACCAGTCCAAGCGGGCTCGCACCGCTCTGCGAATAGATGTACGCGATGTGCGTCTCCGGGTCGTACGAGCCGCCTGGCCAGTTGGTCGCAAAGCCGGAGGTGAGCGTCGCCAGCGGACCAGGCAGCTGGCTGACGACCGGCGGCGTGAAGATCGGCCCGATCTTGTAGCGCTCCACTGTCTTCGTCGCTTCGGCGCGAAGTTCCGGCGTGAAGTCGATCAGATCGTCGATCGACACGCCCTGCCGATCGTACGCCGGCGGTTTGGTCGGAAACGGCTGCGTCGGCGCGTACCACTCGCCCGGCACATCGCCTTTCGCGACCGGGCGCTCCTCGATCGGCCAGATCGGCTCGCCGGTCTCACGGTTGAACACGTAGAGCCACGCCTGCTTCGTCGGCTGGGCGACCGCCTTCACCGTGCGGCCGTTCACCGTGATGTCGACGAGGATCGGCGCGCACGGGATGTCGAAGTCCCAGATCCCGTGATGCACCAGTTGATAGTGCCAGCGGCGCTTGCCGGTCTGCAGATCGACGGCGACGAGGCTCTCGCCGAACAGTCCGTTGCCGGGACGATGACCGCCGTAGTAGTCGCCGGTCGGCAGTTCGACCGGCAGGTAGACGAGGCCGAGCTCTTCGTCCGCCGAGATCTGCCCCCACACGCCGGTGTTGCCGGTGTAGGAGGCCGAATCTTTTTCCCACGTGTCGCGCCCGAACTCGCCGGCGAGCGGAATCGTGTGGAAGATCCAGAGCCGCTTGCCGGTGCGGACATCGAACCCGCGGACGTATCCCTTCTCGTTGCGCCGGCTCTTCGGATTGCCGCCGGTCTTGTGCGCGGCGCCGATGATCACGACGTTCCGCGCAACGGTGGGCGTCGAGTGCAGGCCGATCTCGCCGGTGACGAGATCCATCTCCTGATCGTCGTCTTTCTTGAGATCGACGACGCCCTTCTCACCAAACGAGGCGACCGGCACGCCGGTGCGCGCGTTCAGCGCGACCAATCGGTACCCCGGTGTCACGTAGAGGATGCGATCGTCGGACGCGCCGTCGGACCAATAGGCGAGCCCGCGCCCGGACAACTGGCGCGGCGCCGCCGCGCCGCGCGCGCCTTCGTTCTCGCTGTGCATCCACAGCATCTCGCCGGTCGCGGCGTCGAGCGCCACGACGGCGCGCCGCGATCCGCCGGTCGAATAGACGACGCCGTTGACCATCAGCGGCGTCGACTCGAACTGGAATTCAGGACGCGGCCCGAGGCTGTCGGTCTTGAACCGCCATGCGATCTCGAGCGTGTTGAAGTTCGAGGCGTTGATCTGATCGAGAGGCGCGTAACGCGTGTGACCGGTGTCACCGCCGTAATTGCGCCACTCGCCGTTGCGCGCGCCGGACTGTCCGGCAAGGCGCGCGATGAAACAGACGCCCAGGCATGCCGCCGCGAAGATGATGCGCTTCACGGGGAATACCATACAATGAGTCGTCGCTGCTCGGACTCAACACTTTCAGGCAGGTGTGCCATGCGCATGGGCGTGTTCTGGATGCGGGCCACACTGGCCGCCGCATTGCTCGGCGGCGTCACCCTTCAGCTGGCGGCACAAGTCCCCTCGCCGCCTCCGGCCGATCAAGCGCGCAATCCGCTCTCCGGTGATCCCCAGGCGATCACGAAAGGCGCGGTGCTGTTCCGCCAGGAGTGCGTCTACTGCCACGGCGTCGGCGGCCGCGGCGGGATGCGCGGTCCCGATCTCACGACCGGAACGTGGAATCACGGCGGCAGCGACGCCGATCTGAGGCGCACGATCACCGACGGCGTGGCCGGGACGGCGATGCCGCCGAACAACCTCAAGACCGAGGAAATCTGGCAGATCGTCTCGTATCTGCGCACGGTGCAACAGCCGCCGGCGGCGCCGGTTGGCGATCGGGCGCGCGGCGAGACGCTGTTCTTCAGCACCGCCCGCTGCTCGACCTGCCACATCGTCGGCGGCCGCGGCGGGCGGCTGGGACCGGAGCTCACGACCGTCGGCTCGGCGCGATCGCGCGCGTACCTGGTCGACTCGATCCGTCAGCCGGCAAAGCAGCTCACCGAGATTCGCTCGCTTGGCAGCGACTCCTTGAAGTACGACACCGTCACCGCGGTCACGAGCGACGGACAAACGATCGTCGGCGTGCCGATGAACGAGGACACCTTTACGGTGCAACTGATGGACATGAGCGAGCGCGTCCACAGCCTCGACAAGAAAACGCTCAAAAGCTTCAAGCACGAGAACCGATCGCTGATGCCGGCCTACGACGCGAGCCGGTTGCCCGATGCCGATCTCGACAATCTTGTCGCGTACCTGCAGACGCTGCGATCCACCGCAACGGCCCGGAAGGATGGCTCACAATGAGAACACACATCGGTGTCCTTCTCGTGCTCGGCCTCGCGACGGCGTCGCTCTCGGCGCAAATCACGACGGAGCGCCTGGCCAACGCCGCGTCCGAGCCGCAGCAGTGGATGATGTATTCGGGCGCCTACGACGGCAGCCGGTTCTCGCCGCTCGATCAGATCAACCGCACGAACGTGCAGCGTCTCTCGCTGCAGTGGGTGTTTCAGACCGGCGTGCGCGGCCGCCACGAGACGACGCCGCTGGTGATCGACGGCATCATGTACCTGACGACGCCGCAGAACCACGCGTATGCGGTGGACACGCGCACCGGCCGTCCGCTCTGGCACTACCAGCGGACGCTGCCGAAAGAGATGTCGCTCTGCTGCGGCCCGCAGAACCGAGGCTTCGCCGCGCTCGGCGACCGCCTGTTCATGGGCACGCTCGACGCGCACGTCGTGAGCCTCGACGCGAAGACGGGACGCGTGCGCTGGGACGTCGCCGCGGCGGACGCCGACAAGGGCTACAGCTTCACCGGCGCGCCGCTCGTCGTGAAAAACCGGATCATCGTCGGCGTCGCCGGCGGCGAGTACGGCGTGCGCGGCTTCATCGACGCCTACGAGGCGGACACGGGAAACCGCGCGTGGCGGCTGTACACGATTCCCGGCGAGGGCGAGAAAGGCAACGACACCTGGAAGGGCGACTCGTGGAAGCGCGGCGGCGCGCCGACCTGGGTCACCGGCTCGTACGATCCGACGCTCAACCTGATCTACTGGGGCACCGGCAACCCTGGACCGCAGATGTACGGCGCGAATCGTCTCGGCGACAACCTCTACTCGGACTCACTGCTCGCAATCGATCCCGACACCGGCACGATGAAGTGGCATTTCCAGTTCACGCCGCACGACGTCCACGACTGGGATTCGACGCACACGCCGATCCTGTTCGACGACACGATTGCCGGCCAGCCGCGCAAGCTCGTCGCCGTCGCCAACCGGAACGGATTCTTCTACGTGCTCGATCGCGTCACCGGCGCCTTCCTGCTCGGCAGGCCGTACACGCAAGTCACCTGGGCGAAGGAGATCGACGGCAACGGCCGGCCCGTGGTCCTGCCCAACACCGAGCCGACTGCCGAAGGCAATCGCGTGTGTCCGAGCGGCACCGGCGGGACCAACTGGCACTCGCCGTCCTACAGTCCTCGCACGCACCTCGTCTACTTCTTCAGCTACGAGCAGTGCGACTCGTTCATGTCGGACGAGAAGCTCGAGCCGCCGTACCAGCCGGGCCGGCTGTTCATCGGCAGCGCGTTCTTCCCGCTGCCCGAAGAGCGGCAGGAGAGCGCGATCCGCGCCGTGGATCCGAAGACCGGGAACGTGCGGTGGGAGTTCCGCGAGCACGCCGACGCCTGGGCGGGTGTCTTCTCGACGGCCGGCGGCCTCGTCTTCTCCGGAGACGGTCAGGGGAACTTCATCGCGCTGGACGCCGAGACCGGGAAAGATCTCTGGCACATCCAGCTCGGCGCCTCGATCAACACCGCCGCGGTGAGCTTCTCGGTGGACCGCCGCCAGTATGTCGCCATCGCGGCGGGCGATGCGCTCTTCGCGTTCGCGTTGCCGAAGGAGCCGTAGCATCATGTGGTCGGTCGACAAAAGACCGGATCTCGAGAGGTGAACCGTGGCGAAGGATTTGGTGACGAGGAACGCAAGATTCTATGCCGCCGTATTGGTCGGACTTCTATCGATCACGGTGGGATCGCTTAGTTACGTCAAGGTGGCTGGCGCCTCCCGCTCGCAGACGGACCGATCCTCGCACGCCGATCCCGACGGCTTGACCAGCGAGGAATGGGTGACCATCAAGACCCTTTCACCCTTGCCGGCGCTGCCTGCCGATCCGACGAACAAGTATCGGGACTCCGCCGCCGCGGCGCTCCTTGGACAAAAGCTCTTTTTCGAACCGCGGTTGTCGGGTCCGATTCAAACGGGTACGCCCGAGGAAGGCCAGCTGGGCGCGATCGGAGAGACGCAGAAGATCGCCTGCCGCAATTGTCATATGCCCGAGTCGAAGTGGCTGTTCGACATACGGTCGAACAATGGAGGCGCCATACCGAATGCGACGGCGCTCGGGTCGCTGTGGATGACGCGCAACGTCAGCAGCATCGTCAACACGGTCTTCTATGTCCATCCTGGATCACGAGCGCATTGGCGGGAGAACGACGGCTTCTCGGACTCGGAGTGGTTCGATGCCCAGAGCGAACCGGAGGGGCCGCCCGTCCAGAATGGCAGCCGGCTTCAGCTCGCGCACGTGATCTTCGAGCACTATCGAGCCGACTACAACAACGCGTTTCCTGACTGGCCGCTCGATCCCGCGCTGGCGGACCACAGCCGATTTCCAGCGACGGGCTCGCCTTACACCGACGTCGCGAACTGGACCAGTGTCAGTGCCGCCGACAAAGAAATCGTCAATCGCGTCCTCGTGAACTACGGCAAGGCGATCGAAGCCTATCTCCGCAAGCTGGTGAGCCGCGATGCTCCGTTCGATCGTTTTGTGGCGGGCGATCGGGACGCGATCAACCATGAAGCGAAACAGGGGCTCAAGCTTTTCGTCGGCAAGGCGGGCTGCGTCGGTTGTCACAATACGCCGCTGTTGTCGGACGACGACTTCCATGTCATCGGCCTGCGCATCAATCAAAACCTCTCGCCGCACGCCGATCCCACCGAGAAGGGGCGCGCGGCCAATCAAGCGCTGATCTGCGATCCGACGATCGCCGACGGCGACTTCAACGTCAACGGTCACTTCAGCGACGACCCCGGCACGAAGCGAGACGGCGATTTCTGCAGCCAGACCATTCCACCGGGTTTGTGGCGCACGAAGGGTCTTCGGCAGGTCGCGGAGACCGCGCCCTATTTCCGCGACGGCCAGGCCGCGACGCTCGATGATGTCCTCGAGTTCTACGATCGGGGCGGGGATCCTGTTGGCTCGTTTCTCGGCGGACCGAAGGAGATCCGGCCGTTGCACCTTTCAGTTCACGAAAAGGCGCAGCTGAAAGAGTTCCTGAAAACGCTCACCGGTCAACCGATCCCGAAGCCATTCCTTCGGGACTTGCACAATCGGTAGGCCGATCTCGCGGCCTCGAAGCCAGGTTGGCCTCAGCGTGGCAGCTTCAGCAGCGCCAGGGCGTTGTCCGCATAAATTTGCGCACGCACTTCGTCCGTTATCTCCAGCCGATCGATGATGTCGATCGTCTCGCGGATATACACGCCCGGCTCTGGTTCGAACGGCGTGTCGGACGAAAAGAGCACGTGGCCCGCTTTGAAGAAGCTCAACCCGCAAGCGGTCGCGGCTTCGGCGCCGAAGAGCGCTGTGTCGGCGTAGAACAGCCGGAAGTAATCGAGTGGCCGACGCTGTAGCGTCTTGAGCACGGTCGTGTAGTCGACATCCGACGTGCGGGTTCCCAACTGGTCCCACCCATGGCCGACCCGGCCTTCGAAGTATGGAATCATGCCGCCCATGTGGTGCGTGATGATTTTCAGACCGGGATGCCTGTCGAACAACCCCGCGAAAACGATGCGCGCCATCGTCACGCTCGTTTCGTACGGCCATCCGAGCGTCCACCAGATCTCGAACTGCGAAGACGTCTCTGTCCGGTAGTCCGCGAAGTCCGAACCGCGCGCCGGATGCAGCCATATCGGCCGGTCGTACTCGGCCATCAGGTCGAACAGGGGCAGGAACTCCGGCGAGGTGAGCGGCGCGCCGTTCACGTTGGTGAACACCTGCACGCCGCATGCGCCGAGCTCCGAGATCGCCCGGCGCGCCTCCGCGAACGCTGCGTCGGGATCGTTGAGAGCGATCGACGCCACGAAGCCCGGAAAGCGGTCGGGGTATCGACGGACGAGGTCTGCGAATCCGTCGTTGCCGATCCGCGTCAGATCAGACGCTTCACGCGGACCGGCGAATCCTTCGACGGGAGGAGAAGGCATCGACAGAATCTGCTGATAGTCGCCGAACCGATCCATCACCCTGAAGCGCGCATCGAGATCGTGGAGTGCCGCGATATTCCTGATCCGCTTCCCCATGTCCTTGTGCTTCGGGGCAATCTCGATCATTTTTTCGAAATACCGCTCCGGAAAGAAGTGATTGAACACGTCCAGCTTGCGCATGCAGATGCTCCTCCTGGTGAATCGCGCCGCTATGTTACCCGGTCACCCGGCGTCGCGAGCGACACCGTGCAATAATCCGCGCGTCATGAGCAGGCTGCCGTGAAGACCGTGTCCGCGCCGGCTGCGCGAACGACGCGACTGACGACGGTGCAGTGGGTGATCTGCGTCATCGCCGCGATCGGATTCGCATTCGACACCTACGAGCTCCTGATGCTGCCGCTCATCGTCCGGCCGGCACTGACGCAGTTGATTGCGGCGCGGCCCGACAGCCCCGAGTTCAACACCTGGGTCGGCATCATGTTCTACGTGCCCGCCATCGCCGGCGGCATCTTCGGGATGCTCGGCGGGTACCTGACCGATCGGCTCGGCCGCCGGCGCGTACTCGTGTGGAGCATCCTCCTGTACGGCGTCTCCGCCTGCGGGGCGGCGTACGCGTCCTCAGCCGGCGTGTGGCTGATCTGCCGATGCGCGACCTTCGTCGGCGTGTGCGTCGAGTTCGTCGCGGCGGTCGCCTGGCTGGCCGAGCTCTTTCCTGATCCCGTCGATCGGGAACGCGTGCTCGGCTACACCCAGGCGTGTGCGTCGCTCGGCGGCTTGATGGTCAGCGCCGCGTACTACGGGATCGTGACGTTCGCCGCCTCACTACCGGAGGTCCGAGGCGGCCATGAGCCGTGGCGCTACATGCTCATCTCCGGCATCGTTCCGGCCATTCCGCTGATGCTCGCGCGGCCGTTCCTGCCCGAATCTCCGATGTGGATCGAGAAGCGCAACGCCGGCACGCTGCGGCGTCCGAGCGTCGTGCAGTTGTTTCACCCGCGGTTCCGGCGCACCACCATCGTGGCCACCTTGATGGTCGCCTGCGGGTATGCCGCGTCGTTCGGTGCGAACCTTCAGGTACCTCGAATCGTGCCGGGCCTCGCCGAAGTGCAGGCGATGTCCAGGACAGCGCGGGAACAGACCGTCGGTGCCGTGCAGCTGCTTCAGGAGTTCGGCGGGCTGGCCGGCCGCATAGCCTTCGCGGTGCTCGCGGTCCGCATCGTGAGCCGCCGCCGGCTGATTCAGCTGTTCCTCCTGCCCGGCGTCATCGTCGTGCCGCTCGTGTTTTTCTTCGCCCCTGCACGCGGCCTCAGCCTGCTCGAGCTCGGCACGTTCGCCGCCGGATTCGTGACCGTCGCGCAGTTCAGCTTCTGGGGAAATTATCTTCCGCGAATGTACCCGACGTACTTGCGCGGCACGGGGGAGAGCTTCGCCGCGAACATCGGTGGACGGATGATCGGGACCGGCGGCGCGCTGGTCACCGCGGAACTTGCCGGTGTGATGCCTGGTGTCTCGGCAACGACGCAACTCGCATCGGCGGCCGGCGCAGTGGGGGTGAGTGTTCTCGTCGTCGCACTCGCCGCCAGCGCGTGGCTGCCGGAACCGGGCGGCGAAGAGTTGCCCGAGTAGGGCCGAGTGGATCACGGTCGGCAACGTGTGACTCAGAGGCGCCAGATCTTTTGGTAGAATCGCCCGCGCTGCCAGCTGTGTACCGGGAGCACCACATGACATTCAACAAGATTCCGACGTGGCCAGAGTGGCAAAGGGCGAGTTCGTCGTTCATGGAGACTCGAGCGAAGAAGCCGCTGCTGGTGCAAATCGACGACTTGATCAAGCGGTACCACCAGGTGTTGGACATGTCGAGGCTCAACATTCTGATGGAACTCAAGAACGCGATCGCGGTCTGGGCCGCCGATAAGATCGATCGCGGCGCCAATACCGGTCGTCTGGCAGCAATGCAGGCGCTCGAAGAAGTGGTGCTGAGGACGCTCAAGGAGCAGGACCAGTGGGGCCTGCACCGCTACGTGGATGCGCTGTGCATCGGCTACAAAATCGCGATCGACACCTACACGTCCCCCAAAAACGCGAAGGACCGCGTCAAGAACGAGAAAGCCGATATCGCCAACAAATGCGCAGCGCTGACATCAGCGATCGACGTGGCCTACCAGAAGCATCTGGCCTATCTCGCGGCCAGGAAGATCGGCGCGATCGAAAACAGCAAGATTCTCAAAATATTTGTCGCGCCGGAGTTCTTCTTCCGCGGAAGCTACGGGGCCTACCAGGACATCGGGTGGTTGAGCGACATTCTCACAACCATGCGCACCGAGACCAGCAAGGGCAGGTACGCCGACTGGCTGTTCGTGCTCGGGACCGCTGTGTTTCAGACGATCAAGGAAAAGCCGACCGGGGCGAAGAACGTCAAAGAGGGCCTGCTGCTGGAAAACTTTGCGCTGGTCCAGAAGGGCGGACCCAAGCAGTCCGAACGTCACGAGTTCATCGTCGAGAAAGAATTCCCGTCGCACGTCGACTTTCGGGAAAAATCAGCGCCAGAGCTTGGAGCCGCCTGGTACGACGACAGCACCGCGAAGGCAAAAATTGCCGGCGCCACGGAAACATCCGTCAAACCTGATGGACTGAGGAAGGATCCGATTTATAACCCTCTCAACGCCACGCACCAGTCGGTGTCTGAACTGGTGGGCGGATCGATCTTTACTATCAGTGGCATCACCATCGGACTCGAAGTCTGCCGCGATCACTACCTCGGCAGACTGGCCCACAGCCAGGAGAACGGCAAGATTCAGATTCAGCTGATTCCGGCCGGGGGCATGACCATCGAAGATGCCTCGATCGCAACCGTGGCCAACGGGATCGTCTTCAACGTGGACTCCGAGGCTCCAGGCTCGGTCAACATCAAAGTCAAGGGTGCGGCACAACAACCGAACGAAGTACTGCCTCCAGCGAAGGCCGGCAAGGGAGAGATTCGGCTCTTCGAGAAAGTGGCCATCCCCTATCCGGGGACGCCAGCGACGCTTCGACCGGATGTCGCCGCGAGGCTCAACGTGGGGTTCAATCGCCTTCAGGGCATCGTGCCCCCACCGATCCCACCGAAACCCGGGCCACCGAACCTGCCGAATTCAGTGAAGAAGCTTGGTGTGCCGGTGTTTCCTCCGACGCCGAAGAAGCCGTAACACGTTCACACTGAAGTCGGTGCACGTCGAATGATGCCCGGTGCCGAAGCCGTCCAGTAGTCCGGCAGTCTGGCTGCCAGCCACTTCGCCAGCGCGGCATTGACGGCGACCGGCTGCTCCTGCGCCATCCAGTGACCGGACTTCACGACGACCTCGGTGAGGTCGGCACAATCGCGCCGCATCGGCTCGGCGAGACGAGAGGCGATCGTCTCGCAGACGGTGTCGTAGGCGCCGTGCAGGAACAGCACGGGCATCGATAGCCTGCCACCGTTCGACGACCGGCGGGCGTAGGCGCCGTTGGCCTGGTGGTTCATATACCAGGAGTCAGGCCCGAAGAATCCGTTGCGCGTGAGCGCCGCGGTGTACGCCTCGAGGTCGGACTCGGTGATGACGTCTGCATCACGCGGCACATCGGGACACGCGCCGCCGCCGAACCAGCCGCCGGCCTTGCGAACGGCCGCCGTGCGCGCCGGCTTGCCGACGGCGTTGGGATCGCCCTTTCGAAACAGCGCCTTCACCGTGTTCCGGGTGTCGGCCTCGAAGCCCAGGCGTGCCTTCTCGAAACTCTCTTCGTAGAAGCACTGGTAGTCCCACTGCCCCGCCGGATAGTCGGCTTCGGGATAAACCGCGCGGTCGACCAGCGGCACCACGTTTTCAAGCGTGAAGCCCGCCGCGAGATACGGCACGCACAGACTGACGACGCCGACCACCTTCTCGGGATGGTGCGCCGCCAGGTTCCAGACAACCGGGGATCCCCAGTCGTGGCCGATCCACACGGCGCGCTCGCGGCCGAGCGACGCCAGCAGCTCCAGCATGTCGCCGACGATCGCCTCCTGCGCGAAGTCCTCGTGGCGGCGATAGGTGCTCGATCGGCCGTAGCCGCGCATGTCCGGCGCGATGCAGCGAAACCCGAGCGCCGCGAAGACCGGCAGCTGGTGCCGCCAGGAGATGGAGAGCTCCGGCCAGCCGTGCACGAAGATCAGCAGCGGCGCATCGTCTGCGCCGCTGGCCAGATAGCCCGTGGTATGGCGGGCGGACGTCGCGGTGTGTTCAGTCGTCGAAAACGTTGGTGCCAAGCACTAGCGCTCGGGGTGAAGCAGGGCCTGATATGTCAGCGTCCTCGCCATCGACCCCAGCGGATCGCCTCCGGTGTCGCCCATGCGCTGGATCATGCCGACGAAGATCAGATCGTTGGTCGGATCGACCCAGAACCAGGTGCCTGCCGCGCCGCCCCAGCTCATCGATCCCTTCCCTTCGAGTGTTCCAGCCGCGCGCGGATCGTTCACCACCATGAAGTCCAGCCCGAAGCCGACCGCCTCGTTGAAGCGCATCGCGCCGATGCCGTTGGACGACACGAGCACGCTCTTCGGGATCATGTTGGTGCCCATCATCTCGACCGATGCCGGTGACAGCAGCCGCGCGCCATCGAGCTCGCCCTTGTTCGCGATCATCTGCGCGAACCGCGCGTAGTCGCCGATCGTGCCCACCAGCCCTCCGCCACCGGATTCCATCGACGGCGGCTCCAGATAGGTCGGCATCGACGAGCCAAACAAATCCTTCACTTCTTCGATCTTGCCCGTCTTCGGGTTCCCGGCATACACCGCCGAGAGGCGGCTCGCCTTGTCCTTCGGCACGTAGAACGCCGTGTCGGTCATCTTCAGCGGCTTGAAGATCCGCTGCTGGAGGAACTCACCGAACGTCTGACCCGACAGCTTTTCGACGATGTAGCCCTGGATGTCGACGGCGGAGGAGTACGACCACTTGGTTCCCGGCTGAAACATCAACGGAATCTCCGCGGTGCGCTTGATCATGTCCGCCAGGCCGTTGGCCGCGAGGACGCCCTTCTCGCGATACATCTTGTCGACCGGGTGCTGATCGGCGAGACCGTAGCCGAAGCCCGCGGTATGGCTCATCAGCTCACGCATGGTCGGCGGGCGCTGCATGTCCTGGATGGACCGGCGCCCATCGGCATCCGCCGCGCTCATGACCTTCAGCGTCTTGAACTCGGGCACGAACTTCGTGATCGGATCGTCGAGCTGCCACCTGCCGTCCTCGAACAGCATCATCATGGCGACGCCGGTGATCGGCTTCGACATGGAGTAGAGGCGGAAGATCGTGTCCTTTGTGATCGGCGCTCCCGTCGCCAGGCTCTTGACGCCGTACAGCTTCTCGGACACGACCTGGCCGTGGCGCGCCAGGAGCGTCGACATGCCGGCGACGCGACCGTCGGCAACGGCCTTGGCCATGTAGGCGTCGAGTTTCGCGAGCCGCTGTGAATCGAAGCCCAGGGATTCCGGGCTCGACGCCGGATTGAGTGCCCCGGCGGCCGGAGTCGCAGCGCGGGAGGCCGCGGCGGATACGGGCGGACGGGACGACTGCGCGCTGACGTACCACGCGGACGTAAACACCACGACGACCGAGACCAAGGCGGCGGCGGCACGTGTGCGGCGAATCATCGGACCTCCTGCAGGTTGAACGGGACGCGCCAGTCTACCGCGGCTGGACAGTGCTGGGAACACGATTAGAATCGACGAAATCGAGCGAGGCTCAACCATGTTTCCACCCAGTCGATCGCCGCTGCCGCTGACGTGCTTCCTCATTCCCGCACTCGTGCTTGCCTGCGGCGCGTGGCTCCTCGGGTCGCCGCAGTCGAATCGGCAAGCGGCGCACGCGACGCGGACCGTGAGCCGCGCCCCGGACGGACATCCGAACCTGGAAGGCATGTGGACCGACTACGATCCCACGCCATTCGAACGCCTGGGCGCCGGCGAAGAGTTTCCGCGCGATCTGGCCGTGAGCACCGCGGACTGGCTGGTGCAGGACAGCCCGAAGAGCCCGCGACGGCCATCAATGGTCGTGGATCCGCCGAGCGGACGAGTACCGCTGAAGCGAGAGGCGATCGACGCTCAAAAGGCGCTGTTCGGCCAACCCTCGAACACGCTCGAACGCTACGGCCCATGGGAACGATGCATCACACGGGGCGTGCCATCGTCGATGATGCCCAGCGCGTACAACAACGGTCATCAGATCGTGCAGACGTCCAGCTACGTCGTGTTCCACTCCGAGATGATTCACGAAGCGCGCGTGATTCCGCTGGATGGCCGGCCACATCCTGGTCCTGACGTTCGATCGTGGAACGGCGACTCGGTCGGTCACTGGGAGGGCGACACGCTGGTCGTCGATACGACCAACTTCAACGGAAAAGGATGGATTGCCACGCATGCGGCTGCAGGATGGATTCGAGGCATCGCTCAGAGTCCGGCCTGCCACGTGATCGAACGCCTCACTCGAGTAGACGCCAACACGATCCAGTACGAAGCCACGATCGAGGATCCCAACGTGTTCAGCCGGCCATGGACGGTGGCGTTCCCGCTGAACAGAGACGATAAGTATCAAATCTACGAATACGCGTGCCACGAAGGCAATCACGCACTGGAAAACATGCTGCGCCTGGGCGACAGGCCGAATCAGCGATAGTTCTCGCGCCTTACCTCTGGTGGTTCGCGGGAATCTTGAGGAGCACGTACGTCACGTGCGTCCCCTGCCGCCACGATTCCAGCGATCATCTTCATCGCGAACCTCTCACACAGACTACTTGTTGGGATTGATCAAAAACTTCTCGCCGGTCGCGCGTCTGTTGTAGACGGCGATCGTGTCGAGTTGGAGCGCATCGCGCAGCGAAATTTCCCGGGCATAGTGACTGACAAATGTCGTTTTCAACTCGGCCGCGACCCGTTCCTTCAGTTTCCGCGTCTGCTCGGGCCCGATCTTGTTGAGAAACGGAAACACCAGCCAACCACCGATGCCATACGCCATGCCAAACGTGCGGCGGAATTCCGTCGGTCCCGGATCGAGACCGCCGTAGATGTAAACCTGTTTGTGGGTGTTCGATCCGTATCTGCTGTAGGTCGAGGGCTGGCGATTGATGGCGGCTTCCATGCAGGAGAGTATTCGTCCCGCGAGCGTGCCTCCACCAACGGCGTCGAAGGCGAGAGTCGCACCGGTACCTATCAGCGCTTGTGTCAGGTCGTCGTTGAAGCTCGGCGCCGAGGAATTGCAGACGTGCTGGGCGTCCTGCGAACGAAGCGTTTCCGCCTGTGTGGCACTTCGGACGATGTTGACCAGACCGATCGTGTCCTTGAGACACACCCTGTTGAGCATCTGGCCGAGGTTTGACGCCGCCGCCGTGTGCACCAACGCCGTATGGCCTTCACGGCGCATGGTTTCAACCATGCCGAGCGCCGTGAGCGGATTGATGAAACACGATGCACCGTCCGCCGCCGTCGCGCCTTCCGGCAGCACCAGGCAGTCTGCCGCAGCGACGGTGCGATATTGCGCGTACATCGCGCCGCCGACGATTGCGACGAGCTTGCCGAGGAGCGCCTGCGCGGCCTCCGAGTTCCCAGCGGCGACAACCTCGCCGGCACCTTCGTTCCCGACCGGCAGCGGCTGGTCCAGCCGGCCTGTCATCGCGGCCATGGCGGCCTGGGGTACGCCAGCCATGAGGATTGGGCGTTCCAACGTACCTGTTTGACGCGCAGTGGACATGTCTGCGGGGCCGAACAGGAGGCCGATGTCCGACGGGTTGATCGGTGAAGCTTCGATACGGACAACCACCTCGTTCGGCGCGGGCGACGGCACTTCGACTGTGGCCAGCGAGACCTCGAGCTCGCCACTCTTTTTGATCAGGGAATGGAGTTGCAGCCCGGAGAGCGGAAAAGATACCGCCACGTCACATCCTCTTTTCCAGCGACGCTATTTCAAGGTTAGTGTGCCACTCGGATCCGGCCTGAAGACCAGGTACGACATGTTGCTCTCGATATTCGCCCACAAGTGCGGCGTTCGTCCCGGCGTGATGATCACGTCGCCCGGAACCACGTGCCGGCTCGTCCCGCCGTCAATCCTGGTGCCGGTGAAGTTACCGCCGGGCCGTGCCGGCGGACGAGCGTCCGGAATCGTGCCGCCGGTGATCAACGTTGCGGATCCCTCCAGGATGTACAGGATCTCGGTCATGTTCGTGTCGTGGTAAATCGCGTCCTGCGGCGAATCCTTGGGGCGGACCACGGCGAACACGCCCACCCGGTATCCGCCGACGTCGATCGCGCGAATCGGGCTGTCCGATATCCGCTCGCGGGGCAGCTTCGCGATGAACTCCTGAATCTGTTCCTTCGTGACGTGCGTCGCCGGTGCTGTCTTCGGGGCCTCCTGGGCGTGCGAAGAGACCACCGCGCACAACCACACTCCGGTCATAGCCACGATCGCCATACGCTTCATCTTGAACTCCTCACGCGCTGTATCGTAGCCGCGTCGAGGGAAAGCATCTCGAATATTTCATTTTACAAACACCTTCCACCGCGCAAGAATGGCGCGTCATTTCGCGCGACGGTCTCATTCCCGTGTCTGCACCGACGGTTCGTGACCCGGCACAGTCAAAGGAGCGACGCGTATGCGCTGCAGGGTATTTCTCCGCTCGTTCGTCATCGGAACGTTCGCCGTTGTCCTCGCCCCCTCCATCGTCCACGCTCAGAGCACGATTGCCGGTGTCGTGAAGGACGCGTCGGGCGCCGTGCTGCCCGGCGTGACCGTCGAAGCCGCCAGCCCGGTCCTCATCGAAAAGACTCGCAGCGTGATCACCAACGGTGAGGGTCGGTACGCGATCGTCGACATCCGCCCCGGCACCTACACGGTGACGTTCTCGCTGACCGGGTTCAACACGTTCAAGCGCGAAGGTGTCGACGTCCCGACCAACGTCTCCGTGCCGATCAACGCCGAGATGAAGGTCGGCGCGCTCGAGGAAACGGTGACGGTGTCTGGTGCCTCGCCGGTGGTCGACGTGCAGAACACGGCGAAGGTGAACGTCATGAGCCGCGATCTCATCGACACGATTCCCAGCGCGCGCAACCTGCAGTCGGTCGGCGCGCTGGTGCCCGGCATCCGGCTGAACATTCCGGACGTCGGAGGGGCGCAGCAGACCGAGCAGACCTACATGGCCACGCACGGCAACGCGTCGCTGCACAACACCGTGCTGCTCGACGGCATGCCGGCGCAAACCAACCTGGTCGACGGCCAGGTGCAGAACTACATCGACAACGCGCTCATCGCGGAAGCAACTTATCAGACCAGCGGTGTCACGGCCGAGTCGTCCGGCGGCGGCGTCCGCGTCAACATGATCCCCAAGGACGGCGGCAATACCGTCCACGGGTCGGGCTTCTTCGGCGGCTCGGCCGACAGCTGGCATCTGCAGGCCGACAATCTCACGCCGGATCTGGTCGCGCGGGGATTGAAGACCGGGGCCCGGATTCAGCACATCAACGACTTCAACGGAGCCGTGGGCGGGCCGATCGTCAAGGACAAACTCTGGTACTTCGGCTCGGGCCGCTATCAGAGTACGTATCTGCAGATTCCCAATACGTTCAACACCGATGGCTCGCCAGGCATCGAAGACGCCGACATCAAGAGCTTCGTCGTGAGGGGCACGTGGCAGGCGACGCCGCGGAACAAGTTCGCCGCGCTCTACCAGCGCAACTACAAATGGAAGGGGCACGAGATTTCGAGCGGCGGCCAGACGGGTCTGCCGGCGACCCCCGACATTTCCGCGACGCGGCGCGACCCGCTCCTGTACTACATCGGCCAGGTCAAGTGGACATCGCCGATCACGAACAAGCTGCTCGCGGAGGTCGGGTACTCGACCGACATCCTGCACTATTCCAGCCTGTACGAGCCCGGGATCGGACAAGAGCGCGGAACGCCGGCCTGGTTCGCGACCGCGACCCATCTGAATACGACGACGAGCCTGCGCACGGTGGCCGGCCAGTACAACCAGTGGTTCTATCCGAACCAGGACAGCGCCGTGGGCTCGTTGACGTACGTGACCGGATCACACACGGTCAAGACGGGCATGCTGTGGGGATTCGGATCCAACGGGTACGTCAACGACATGAACGCCGACTTGTGGCAGAACTACCAGAACTCCGGCACGGGACAGATTCCGGTGTCGGTCACCGTTTTCAACTCGCCGCTCAGCACGTACCCGGAACTGAAGGCGAACATCGGCCTGTACGTCCAGGATCAGTGGGCGTTTAAAAAAGTCACGCTCAACTACGGGATTCGCTACGAGTATCTGAAGGAGGAGATCCCGGCTCAGGATCGGCTCGCCGGACGGTTCGCGCCGGCGGTCCACTACGACGCGGTCACCTGCCAGTCGATGCCCGGGATGACCTGCTGGTCGACCTGGTCACCGCGTCTGGGTGTCGCCTACGATGTGTTCGGCGATGGCAAGACCGCGCTGAAAGCCAGTTTCGGCCGCTACCAGCGGCCCGACGTCAGCACGTTCTCGAATCAATTCAACCCGGTCGCCCTCGCGTTCGAAAACCGGACCTGGACCGATACC
>Ga0070665_100003335_pt1 | contig 17208 bp, 15 predicted proteins | sample KBSS13metaG_FD_65862 | JGI IMG/M metagenome (GOLD analysis project Ga0070665, IMG submission 65862) | Switchgrass rhizosphere microbial communities from Kellogg Biological Station, Michigan, USA - KBS S1-3 metaG | ecosystem: Host-associated > Plants > Roots > Rhizosphere > Soil ... | reverse complement strand
TAGGGTCCGACTAACCCTGGGCGGATTTACCTTCCCCAGGAAACCTTAGGTTTTCGGCGTGCAGGATTTTCACCTGCATTATCGTTACTCATACCGGCATTCTCGCTTGTACACGCTCCAGCACTCCTTACGGTATGCCTTCGACGCGGAGTACAACGCTCTTCTACCACTCAATTTCTTGAATTCGCTGCTTCGGTATCATGCTTATTCCCGATCATTTACGGCGCTACTGTTCTCGACCAGTAAGCTATTACGCACTTTTTAAATGGTGGCTGCTTCTAAGCCAACATCCTGGCTGTCACCGAACAATAACTTCCTTCCGAACTAAGCTTGATTTTGGGACCTTAGCAGGCGATCAGGGTTGTTTCCCTTTTGACCGCGAAGATTATCCCTCGCGGACTCACTCCTGAGATAGTCATTGAAGTATTCGGAGTTTGGTAGGGAAACGTAGGCGGGTAGCCCCGTTGTCCCTTTCAGTAGCTCTACCCCTTCAATGTAGTTGCTCAAGGCTGCCCCTAAAGGCATTTCGAAGAGAACCAGATATCTCCCCGTTTGATTAGACTTTCACTCCTCCCCGCAGCTCATGCCAGAACTTTTCAACGTTCACGACTTCGGTCCTTCTGACCCTTTTACGGGTCATTCAACCTGGCCACGGGTAGATCACGGGGTTTCGGGTCGTAAGCCTGCAACTTAACGCCATCTTAAGACTCGCTTTCGCTACGGCTCCACTGCTTGACAGTTTAGCCTTGCTGCAGACATACACTCGCCGGTCCATTATGCAAAAGGTACGCCGTCACCCATCCGTCTTGCGACGTATAGGGCTCCGACCGCTTGTAAGTGTGTGGTTTCAGGTACTTTTAACTCAGCTAATAGCTGTGCTTTTCACCGTTCAATCGCCCTACTTGTTCACTATCGGTCATCGAGTAGTATTTAGCCTTGCCCGGTGGTCCGGGCGGGTTCACACGGAGTTCCACGAGCTCCGTGCTACTCTGGAGAGCACATATTAACGGGGTCCTTCGTCTTTCGCTTACGGGACTTTCACCCTCTATGGTCTGACTTTCCAGACAGTTTAGCTAGACTAGGTTTTGTAACCCCTCAGTGCTTCCGCAACCCCAGGACGAATCCTGGTTTGGGCTATGTCCGCTTTCGCTCGCCGCTACTTACGGAATCAATGTCTTTTTCTTTTCCTGCAGGTACTTAGATGTTTCAGTTCCCTGCGTTCGCTCTTGCAACCTATGAATTCAGTTGCAAGTAACTGGTTGTTACGCCAGTTGAGTTTCCTCATTCAGATATCTGCGGATCGACTCTTGTTTGCCAGATCCCCGCAGCTTTTCGCAGGCTACCACGTCTTTCATCGCCTCTCGATGCCAAGGCATCCACCACACACCCTTAGTAATTTGATCACATTTATCGATCACCGTTGTACTGGGCGAGTACAACGTCGTATCCGTCAACAGCCCGGATACAAAATCAATAACGTACCAATCTATCGCCAAAAAGGTGCTCGGCGATATCCGTCCGACGGAAAAACCCGGTCCTCAAAAGGACCTCGTCGCGATCAGCTAATCCTGGTGGACACTGATCCGACTTTTTGGACGGACATCGCGGATTGTTCAAATTTATCTTGACTAATAAACTTTGAACCTATCATTCACTTGTCAAAGAGCGACCCTTGTTTTGGCCTTGCGGCCTCACTCAGGTTCCCGCCGAACGCGGGTGAGACAGTCGTCTTTAGACGGCTAACTCATTCGAATTCGGCGACAGCACATCACTAGGCAGATCTGACTGCCTTTTACTACTTCGTCATCACCTCGTCGGCGATGACCTTTATTTGAAAGGTTCAACTACCGGCTGCGGTGAGTAAAAACGGTTTGTGTGCTCAAACTTTCGTTTTCCTTTGGCTGCGTCCCGTTGTTGGTGATTTCCAACAGTGGGTCGCGAAGTATACATCTCATTTCGCTGGCGTCAAGACTTGGTGATGAAAATTTTCAGGTTTCATCAACCCTATCGCGACTGTTTTTATCCGCCGCACCGGGCTGCCCGGTTCGGGGGAGGCGGGAAGATACTGGATTCCATTTCGATTGCAAGTCACAGCAATCAGAATTCCCAGCCGACTTCCAACTCGTGAACCCATCTATCGGCCGAAGCACGACTTACGCTTCAATGTAAAATGACGTTTCCAACGCGTTGCCTGTTGAATCAGCGCCCTACCGGCGGGATCAGCTCTGCTGAGCCTGGGTTTGGATGCTGCAGACGGCCTCAGCAAAGCTGGGGCCGCCGGTATTAGTACTACCTCCTGCTTGCGCCAACCGGCTGGGTGGCGGGCGTGGGGACCGCAATGGGGGCAATTGCATCGTAAAGGGGCTTTGCGCGGGCGACGGCCTCGGGGGATCCGTTCTCCATCGCGTCTTTCAGTGCTGGTAACGCCAGCGCGCCCATCCCGCCGAGCAGTTTGCCGGCGGCCTCGCGGACTTTGTAGTTCGGGTCGTCCAGCAACTCCACCAACTGATCGATCTGCTCCTCCACGTCCTTGTGAGACTGATTGCCGAACACCTGGGTGAAAGCCTTCTCGCTATTCACAGCCTGGGCCAGTGGGATCTTCGTTTCGATCTTGATCTCATCGATGGCGATCTGGCTGTTGTACACGTACAGCAGCGGCTGGTACTGATGCGGCCCCAGCGGCGCCACCTTCCGCGTCCCCACCACCACGCCGTCCACAGACGCCGTCAGCAGCCCCCCGCGGCACTCCAGCCGCACCTTCTGCCACGAGCCCGCCTGGATCAGCGCCGTGTTCGGCAGATCGATCCCCACCGACTTCCCCGGCCCCTGCTCCGGCACTGGAAACCACAGCAGGTTCCGCTGATTCATATAACCGCCGAACTGAAAGCCCGGCCCGCGTTGCAGCCCGTCGAGCACGATCGACATATCGCACGGATTGGCCGACTGCGCCATCGCCACGTACTCGATCGCGAACTCCCCGCGCACCTTCGGCCCGATCGGCCAATACCCCGCCTGAATGTTGCTCGCGTCCATTACCGCCACCTCGCGATGATCCACCACCGCCGCCGAAATCTTCGGCCAGCTCGGGCGATTCGCGCCCTCCGGCACCGGCGGCACCGCGAGCGCATCGGCACTCGGCAACCATTGCGAAGACGTCTTGCTATCAAATGTTTCCGACCACACCGGCCCCCACCCGCTCTTGTTCACCAGGCGATCGTACGCGGCGCAGTTTTTCGCGAGTTCATTAAACGCGACAACTTTTGCGGGAGGTTCCGGCGTCGGCAGCGGCTGCGGCTTGGTTGGCGTTTCGCCCCGGATCACCAACTCGCCGCGCGCAACGGGGTTCGCGAGCAATAAGCAGATGCAGCACGCGAACAGGAATTTGTATGCTGAGGGGCTACGCCGTTGCTGCATATCGGCCTCTACTTTGCGATGGAGAATCGGGTGATGTTGTAAATCAGGAGGGGTGGATTGTCGATTGCCGGAGTTGCGACTTTAATTCACAAGCGAACGCCAAGTCACGTCATCCTAAGCGTACTCGCGAAGGATCTGGCATCGATCGACGATTGACACAGATCCTTCGCGAGTACGCTCAGGATGACTGGTCTTAATTCCGGGCGGCATCGGTCGTCGCCTTCGCCCGCACGGCCGACGACTTGATCGTGAGCATGCTGCTCGGGATGAACTGCGTCGCCGCTTCGGGCGTCTTCTTCACTTCAGGCGTACCGCATCCCTTGTTGCAGCACGAACCGATCCTGCTCTTGCGGCCAGCAAGCACGAGGTATCCCTGCCACGCGACGAAGCCGACGCAGGCGATCACGAGCGAGATGGCAATGACATTCTGCAGCATGACTTTCCGATTGTAGGGTGCCATTCATGGCACCGCTTTCCGATGGTGCCATAAATGGCACCCTACAGGCGACCGTTACGCGAACCAGATTCTTCCCACCTGATACACGGCGAAACACGCCACCCACGCCAACGCGTTCATGTACACCAACATCCCGATCGGCCACGCCCAGCCGCCGGTTTCTCGCCGCACGATCGCGAGCGTGCTCATGCACTGCATCGCCAGAACGAACCAGACGAGCAAGCTCACCGCTACCAGCGGCGTCCAGACGGGCTTGCCGCTCGCATAGCGGTCGGCCTTCATCTGATCTTGCAGCGGCGTGGTGCTTTCCTCGGTATCGCCGGCGGCGTAGACGATGCCCATGGTGCTGACAAACACCTCGCGGGCCGCGAACGCACCGACCAGGCCGACGCCCATCTTCCAGTCGAACCCGAGCGGCTTGATCACCGGCTCGATCGCATGGCCGAGGCGACCGGCGATCGAGTGGCGGAGCCGCTCGGCGGCAACGCTTTGATCGCTTTGTGCCTTGAAAAACTCTTCCGACGCCGTATCGAACGCGCTCTTATCTCGCCTCGTTCCTGCCGACATCGCCTCGGTGTTCGCAACTTGGAACGGCGCCATTTTCCCCGATTTTTCTAGAACGAGACTACCGCCTTTTGCTAGATACTCGTACGAGCGATCCAATTCCGCTCGGACCGCTGACTGAGCGGCCGCGACTTGGGCGTCAGGCAGCCGCGGGTAATACGTCATCGCCCACAAAATCACGCTCAGGCAGAAGATCGTCGTGCCGGCCTTGGTCAAAAACGCTTTCGTGTTCGTCCACACCGTTCGCAGCACCTGGCCCCACTGCGGCACTTTGTAGGCCGGCAGTTCGAGGATGAAACTCGTCGGGGCGCCTTTGAGGAGCGATCGCTTGAACACCCACGCCGTCCCCACCGCGGCGATGATGCCGAGCAGGTAGAGGCTCAGCATGATGCCGCCCTGGGCGAGCGCGCCGTAGCCAGCGAAGAAGCTGCCGATCAGCAGCGTGTAGACGGGCAGCCTTGCCGAGCAACTCATGAACGGCGCGACGAAGATGGTGGCCAATCGGTCTTTGCGGTTTTCGATCGTGCGCGTCGCCATGATGCCGGGGATGGCGCACGCGAAGCTGCTGAGCATGGGGATGAACGACTTGCCGTGCAGGCCGACTTTGCTGAGCAGGCGGTCCATCAAAAACGCGGCGCGCGCGAGGTAGCCGGTGTCTTCCATGACGGCCAGGAAGAAAAACAGGATCGCGATCTGCGGCACGAAGACGACGACGCCGCCCACGCCCGCGACGATGCCGTCGGCCCACAGGTCGTGCAGGGCGCCGGCTTCAGGCAGCAGTTTGGCGCCGATCCAGTCACCGAGGAAGGTCACGACGTTCGTCGCGCCGTCCATCACCGGCTTGGCAATCCAGAAGATCGAGACGAACAGCCCGGCCATCACCAGGACGAAGATCGCCAGGCCCCACACCTTGTGAAGCAGGACGCGGTCGGCCCGGTCGGTGAGATTGGCGATGGCGGATTGGTAGCCGAGCGTGATCGGATTTCGCGATGTTTCAGAATTATCGCCGGTCCCCGGCACGCGGAAGCCGGAGGTCGGCTGCAGCAGCGCCAGGCACGCGGGCTCGAGCGAGGCCGACGCGACCTGCTCGATCCACTCGTAGTGCGCTTCGATATCGGCCTGCATCGGATCAATGCCGAGCTCCGACAGCCGCACGGTGGCGTGGTTGAGCATGGACGCGATGGCGGGCCTTGCGGCGAACGGGGCGACGTCGCTGGCGGCGTCGCCGATGAGCAGTCGCTCGGCCATGGCGCGGTAGCGGTCGAGGTGCCGGCCGTCGTCTTTTTCGCCGACCATGAGGGCGCGACGGGGGAAGGCGGCGGAATCTGGTTCGGTGTAGGGTCCGCCTTGGCGGACCGGTTGGCTATCGTGGTCCGCCAAGGCGGACCCTACATTTATTTTCTCGTCAGTTTCGACCGAACCAAACTTCTTGCCGGAGATCGGCCACGCGGGCGCATTCGGATCGCTGTCCAGAATCGCCAGCCCGCCGCCGACGAGCAGGAGTTGCTCGCGCATTTCTTCCGGCACGGGCCAGTCGGGCAGCGGCGCGATGGTGGCGTGGACGATCGCGGACTTCAGCTCATCGACGCCCTGCTTCTTGTGGCCGACGATCGGGATGACAGGCACGCCGAGTTGCTTGCTCAATCGCTCGGGCGACACGTTCAGGCCGCGGCGCTTGGCGATGTCCATCATGTTAAGCGCGATCACCATCGGGTGGCCGAGCTCGATCATCTGGCTGACGAGGTAGAGATTGCGCTGCAGGTTGCTGGCGTCGACGACGACGATCACCGCATCAGGCCGCGGCGTGTCGGACCGCAGGCCACGCAGCACTTCCATCGCCACGGTTTCATCCGGGCTGCGGCTGACGAGCGAATACGTGCCGGGCAAGTCGATGACGCTCACCCACTGGCCGGTGGGGAGCTTGAATCGGCCGGTCTTTTTTTCAACCGTCACGCCCGGGTAATTCGCGACCTTCTGCCGCATGCCGGTGAGGGCGTTAAAGATGGTGGTTTTGCCGCTGTTGGGATTGCCGGCAAGCGCGATGGTCAGGTCGCCGGTGCGGGGTTTGACTTCGGGTTGATCGCAGCAGGAAGACAAAGTCAGTGCCGAAGCCAAGCGTCAGTGCTTAAGCCTCGGTCCTATGAATGGAAACGTGTTTGGCCTGTTCGTGCCGAAGCGAGAGCAAGTACCCGCGAAGGCGGAATTCGATCGGATCGCCCAGCGGCGCCTTCCGGACGGTTTGGACGGACGCCCCGTTGCAGAAGCCCATTTCCAGCAAACGCCGACGCAGTTCCCGATCCCCACCAACCGTCACTACGGTGGCCCATTTTCCGATTTCCAACTCGTCCAGCTTGGTGTGCTTGGGCGGCGTTGGAAGGATGACTTTGGTTTGTGTCATGCAGGGAATGGTACAACGTTGAGACTGAGTTTCAACTTGTATTTTTGCCTACAACTTTCACCTAGAGAGCTCGGTTGGAAACCTACTAACCCATTGAAATGGCTAGAATTGCTTCAAAAAGCGAATGTCGTTCTCGATGAGGTGGCGGATGTCATCAATGGCGTACTTGCGCATCGCAATCCGCTCGATTCCGAACCCAAACGCCCAGCCGCTGTAGACCTCCGGGTCGATATCGACGGCCTTTAGCACATTCGGATGCACCATGCCGCACCCGCCGAGCTCGATCCAGCGTTGCTTGTCCTCGAACCACACATCCACCTCCGCCGACGGCTCGGTGAACGGGAAGAAGCTGGGGCGGAAGCGGACTTTGGTCTCCGGGCCGAAGTAGGCCTTCACAAATTGCATGATCGTGCTCTTGAGGTCGACCATCGTCACGTTTTTATCGATGACGAGCGCTTCAAGCTGGTGGAACATGAACAGGTGCGTCGCGTCGACCGTGTCCGGCCGATACACCTTGCCGGGGATCACCACGCGGATCGGAGGCTTCTGCGTCTGCATCACGCGGATCTGGACGGTGCTGGTTTGCGTTCGCAGCAGCAGCGACGGATCGCCGGCCTTGGTTTCGAGATAGAAATTATCGAGCGGATCGCGGGCCGGGTGATTTTCCGGAATATTCAGCGCGATGAAGTTGTGGAACTCGTCTTCCACCTCCGGCCCCGCAGCAACGGCGAAACCCATGCGGCCGAACAGCGTGGTCAGCTCGTCCACCACCTTCATCAAAATATGCCGATTGCCGACCAGCGGCCGCTTGCCGGGTTCGGTCACGTCTTCGGTCATCGGCGCTTCGCCGGACGACTCAAGGGCCGCCTTTTTGGCTTCAAACGCCTCCGCGATGTGGGCCTTGGCGCCATTGGATTTCTGGCCGAACGCGGGCTTCTGCTCCTTGGGCACGTCCTTCATCAGGCCCATGAGCGCCTTGAGCTTGCCGTTGGTGCCGAGGAATTTGATGCGGAATTGCTCCAGAGCCGCAGCATCCTTCACCGCGGCCAGTTCCTGGTCGGCTTCTTGCGTCAGTTGTTCGATCTGGTCCATCACCTCGGCCATGTGCGTCCTTTACGTTCGTTCCAATCGCGCCAATGAGCGGGTATTCTGCGGATCAAGCCGCTGGCAAGCAAGCAGCCGATGTCAAAGTCCAACGAAAGGTGGGTCGTTATGGATCTGTCAAAGCTCCCCAAGCTTTCGAGTTCGCCCGAGCCGCCTAAAACTGATCCGCCGCCGGGTGAGTCACTGCCCATGCCGTCAAGCATGCAGTCGGCGTCGCGGCAGCAACCCCAGTTCGCGCCCGCCCCGCCGCTGGCGGCTGAGGCATGGATCAGCTTCGGCGTCGGCGCGATCCTCCTCTTCATGGTGCCGACGACGCTGCAATATCTCTCGCACCAATTGTTCGGTACCACGTTCGAGCCGTTCGCCGATCCAACCCGGCCGTTCCCCGCCAAGTGCGATTTCATCCTGTACATGGACGGCACGAAAATTTTCTACCGCAACATGACCCAGTTCTGGAGCGATGCCGCCATCACTGCGTTCGCGCTGGTGCTGATCCTCGATGGTGTGATCCTTATGTTCGTTCGCCGCGCGCCGGTGGTGTTGATCGCGTTCTGGTTCACGCTGCTGGCCGCGCTCGGGAACCTGCTCTACCTCATCAAAACAATGAACCAAGGTTTCCCCATGCTTTCGGCGCTGGCGGTGGTCATCGGCGGTTACATCGCGATGTCGCAGTGGGCGACGTACAAGGTGCTCAGCGGTTCAAAACCCAGCGCATAAAAAGGCCCGGGCCGTGGGGAAAACGACCCGAGCTCAGGGGGAGGGTAGAGGCCCGGTCGCGGTTGATCGGATCCTTGCCCGGCATCCGACCACCGCATGTTTTTTGATTTCATTTCGCCGCGTATAGCAGTCCGCAAACCGCCAGATACAGCAAAACCGCGATCCAACTGATCCAGCTATCTGTCGATTGGCCCGTCATGGTTATCTCCTGAAAAGTCAGGCAGGAATTGCACTTCCCTGCCGACGATTCAGACCACTGGGCCGCTCGATAGTTAGAATGCGCGTTCGTTCAAATGGTTTCAGAAAAATGCGGGCAGGTTGAAAATTGCAGGAATTTGGCCGTTGAATTGCGGAGATTTTTTATAGCCGCCGAGAAAATCAAGGCTCGTCATCCTGAGCGTACTCGCGAAGGATCTGCGTCAATCGTCGATCGATGCCAGATCCTTCGCGAGTACGCTCAGGATGACAACTTTTTGACGGGATGCGATTCTTCAATCGTCATTGACCCGATCGTCAATGACTCAATTCCCCACGGTCCACTTCACCGACCACTCTACTGTCCCGCTCGCCTCGACGCGTCCGGCAGACCCGTCGCGAATGGAGCGGTCCAGTTGATCGTGCCGGCCAGACGTCGGTTCGATCGCAAAATGCTGATGATGCTGCCACCCGCCGGTGTTGATCCACACGCCCCAATACGCGGCCACGTTGGATGAAGAATATTCGAGGTCGACCGACCGGTTCCGGGTGGGATATAGGATTTTCGCCGGGGCCACGATCGGATCGTTGCCGAACGTCTTCCATCCCTTGTCCGGCGGGAGATTCGTCGGCTGCGAGAGATCGAGCTTGTCGTCCCAGTGCGGCCACGTGTAGTCGCCGCCGATTTCTTCGCCGTCGTGGAGATGACTGCGGCGCATCGGAATGTCCCCCAGTTGCGCCACGGCCGGCGACTTGGACGACATCAGCGCGTGCATCGCCCATACGAACCGGAACGGAAACGGCGCGAGATTTACCAGCGTGTAATCGGCGACGAGCGACGACTCCTGCAGGTACAGCTTGCGTACGAAGCGGTACCCGAACCGCAGGCCGTGCCATACGGTCGTGATTCCGTTGTTGGTCGGGACGGCGACGGTGGGCAGGCCCCACAGCTCGCCGTGGTCGGGGGATTTAATGCCGTCGTACGGATGTCCGACGTACGGGCTCGGTGCGACCGACGGAAAGCATTCATCCCACCCGGCGAACCAGTGCTTGCCGTAGGGAGAGTCGTAAACGTAGTTGGTGGGCAGCTCGTCGGGGAAATTGAACAGCAGCTCGTACCCGTCGGACTTGTCGACGATCGACGACACCTTGCCGCCGATATTCGGATAAACCTGAACGCGGAGCGTGTCACTTTCGAGCGTAACCGGGCGAGTCATGGTCGGCCTCCGCCGGACATCATCCTGATCGATCGGCGGCTGTAAAGTTTGAACGAGGGCGGCCGGAAATTTCAGGCTTATTTCGCCATCGGTGCGTCGGACTTGGCACGCTCGGCAGGCTCGGCCTGCTGGGCAGCATCCAACGCCGGTTGCGTGGCGGGCGCGGCCGCTGGAGCGGCGGCCTGGTTGGCGATCGCCATCGGCTGGACCACGATCACTACGTCGACCGGCTCATCGTCAGCCGGCTTGGTGGTGGGCGGCGTGAGCGTCAACGTGGACTGTACGGCCTTCGCGAGATCGGTTTGCGGCGCGATTTCGGCCACTGGGCGGGTAGTGGGTTCAGTCGTCACAGGCAACGTGGTCGGGCCTACGCCGCCGGCAAACTCGGCGCCTCGTTTTGCTTCGTCGGATTTCTGGACTTCGGTCGCAGCAGCGTCTGCTGACGCCTTTGCCTGCTCCGACCGGAACTGCCGCGTCATGGCTTCGCGCGTGCGGTCGGTCGTATCGCTGAGTTGATCGGCCAATGCTCGCGAAGGCTGGTCGGCGCCCGTGCGTTCTGCAGGTTTGGCGGCCTCGGGCGAGGGCGTTGACGGGGCCGCGGCAACGCCGCCGATCGCAGTGGCATCATCGAAGGTGCCAGTCGGATTGGTCGTCGGCCGGCTCGTCGGCGACATGTTCTGATCGCGCCGCACTCCAGCGATCGTCACGGTTTCAAATCCAGCTCCCCCGCCGCCGCCCGCACCGGCGCCGGCCTGCGCCGCCATGCCCGCAGGCGCCTTATTCGCGGCGTCCACCGCGTCGGCATCCACCACCACCGCCGTTTGTCCCGCATACAGCCGGCCGAGCGAATCGCTCAAGTCTGTCGCCTGCTGCCGCGTGAGCCCGCGAGCGATGATCACGTTTTCAGTTTTGGATTCCGCAAGATTGAACGACGGCGCCTGCGCCTGCTCGGCCGTCTGCAGCTTCTGCTTCAGTTGCACGTCGTCATTTTGCCGAAGGTCGGGGTTTGCATTTTGGGTCTCGGGAGCGGCAGCGCTCTTGGCGGCGTAGCCGCCCTTTGACTGTGTGTACTGGTTGTTAAATCGGTTGTTGTCTTCGTTGTAATTCTGTCGCTGCTGCTGCTGCGCGTAGCCCATCTTGCTGTCGAGGTTGACGTTGTTGCCAAGCGATCCCGAGACGGAATTGTTCGTCGTCGTATTCACGCCGTTCGTCGTGTTGATGCCGTTCAACTGATACGCCTGGCCGTTGTTCTTCAACCCTGAGATGTCGGCGTTCGCCTGCGAGGACGCCAGTAGCGCCCCGCGTTCGCCCGACTGCCAGGCGATATTTTTCGTCGTGAGATACGTGGCGAGTTGGCCGTTGGTGGTTTCTAGATTGTCGGTGGAGACGACGACGTAAACCCGCCGCGTTTCAGCCCGGCCGGCACGCAGCTTCTTGCCGGCGACTCCGGCGTCAGCCCAGTCGCCATCCTTACCCATCGCCAGTTCGGTGTTGCCGGCAGTAGCCTGGCCGCCCTTGAGCGTAAGTGACGCCGCGGGCGGTCCCGCAGGCGCAACGGCGACGGCACCGGCCGCAGGCGCCGTGGGTTCAACCGCGACCGGCGGCAGGCCGATCTCTTCGCCACCTTTGCCAACCGGCTTGCTGCTGACGAGCGGACCCAGCTCGCGCTTCTCCATCATCTCGTCAGACTTGGCTTTATCTTCCGCCTGGATCGCGCGGCTGAGTTCCTGCGTCGTCGGCAGCTTGTCCTTTTCCTTCATCGCGAACGACGCCGGCGTCGACGCGTGCTCCGGCAGCACCACGTACACTAGCACGCCCAACCCCGCCGCCAAGAGCACCACCGCCGCCACGCCCGTGAGCTGCGGCCAGCGGTTGATTTTCATCGTCGATTCAAGCTCATTCGTGCCGACGCCATCCAGCAGCACCGAACGCTCCAGATGCCCCTGCAGCGTCTCGGCCATGTCGACCGGGGCCTGCTCACGCGGGAGCGACATCATCATGGCCTTGGTGCGCCGGAGCTCTTCGAGCAACGCGCGGTGCTGCGGGTGCGTCTCGAGATGCTTCTCGATCTCCGCACGCCCGGCTTCATCAAGGTCGCCCTCGACGAAAGCACACAGCTTGGCTTCGATGTTTTCGGCGTTGTTCAACATGGCTCTATCTTCGATTCTCGAACATCACTTTTTGAAATACACTTTCAGTTCATCCCGCAGCGCCAATCGCGCCCTGAACAACCGACTCTTCAACGTTCCCAGCGGCAGGCTCAGGATGTCGGCCATCTGCTGGTAATCGAAACCGTCGATATCCCGCATCACCAGCACCGCTCGATATTCGGCATCCAATCGCCCGAGCGCGTCGAGCACAGCCTGGTCGCGCTCGCGGTCCTCGGCGCTTTGCGCCGGGTTTGTTTCGTTCGACTGCGCGACGCGGTCGATCAGCGACGACGCCTGCGTCTCATCGCCGCGGCCGTTGTTGCTCGGCGACGCATCCAGCGAAAAAGTTCGTGTCCGCTGCACCTTGCGGAGTTGGCTGATCGCCAAATTCACCGCGATGCGGAACAGCCACGTGTACGGCGACGCATCGCCACGGAAGCTGCCGACTTTTTCCAGGCCGCGGGTGAACGCTTCCTGGGTGATGTCGCGGGCCTCTTCGCGATCGCCGACGAGACGGACAACGGAGTTGAACAACCGGTCTTGATACGCGGCCACGATTTCGCCGTAGGCGCCGCGGTCGCCGCCTTGTGCCTTTTTCAGGAGGTCGATCGCGTGTCGCGATACGCCCGCCTGCGGCTGGGCATTAAAGTCGGCGTCGGATTGGGCTCCGCTGATGCTCGACATGGGATTGGACGCAAGAGCGATGAAAAAGTTCCAGAAGCCGAGCCCGCCGGCCCGGAATGGTCTTTGTGGGGAGGTGCATCCGTGCATCTCCGACTCCGCCGTTCATCATGCCCTGTGCGTGCAGGGCCGTCAATCTTATAGGACGCGGTGACGCGGCTAACATTAGTACCCCGCCCACGCCGGGGCGTTTACGACGTATGAAACTCATCCTTGCAGCCCCGCCATGATCGGTGATGATTGACCGGCATGGCCGACTCGCCGAAGAAGAAACGCAGCATCCTGATGGCCCCGCTGACGGTCTTGGTGGTGCTGGTGGCGCTCGTGCTGATCGCGTTCAACCGCGTGAACAATTTCTTCCGCCGCAAGGTGCCGCTCGATCAGCTCAAATACCCCGTGCTGGTGCTGCAGCCGAATGAAATGCTGCCGTTCGCCGAGTGGGAACCGCACCGGCTGAAGTGGTTCTCGGACAAGTCCTACCGCTCGCCGGTGAACGGAACGATCCTGATCGATTCCGAGTGGAACATTTACACGGAAGAAAACGTAGAGAAAAAGGAAAGCGAAATCGGCTGGCTCGCGCGGCGGTATCTCACGCCGGGCCTGCCCGCGCGGTACACGTTTGACGTGATCCGCAAGCACAAGACCGACCCGGTGCTGGCGATGCAAACGCTCCTCGCGCGGCCGCGCTTCAGCGATGACCCGGCGGAGAACGCCTCACTGCACGCCGAAGTCGCTAAGCAAACCACGATGGCCGGCGTGCTGGACTCGCTGAAGATTTACAAACCGATAGAGCCCGAGCCGACGACAACCACGGCTCCGACGACGGAGCCTGCCGAGATGATCGATGCAGGCCCGGAGAGGACAGAAAAGCTGCCGGGCGATATGAATTAAATTCTAGGAATCTTTACGCTCAGTGATCACCGGAAATCCACTACCGGTGTAATTTGCCAGGCGATTTCGCCGAGCCCTTGACGCTCGTATCATGATTTCAAGTATCCAAACGGATGGCAGGATAAGACTTATTAATGCAACGAGACCTAGTGGGATCACAATTATGTCTTGTTGGGTTGAGGTCCAATCGGACGGATCGGGACCACCCTTTTCGGAATATATGCTGAGCGACAACTGCATTGAATCCTCATCAGTCATCCATGCGTACCACACCCGCTCACCCGGTGTCGGGAACGGGCTGTCAGGTAGTACGCTAGGACCTTGAAGTGGATACCACACGCCGTTGTAGGCAACCCAGACCGTTGCAGTAAACAGGACGAGTGAAAGAATCGCTAGAACGTTCAACAGTCGCCGCAGCATTCGCGTGCAGTATACCCACAAGACGAGTTGCTAGTCCGGCCGACCCTTTCATTCTTTCCGAAAATTCTCAAACCGCCCAATCCGCATTACGATTGCCGCATGGCCTTCCGCACCCTTTCCGACTTTATCGCGCATCTCGAATCCAACGGCGAGCTTCACCGCGTCAAAACCCGCGTCAGTCCGATCCTGGAGATCGCCGAGATCGCCGACCGGATGAGCAAGTCGCCGGCCCCGCACGGGCACAGCGAGCGCGATCAATCGCCGGCCGGCAAACTCGGCGGGAAGGCGCTGCTGTTTGAGAACGTGGAAGGCTCGGACATCCCTGTCGCGATCAACACGTTCGGCAGCTACTGGCGCGTCTGCAAGGCGCTGGGCACCGACAATCTCGACGCGCTGGCCGGCCGCGTGCAAAACCTTGTCAAGCCGGAGGTGCCGACGACGTTGATGGAAAAGATGAAGAAGCTGCCCGACCTGATGAAGATGGCCAGCTATCCGCCGAAGGTCGTCCGCAGCGGCATCTGCCAGGAAATTGTGCTGGAGGGCGACCGCGCCGATCTGACCAAGCTGCCGATCATCCAATGCTGGCCGCTGGACGGCGATCTAAAGAGCGATCAGGTGTACGACAAAAACGCCGCGGCGGAAGCTGCGGATCGCCAGACCGGCACCGGCCGCTACATCACCCTCGCGGGGATCTACACCAACAACCCCGAAGGCACCCACCACAACGTAGGCATGTACCGCGTGCAACTGCACGGCCCGCGAAAAGCCGCCATGCACTGGCACATGCACCACGACGGCGCCCGCCACTTCCGCGCTTGGAGCGCCAAGGGCGAGAAGATGCCGCTCGCGATCGTGCTCGGCGGCGAGAGCGTGCTCCCCTACGCCGCCACCGCCCCGCTGCCGCCGACGGTCGAAGAGCTTCTCTTCGCCGGCTTCCTCAATGGCAACGGCATTGAGATGGTCCAGTGCAAGACGCAGGACATCGCCGTGCCCGCCAACGCCGAGATCGTCATCGAAGGGTACGTCGACCCGACCGAAAAACTTTACGAAGGCCCCTTCGGCGACCACACCGGCTTCTACTCGCTGGCCGACTGGTATCCCACGTTCAACGTCACCGCGATCACCATGCGCAAGGGCGCCATCTACCCCACCACGATCGTCGGTAAGCCGCCGATGGAGGACTACTTCCTCGGCAAGGCCACCGAGCGGATTTTCCTGCCGCTCTTAAAAATGCTCGTGCCCGACATCGTCGACTACTGCCTGCCGATGAGCGGCTGCTTTCACAACTGCGCCTTCATCAAGATCAAAAAGGATTACCCGCAACAGGCCCGCCGCGTGATGCACGCCATCTGGGGCGCGGGGCAGATGGCCTTCACCAAGTTCATCATCGTCGTCGACGAGCACGTCGACGTGCAGAACGAGCAGGACGTGCTGTTCCACCTCTTTGCTAACTGCGACCCGCTCCGCGACGTCGAAATCGTCAAGGGACCGCACGACATCCTCGACCACTCCAGCATCGAATACGGCTGGGGCGGCAAAATAGGCTTCGACGCGACGGTGAAACTCAAGGACGAAGGCCAGGTCCGAGTCTGGCCGCGCGAGTTGTCGATGGACGATGCGACGAAAGCACTCGTTTCACGGAAGTGGAAAGAATACGGGTTCTAAACTCACGCACCGCACGATTGAGGCGCACCCTCATGGCAGCACCGGCGGATCGACCGATTCTCGCTTACGTTCCGCGTGCAAGTCGCGGCCTTCGCTGGATTCCCCTCGCGTTCGCATCCGCAATCTTGATTGGATTGGGCGTGGCCATCCATCAATGGGGCCCGGCGATCTGGGATCAGGCGAATTACCTGCGAATTCAGCGTCGCAGCATGACGCACTCGCTGCCCGTCGGAACTGTCGTCTTCGACAACGACCGCCAGGCCGCCGCCAATCTGCTTCGCGATCCGACGCGGTATCGAACCGTCTCACCCTTCGGCGGCATCAGGCCCACTTTCACGTACCTTCCTGCGGAATATTTTTTCCCCGATTTGATCTGGAAACCGGCGTTATTCGGCAATAGCACCAATCCCGGAGACAGTGTCGTCTTTCTACACTCGCGAAAGACAAAAGACGGTACTGAACGACTGATCGCCGTTGTCTTGGACAGCGCCCATTTCGACGACGATAGCAGCGAGATCGACGCCTGCACCTACACACTCAAGCCCGGCACTTGGGAATTCGGATCACGCGTGCAATTGGAAAAAAGCTACAGCGTGCCCGTGCTGGGGTACCACTACAAAGCCAGCCAACGCGTCACGATTTACGCCGGCCAGATGGATCCGAATGACGAATCGCACTGGTCGTTTGTTTTCCAAATCGAGGATCGGCGGACCACGATGGAATTTTGGCTTGAAGACCCAACCGCCCAAAGCGGCGATACAACGCCGTGGCTAGAAACCTCGTTCCGGTCGATCGAAAACGCGCCGCTTCCCACCAAATAGCCCATTTTCCCCAAAGAATCGCGGCGTTAGAATCCGTCGGCAACTTCATAATGACCCCAAAGCTATCGCGGGGGGTCCACTCTCATACAATCCCGCTCATATGCTTCTGCTCCTCGGCAAAATGCTGATGGCATTGGCGATTATCGCGCGGCTGTATTGGCGGCCGCTGCGATCGCGGGAGATGATTCGTCGCTGGGCGGCGTCGCATCGCTACAAGGTGCTTGCGATTCGCAACTGCCGGTTTCTTCGCGGGCCGTTCGTCACCACCAAGGAGCAGGCCGTCTACCGCGTGGTGATGAAAGTGGAAGGGAACAAGGAGCGCGTCGCGTGGATCGCCTGCGGCGGACGACTGGCGGGCCTCGCGTCGCACACGTTGCTCGTGCAGTGGGAATCATAGCTGGTCGCACGAGCACTGCCCGACAAGCAAATCCATGTCATCCTGAGCGTACTCGCGAAGGATCTGCGTCAATCGTCGATCGATGCCAGATCCTTCGCGAGTACGCTCAGGATGACA
>Ga0070665_100003334_pt1 | contig 17209 bp, 14 predicted proteins | sample KBSS13metaG_FD_65862 | JGI IMG/M metagenome (GOLD analysis project Ga0070665, IMG submission 65862) | Switchgrass rhizosphere microbial communities from Kellogg Biological Station, Michigan, USA - KBS S1-3 metaG | ecosystem: Host-associated > Plants > Roots > Rhizosphere > Soil ... | reverse complement strand
GCCTCAAAGACTGGCGCCGTATCGCTACCCGCTACGACAAGCTCGCCTCAAACTTCGCCGCCTCTTGCTACCTGGCCGCTATCGTCATCTGGTGGATCTGATTGAGTCTCGATCCTAGAGTTCGTGTTGCTGGCTTTGCCGGCCGACGGCGAAAAGATGATCTTCCAATAGGCATCCGGCACGGCCACGTGATCCTTGCCGATGGTCTTTGGGTCGAGCCCGAAGATCATCAGTTCAGGTTGACGGAAAAGGGCGCGCAGCCTGCACCACGGCCCCCCCGGCACAAAGGCTGTTCTTGTTTCACGCACTCCATCCGCAAAAATGTAAAGTGGTTTCGAATGTCTACTTTAACGGAAAGGAGAACTTATTCCTGAACCGCAAGTCCTTCGATCAATTTTTGGCAAGTTTTTCCCGGAATCACCTCGTATCGCTTTCACAGTCAAGCCGGCTTATTTGGAACGGACATATGCCGAACGTATTCCCTTTGAGTGGTCTTCCGCCGAAGAGAGGGGTTAGCAATGAAGGCAGACGAGTACGACGCCAAGGCCGTGGAGATGGACGGCAAGGCCGATCAGTGCTTCAGCATTGAAGCAGCGGAAATGTACCGAGCACTTGCCGCTGAGTGGCGATATCTTCAGGCGCAGGCTATTGCTCAGGAGGCCTTTGCGGCGCAAGTGATTGGAGCCGGCGGATGATGGATGCAATCGCAAAGAGCTACGTGCTGCGCAACGATGACGGCGCTCGGCAAGAGTTCACTATTCGGCAAATCGCTCGTGACGCCGTCGAGCTGCGGTACGACGCCAGCGGCAGCAAGATCGTGATCCAGGTCGAGTTGATAGCCGGCTATGAGATCCTGAAGGCGATCGAGCGAAAGACGCGCTGTCTGAAGAAGATCGACTATTCCCGGCAGGACGTAGCAGACCTCACCGTCGAAGATGGCGGCACTCACCGGCAGCGCCGGCAATAGCTTAGCCAGCTCGGGAAACTTCGCCGTCCCGTCATTGCCGGTGCGGCTGATGAAACGCGCACGGGCGCCCACGATCCGGGCCAGCATGCGGTAGCCGTCGAACTTGATCTCATGCAACCAGCCATCACCGTCCGGCGCGGTGTCAGTTAGGGTGGCGAGCTGCGGCTCCGGCATTTCGGGCATCGGCCGGGCGCTGCGCCGGGCAACCTGGAGCTATCGATTGCGGCCCGGCTTTGCGCGTGCGGCCGGCCAGCTTCACCGTTTTGCTTTCAGATGCTTCTCGACGTCGGTGCGTATCGGCCCCACCGTCTTAACCACATCTTTGATCTGCTGCTTGGTGACGCCAGATGCGAATCCGGCGCGTAGTGACCGGCTGATCTGTGAACCCGTCAGGGTCGTAATCGCGCATGTGGGCTATCGCGGTTTGCCGCTGTCATCGGTAGGTCGTCTTCGAAGCCGCCCCAGCGATCTGGGTGCGGGTTGATCAGTTATGCCGGTCGATCCACTCCTGAATTCGCCGAACGAGGCCTGGAAGGCCTTGATCCTGCGCATCAGCCGATCCCGGCGCCATCGCATGAATGCGAGTTTCAGCGGCGACATGTCGTTCGATCCTTGATTGCTCGACCTGTTTCGCATCAGGGCTCATCGTCCGGTCGAGGACCACCTCGCTCGCCACATCGCCCTCGAGCCTTGCCTTAAAGCCGAAAATCCGGATCGCCGTGGTGGGTGAAAGTCCGATAAATTTTTGCAGCCCCGGAACACTTAATGGCTTGGGGGCATGACGTAAAAGTGCATTTGCGCATGCCTCTTAGGACAAAGGGAAAATGCCCGTCAGCAGCACGAGTAACGAAACCCAGGACGTCTTCCAGGGCGGCGGGGATGTCGGCGCCCTAATGCGGACCTTCGAATGGTCCGCCACCCCGCTGGGCGCGACGGCCGGCTGGCCTCGCAGCCTTCAGTCGATCATCCGCATGATGCTGACCTCACGCTACCAGATGTGGATGGCCTGGGGTCCGGATCTCACATTTTTCTGTAACGATGCCTACCGCCCGACCCTAGGCGTCAAATATCCCTGGGCGATCGGTCAATCCGCCAAGGCCGTGTGGGCGGAGATCTGGCCGGACATCGGCCCGCTGATCGACCATGTGCTGGAAACGGGCGAGGCGACTTACTCCGAAGGCATGCTGCTCCTGCTCGAACGCAGCGGCTTTCGGGAGGAGACCTACCACACCTTCTCCTATAGCCCGCTGTTCGACGATGCCGGCGCGATCGCCGGCATGTTCTGTGTCGTGGTCGAGGAGACCGAGCGCGTGATCAACGAACGGCGGCTGGACACCCTGCGCAAGGTCGCCCAGTCCGCCGCCGCGACGAAGACCGAGAACGACCTGTTCCGGGCCGTCACGGCGCAGTTGCAGGACAACCAGATCGACCTGCCCTTTACGCTCACCTATCTATTCGACGAGGACGGCTCGGCGGCCCGGCTGGTCGCGCGTTCGGGCATCGATGTCAACCATCCGCTGGCGACCGATATGCTCAGCATCGCCCACACCGCATGGCCGGTCGAAGGCATCGGTGGCGGCGACGCCCCAATACTTGTCAAATCCCTGAGCGACGAATTCGCCGATCTGCCGACCGGTGCCTGGGACCTGCCACCCGAGAAGGCGCTGATCGTTCCCCTGGCCCAGCAGACCCTCGAGAAGGCAGCCGCCGGCTTTATGATCGTCGGCCTCAACCCCTACCGCACCGTGGAGCAGGGCTATGAGGGCTTCGTCGGCCTGCTTGCCGGCCAGATCGCCGCCGCGCTCAGCAACGCCCGCGCCTATGAGGAGGAGCGCAAGCGCGCCGAAGCGCTGGCCGAGATCGACCGCGCCAAGACCGCCTTCTTCTCCAATGTCAGCCATGAATTCCGAACCCCGCTGACGCTAATGTTGGGGCCGCTCGAGGAGATCCTCGCAGCGCCGAACCCCGACGCCAGCGAGGTCAAATCGCACGTCGAACTGGCGCACCGCAACGGCATCCGCCTGCTGCGCCTGGTGAACAGCCTGCTCGATTTCTCGCGGATCGAGGCCGGCCGGGTCCAGGCCAGCTTCGCCCCGACCGATATCGCCGCCTTCAGCGCCGAAATCGCCTCCAGCTTCCGCTCCGCCATGGAAAAGGCCGGTCTGGAGCTCAGCATCAAGTCCCGCCCCCTGCCCGAGCCGGTCTATCTCGACCGCGAGATGTGGGAAAAGGTGCTGCTAAACCTGCTGTCGAACGCCTTCAAGTTCACCTTCGACGGCGCCGTCTCGGTCGAAACCGGCACCTCGGCGGACGGTCGATATGCCGAGATCAAAGTCAGCGACACCGGAATCGGGGTGGCCGCCGAAGAGCTGCCGCGCCTGTTCGAGCGCTTCCATCGTATTGAGGGCGCAGCGAGCCGCACCTTCGAGGGCAGCGGCATCGGCCTCGCCCTGGTGCAGGAACTGGTCAAGCTGCATGGCGGGACGATTACCGCCGAAAGCACGCTGGGCGCCGGCACCACCTTCATCATCCATCTGCCGTTCGGCGACGGTCATCTGCCCGACGACCGTCTCCGCAGGGAGTCCGCCGCGCCGCGGCCGACCAGCACAGCCGCCTTTGTCGAGGAAGCACTGCGCTGGCTGCCGGAACCGTCCGACATTACCGGAGAAGCCGGGACCGCCGCGCTGATCGCCGCCGCCCAGGACGCGCCCGGCTCTGGCCTGCGCGTGCTGCTGGCCGACGACAACACCGACATGCGCGACTATGTCTGCCGCTTGCTGGAGGCGCAGGGTTATACGGTGGAGGCGGTGGGCGACGGCGAGGTCGCGCTGGCCGCGGCGCGCGCGCAGGCACCTAACCTGATCCTGTCGGACGTGATGATGCCCCGCCTGGACGGATTCGGCCTGCTGCGCGCCATCCGCAGCGAAGCGCACCTGGCCGAAACGCCGGTGATCCTGCTGTCGGCCCGGGCCGGCGAGGAAGCCAAGATCGAGGGGCTGGATGCCGGCGCCGACGACTATCTGATCAAACCCTTCGCCGCCCGCGAATTGCTGGCCCGCGTATCGGCCAACATCCAGATGGCGCGGATGCGCCGCGAGGCCGCCCGCGAGGTGATGCGCAGTGAGCAGCGCTTCCTGATGACCCAGGACCGGCTGAGCGCCGCCCTATCGTCCGGCGGCATCGCTGTGTTCGACCTGGATATGGAGGCCAACCGCGCCATCGTCCTGGGGCCGCTGACGCGGTTTTTCGGCGTGTCGGAGGAGGACGCCGCGAACGGCCTGCCGCTCGAAGTGTTCGTGGACGGCATCGATCCGCACGACCGCAAGCGTGTCCAGGCCGCGATCAGCCGTTCAATCGGGAACAATGAGTCCTACGAAGTCGAGTACCGCGTAATCGGCGGCGATTTCCCCCGCAGGGTCCTGGCCCGCGGCGGGCTGCGCGACCTGTCGGATGGAACCCGCCGCTTCATCGGGGCGATCATCGACGTTTCCAGCGAGAAGGAGACCGAGGACGCGCTGCGCGTGCTCAACAAGGCCGGCGAAACCGTGGCGGCGGAGCTCGACCTGGACCGGGTGGTCCAGGCTGTCACCGATGCCGGCGTGGCGCTGACCGGGGCCGAGTTCGGGGCGTTCTTCTACAACGTGCTGAACGAGGCGGGCGAGAGCTACATGCTCTATACCCTGTCAGGCGTACCACGCGAGGCGTTCTCGAAATTCCCGATGCCGCGCAACACCGAGGTCTTCGCCCCCACCTTCAGCGGCGAGGCCATCGTCCGATCCGAGGACATCACCCAGGACCCCCGCTATGGCCACAATGCGCCACGTAAGGGCATGCCGGAAGGCCATCTCCCTGTCCGCAGTTATTTGGCGGTACCGGTCAAGTCGCGCAGCGGCGAGGTGCTGGGCGGGTTGTTCTTCGGCCACTCGAAGGTCGGGATGTTCAAGCCGCAGTCCGAGGCGATCATGACGGGCTTGGCCGCCCAGGCGGCCATCGCGATCGACAATTCCCGCCTCTTCCAGGCGGCGCAGCAGGAAATCCGGCAGCGGCGCCAAGCCGAGGAGAAACTGCAGGCGGTGAATACCGGGCTGGAAGAGCGGGTCGCGACCGAGGTCCGGGAACGGCTGAAGGCCGAGGAGGCGCTGCGCCAGGCGCAGAAAATGGAGGCAGTCGGGCAGCTGACCGGCGGCGTCGCGCACGACTTCAACAACCTACTAACCATCATCATCGGCGGGCTGAACACGATCCAGCGCGTGGGCGTGCAGGACAATACGCGGCTGACACGCGCGGTCGAACTGGCGATGCAGGGCGCACAGCGCGCGGCCACCTTGACCGCCCGCCTGCTCGCCTTCTCGCGCCGGCAGCCGCTGGAGCCCAAGCCGCTCGACCTCAATGTCGTGGTGCGCGACAGCACCGAGTTGCTGCACCGGACCTTGGGCGAGACAATCGAGCTGGAAGGTGTGCTGGCGCCGCGCCTGTGGGCGGTCGAGGTCGACCAGAACCAACTCGAAAGCGCCATTCTGAACCTGGCGGTCAACGCCCGCGACGCCATGCCGGACGGCGGCAAGCTGACCATCGAGACCGCCAACACGATGCTGGACGAATCCTATAGCGCGACCGATTCCGAGGTCGTGCCTGGCCAGTATGCGGTGATATCGATCTCCGACAGCGGCGTCGGCATGCAGAAGGAGGTGATCGAACGCGCCTTCGAGCCGTTCTACACAACGAAAGAAGCCGGCCGAGGCACGGGGCTCGGCCTCAGCATGGTCTATGGCTTTGTCAAGCAGTCGGGCGGCCACGTCACCATCTACAGCGAGGAGGGACAGGGCACGACCGTGAAGCTCTATTTCCCGCGCTATCGCGGCGGAACCTCGAAAACCGACGACGACGCCGGCGACAGCCTGGTGCCGCAAGGGCAGCAGGACGAGGTTGTGCTGGTGGTGGAGGATAACGACGATGTCCGCAGCTATAGCGTGATGATCCTGAACGAGCTGGGCTATGGCGTGCTGGAAGCGGGCGATGCCGACACGGCGCTCAAAATCCTCCAGCGTCCCGGGCGGATCGACCTACTGTTCACCGACGTGGTCCTGCCGGGGCGTACCGGCCGCATGGTGGCGGACGAGGCGAGGATAATCCGCCCCGAGCTTAAGGTGTTGTTCACCACCGGCTATTCCCGCAACGCCATCGTCCATCAGGGCCGGCTCGACCCTGGCGTACAATTGATCACCAAGCCGTTCACGTTCGAACAGCTCGCCGCGCGGATCAGGGATGTGCTGGACAGCTAAGCCTCCCAGCGGTCTCCACCGTCGGCGACCCAAACAAGGAGAGGGGCGAAAACTCGGGCGCATACGTGTTGATTGTCGAGCCAGACACGCAGCCCAAAACGATCTTCGTCCCATTGTCGGTTGCCGACCAAGTTGCGCGCAGCCTGCCGAGGTCTATCTTTGCGCCTAGAATGAGAGGATCGAAAGGCTGAGGGCGATGGCACAGAAATGGCGGGGTAAGCTGACGCTTTTCCGCTCTACATCTCCGCCGCGCCAACCTTTTGCGCGGCGCGCTCCAGGAGGTCGCCGACGGCCTGCGATAGATCCGCCTGGCTGTAGGGCTTGCGCAGGATCGACCAGACCCGCGCCACCCCATCCGGGACCAAGCGCTGCGCGGTATAGCCCGAGGTCAGCAGGACCGGCACGTCGGGCCGTCGCTGGGTGATCGCGTTCGCCAGTTCGACGCCGTTCATGCCGCCCGGCATGATCACGTCGGTAAAGACCAGCGCGATCGGCTCGCCGCGGTCCACCATGCTCAATGCCGCGCCCGCGTTCGTGGCCTCGATCACCTTGTAACCCAAATCCTGGAACAACGCCTTTGTCATCGCGCGCACGCCATTGTCGTCCTCGACCAATAGGACAGTCCCCTTCCCGGTTGAATGTGCTGCCGGCGTCCACACCGGTTTGGCCGCCGCTTCGATCGGATCGGTGCGGGGCAGGTGGATCGATATGATCGTGCCCTGCCCCTCGTCGCTTTCCACGGCGACGAAGCCCCCGGACTGCTTGGCAAAACCATAGACCTGGCTCAGGCCGAGACCGGTTCCCTTGCCGACCTCCTTGGTCGTGAAAAACGGCTCGAATATGCGCGACACGATTTCAGGCGGCATGCCGATGCCGGTATCGCGGACCGACACGACGACATAGTCGCCGGGCGCGGCGCCCCGGCCCGCGGCGACCGTCGGCCCGACCGCGCAGTTTTCGGTCGCCAGCGTCAGCGTGCCACCGTTCGGCATGGCGTCGCGGGCGTTGATCGTCAAGTTAAGGATCGCGGTTTCCAACTGATGCGGATCGGTGCTGCAATGCCACAAGAGCGTTTCCGTCGCGACCTTCACCTCGATCGTCTCGCCCACCGCGCGATCCAGAAGATGCTCGAATTCGGGGATCAGGTCGTTGACGCAGATGGCCTCGGTCCTCATGTCCTGGCGCCGAGAAAAAGCGAGCAGCTGCTGATTGAGCTTGGCGCCGCGGGCCACGCCCTGACGGGCGGCATCCAGCAGCGCGATCGCCCGCTCGTCCTTCGCCGATCGGCGATAGATCAGATCGAGGCTGCCGCCGATAATCATCAGCAGGTTATTGAAATCATGGGCGATGCCGCCGGTCAGCTGGCCTACGGCCTCCATCTTCTGGGCCTGGCGCAGCTGCTCCTCGACCGTCTTGCTTTCGGTGATATCGGAAATGACGCCGGCGATGCGCACCGGCCGGCCGGCATTGTAATAGGTGCGCCCTTTGATATGGACCCAGCGGATGGCGCCATCGCCGGCGCGGCGGATGCGACGTTCGATATCGATCGATCCTCCGGTCTCGGCATCGGCGAAAGCCTTGGCGACGGCGGCGCGGTCTTCGGCGATAAATTGCCGTAATGCCGCGCGCAGGCCGAACGCGGCGACACTCTCGCTATATCCGAATATCTCATTATAGCGGAACGACCGCCGCGACGTGTCGGTCACCAGGTCGAAATCCCAGCTTCCCATCCCGGCGGCATCGAGCGCGACGCTGAGACTATCCTCTGCGCGATTGCGCTCTTCGATTTCGCGGGCAAGCAGCGCGTTGGCGGCGGCCAACTCGTGACTTCGCCTCAGCGTGCGGGTCAGATCGGTTACGATCGCACATAGAATGCCCTGACCACCCTCCTCGACCGTAAGGCCGGCCAACGAGACGTTGACCGGCACTTCGCCGCCCTGGCGTAAGCGCAAGGTAAATTCGGCGGACATGCCGCCGTGCTCCCGCGTCATCAGGGCGCGGAGCGCAGCGCGCTCGCTCTGGTCGAAAAACTCCTCGATGGTTTGCCCGATAATCGTCTCGCGCCGGGCCTCGACAATCGAGGCAAAACGCTGATTGCAATAGAGCACGATGCCGTCTTCGCTGAAGGTGACGGCGCCTTCCTGCATCTGCTCGACCAGCACGCGGTACGGCCGGTCGGCATTCTCGAGTGTGTAAACCTTCTGTCCGTCGGGGCCGCCGACGACCACGGCATCGACTTCGCCGTGACGGATCGCGTCGAGCGTTTCCTCGGCCTCGCGCAACCGCGCCCTGAGGGATGCTATCTCCTCGGCGGGAGGCCGGCCATCGATGTCGGTTTGCCGAGTCATGAGCCTTAACGACCGCTCGGTTCAACGCGGACAAGATCCAGACCCGCAAGCACGCGCTCTTCATCGGACAGATCACCGATGATCCGCCGCAGCGGCTCCGGCAATATCTTGACCAGCGTAGGGGTCGCGACGACCTGCAATTCCCGCGTGGCCTCGGGATTCTGATACACGTCGACAACCTCGAGGTCATAGCGGCCCTGCAAATTCTCTTCGCAGATCCGGCGCATATTCTCGATCGCGCGGGTTGAGCGCGCCGTCGTGCCGGTGATGAACAGACGCAGTTTATACCGGGTGGGATCGTCCGGCGGCGGCGGGGCGTCGCTTGTCATGTCATTGCCCCTTCGGCCTGATATCCAGCCCTACCAGAACACGTTCGGTGTCCGACAGGGTGCCGATAATGCGCTTGATCGGCGGCGGCAGTCTGCGCACCAGCGTCGGCACGGCGACGATCTGATCGCCCTCGGCGAGCTGCGGCGTCACCAGCAGATCGATGACATCGATCGTGTAGCGGCCAGCCAGATTCTCCTCGCAGATACGCTTTAGGTTCGCGATCGCGGTCAGCGATTTCGGCGTCTGGCCCGCGACATACAGTCGAAGGTTGTATTTGCCGGCGACCGCCTCTTCGTGAGGCAGGCCATCATCAATTTTGCCACTCATTTCCTAATGTCCCGGCGCTGCGCCATCGTCACCCGGTCCGCCTCCAGCGCACGCTCGCGTGCTTCCTCCTGTTCGATCAGGGTAGAGACTTCGCTCTCCTCGGATTCGAGCGCCGCCATCAACTCGGCCACCTGCCGTTCGGTCGCGGCGCGACGGCGCGCCAATTCGCGGCGGCGCCGTTCTATGCCTTGCCGTCGCACCAGTTCCTGTTCGCGATCCCGCGCCTCCTGCGCCGCGCGGGCGCTACCGGTCAGGACACCATCGTGGCCGAGATAGGCATCGATCATGTCGATCCCATTGTCGGTCAGGCGATATTCGCGCAGTTGCTTCGAGTGGTTCATGCCGCGCGATTTCAGCAGGTACAGTACCCGGTTGCGCTCGCCGCTCGCCTCCACATCGCGCAGCGATATCCAGCAATCCATCAGTGACGAAACGCTGCGCTCACCTTCCTCCATCATATCGGCAGTCGCCGACAGGCTGGTGAACACCGCAGTGATGCCCTTGGTCTTGCAGATATCCGCCAACCGCACGAGCGTGGCATGGATCTCGGTGGAGGGACCACGGAAGGCCGAAATCGGATCGACCACCAGGACCGATGGCGCAAACCGCTCGATATCCCGGTTCATTCGGGCCAAATGCATCTCAAAGCCGTAAAGGCTGGGACGCGCCGCCTCGAAACACAGCATGCCGGATTCCACATAGGAACGAAGGTCGATCCCGACCGACTGCATGTTGCGGACGATCTGTTCAGGCGATTCCTCGAAGGCAAAATACAGCGCCCGTTCGCCCCGCGTGCAGGCAGCGAGGACAAACGATCCGCCGAAAGTCGATTTTCCGCTGCCCGCCAGGCCCGATATCAGGACGCTCGACCCGCGATAGAAGCCGCCTTTGCCTAGCATCTCGTCCAGGCCCGGCACGCCGGTCGCGACAGCCTCATCCGAAACCGGGTGCCCCAGACCGGCCGAAGTGATGGGCAGGACGCTGATGCCCTCATCGTCGATCAGGAAGGGATATTCATTGGTGCCGTGAGCAGAGCCGCGATATTTGACGACGCGCAGTCGACGCGTCGTCACCTGCTCCTGCACCCGGTTATCCAGCAGGATCACGCAGTCGGAGACATATTCCTCGATGCCATAGCGCGTCAGCTGTCCGCCGCCGCGCTCCCCGGTGATAACTGCGGTGACGCCCTTGTCCTTCAGCCAGGCGAATAGCCGGCGCAGTTCGGCGCGCAGAACAGCGGTATCGGTGAGACCCGAAAACAGCGCCTCGATTGTATCCAGGACCACGCGCTTGGCACCGACCGAATCGATTGCGTAATTCAGCCGGACGAACAGCCCTTCCAGGTCGTATTCACCGCTCTGCTCGATCTCGGCCCGCTCGATCCGCACATGGTCGATGGCGATCTTCTTCGCGGCGACCAGTTCGTCGACTTTATAACCGAGCGAAGCGACATTGGCCGACAGGTCGACCGCGCGCTCCTCGAAGCTCATGAATACGCCATGCTCGCCATACTGGGCCGCGCCATTGACCAGGAAGGTCATGGCGAAAAGCGTCTTGCCGCACCCAGCCGCGCCACACAGCAACGTCGGCCTGCCGGTCGGCAAGCCGCCAAGCGTGAGTTCGTCTAGGCCACTGATCCCGGTAGGTGTCTTCGCTAGATGCTGCGTCTCGCTGATTAAATCACCGATGCTCATCATTCATTTCCCATGCAATACCAATCGTGACGGTCGCGAGAGGTGCGATCCGTTCGAAATTGAAGCTGTTACAAGGCGGTAACCAAATCCTTTTCTGCGCCTTGCCTGCGGCCGATCGAATGTCTCAAAAATCCGTATTTGAGATGCTGAATAATCCGCCTCGACGCGATTCAGTTCCATCGTTCCGCAGGGACGTCGCCCCGCCGAACTCGGCCCGATAAAGCTGAAACCTGGACACGCGCGGACAGCGTCGCCGGGACGCCGCCGGCGCGGCGATCGAGGCCCGTCAGGAACAATGGCGTCCGGCTTTTCGATTATCGCTCAACGGGCTAGCTTGCCTCGCGACCCAGGTAAAGGCACCCAGCGAGGCGCGTCCGAGCACCAACTGGCCGGTTCTGCCCGCGACCTGTTTCGCCCACGCTCGTCAGCTGAATTGGCGTGTTGCCTCCGCGCTTTTATGGCGAGAGCGAAAGCATCCGGCGGCGTGCTCCTGGACGACCAGCAGTCGCGCAAAAGCCCGCGATAATCGCCTGCCGCCATTCGGCGCGCCAGATTAAGGCCGGTTGACGCGAAGCCGGAGAAAATCGGCCTCGGGCCATCGCGACGCGCGATACAGCGAAGCGAATAGGACTTCCGCGATCTCCCGCTGGGCTGGCGCCCGCCGCAGCCGCATCGCACGCCCGTAAGGCGAGAAGCCATTGTTCGGCGCGCGGCTCACGCGGGAAGAGACTCCTTGGAAACCGGCCGGATTCGGGGAGGGCGGCGAGCCGGCGCAGGGTCACGATCCGGCGATCCAGTCCGGCCGTATAGTCCGGCACGAAGCGCGCGCGGACGGGACCGCCAGCAGTGTGCCGCCCTTGACGATCGCTAGGGCTCGTGCCGTGAACGCCCCCCTCGCCAAGGAACGAATTCGCTGCATCGATCGCCGCGCGCGCGGTTCACGTGTGAGACACAGCGGCGACCAATTCAGGCAGGGGGCGCTCGGGCCGGTCTGTCAGCCCGATGACGGACGCTGCAAGGCGCGCGGCGAATGCGTAGGTCCATGCCTCGGGAACGCAGGCGGAATCGGCGATCAGCGTCCCACCGAACCGCATGCCGCTCTGCCTCATGAACAGCGACACGGCGCATCGCGCGTGCTCCGGCTATCAGCTCTGGAATTCAGACTTCTCAGATTCCTGATACTGGCGCCAACGCGTATCTTCAGTCTCGAAGAGATCCTTCCAGTCGTCTAGCCGTCGGGAGTTCATGTCGGGCTGCGAACGATCGACGTCCATATCGCGTCCTTGCGAAAAGCACTCGATATACTGTCGTCGCCGAACCCGCTGAGGACAATACGCGGCCGCGGCTATTCGCTGGATGTGGAACACGGTCCTCTTCCGAACGATGCGCCATAGCCCCGCACGTCAGGAAAGCGGCGCAGGCTGGCGCAAAGCGCCAACCGGCATTCTTGAAGAGCTGGAACACTGAGCGCCCGATCCCTCCGTCCACAGGATCGTTCTGCCCCGTAATCCAACGACCTCGGTCCGAAACGAGAAGCGCCACCCGCCGCCTCCGCCACGTTCTGAGGGTCAAGGGCGGCGAGCCAAATGCTCGCCCCGGGCCGGCCCTCATCTCCTGTCCCGATCCTGAATCATGTGGTCAGGCTTTGATCGCCGGACAGGACCGGCTGGCGCGGTCCCGACCGGGTTTTGGGGTACCACTGAATGCCGGGCAATCCGCAGAGCCATCAGGATCGCAGCGCATCCTCGGCCCCCAGCCGCCAGGCGTCGTTCCTGCCGCCTAGGCGGGTGCTCGTGTGCGCGGTTTCGTTTCCCCCGTCGAGTCAGTTTCGAGGTTCTCCACCTTACTTGTCGTTATCGGCTGATCTGAATGAGTCGAGACCGGAAAGGGCTTTTGGTACCCCTGCGGAGCCTCTCAATGGCTTCCACGACTTCGGTAACGTCTGGTTCTTCGTTCATCGCTTGCGCTCCTCCAAACCAGGTCACGAAAACCGATGGCGAAGACTAGTTTTTGTGAGGATCGGTTTCAATATCGTGCGGAAGATTTTCAGACCGTCTGCGCCGCTCAAGCCGAGCCCGGCCCTAGGCTGAGAACCTATATATCCTTTTGATATAGTTTGATAAAGTAAGGTCTTGCGTGGGTTTGAGCAGGAGCGGTGATGTCGCGTCATCTGTTTCGGCTTGGGCGGCGATTGAAACCTCATCTTCCGCACGGCAAACCGGGCAAGCCGCGGGTCAACGACCGGATGGTGATCTCCGGCATCCTGCAAATTCTCAAAACGGGGGGCCGCTGGCGCGATGTGCTTGAAGCCTACGGTCCGCCGACAACGGTCTACAACCGTTATAATCGCTGGTCGCAACGCGGTATCTGGCAGCGCCTGTTCGAGAAGATCGCGGCATCCGGGCCGGTGCCCAAGGAACTGTCGATCGATAGCACTCATGTGAAGGCGCATCGCTCGGCCGCCGGTGCAAAAAGGGGGAGTACGAAGAGGCGATCGGCCGCTCGCGAGGCGGCCGGACCTGCAAAATCCATTGTCTGGCCGATGATCGCGGCCGACCGGTCGCAATCACGCTGACACCGGGATGCAGAAACCCTGAGAACCTGGCTGGCAGAGCGCAATGTCAGGGCCGTTCAATATCGCCGATATCACCATGGCCGTTCCTTTGCTCGGCGCCGTATCGCCGTTCGGCCGCCTCAAAAACTGGCGCATTGCTACGAGATACGACCGCCACGCTCAGAACTACCTCGCAGCTATCGCTCTTGTCGCCGTCGTCTCCGAGTGGACTAAATGACTCCCCTACCTAGGCCGCACTGCTGGCGATCTCGTCGGAGATCAGGGGGTTTCCTTCGGCTTTTGTGGCATCGCGAAAGGACTTGATCTCGTCAGATTGGCCTCTTCCGCGCAGGCATAGTGCCAAAACTCAAGGGGCTCGCGGGCACTCCAGCGCGGATCGCCGGGATAGATAGGCAGGGCGCAACGGCGGCACACAAGCTGCTCTTCTTTCACTGAAAATCTCAGCACGAGCTGTGATGCGCATGGGCTTACATACGACGGAACGCACAGTTTATTCCTGTGGCTCAGAGCCCTCAATAACTCTTTCGGGAAGTTTTCCCGGAAATCCGCTCACGCCGCTTTCACAGTCATGCCGGTGTATTGGAACGGATGTCTGCCGCGCGTTTTCCCTCTAAGCGGCCTCCTGCCGCAGAGATTGGTGTAGCGATGATCGCAGACGAGTACGGGGCTAAGGCTGTGGAGATGGACGGCAAGGCCGATCAGTGCTTCAGCATTGAAGCGGCGGATATGTACCGAGCGCTTGCCGCTGAGTGGAGACACCTTCAGGCGAAGACCATTGCTTGGCAGCAGCGAACCGCCCCTTGTGCGGTAATCCCAAGCAGTTAGCGAATGGCAGAGTGAGAAATCGGCGAATCCGGCTATAGTTGGAAGTGGGTGCCGGTGTCGGAACCGGCACCCAGTCCTGTAGACCTTGCCCGGCGCCTTCGCGTGCCGGGCTTTTTTTAGTCGTAATTTACGGCCTTTCTCGTACGATGTACGCGGCCGCGACGGTCGTCCACGATAAAATCCCTGACACGCCGTTTATTTCAATTTGTGTTGCAGTCTGGCACCGCTTCGGCCCGCCAATGATGCCGGCCAGACCCTTCGCTCCCAAATTTCGGGGGCAGTTTCGCGGTTTCGCCAAATGCGGTCTGAGACCCGTGCTAGTGTCGTGCCGCCTGCTCGACCTTCTCTCTGAGCTGGGGCGTCGGCTGATCGGCTGGCTTGGCCTCAACCTTCACCGGGGCCAAGCCCTCCTCCTTCTTAATCCCCAACTGGTCGGCGGCCTTCTTGGATACGTCGACGACCCGTTCCTTGGGAACAGGCCCGCGGTCATTGATTTTGACGTCGGCAGTCTTCCCGGTTTTCAAATTGGTCACCTTGGCCTTGGCGCCGAGCGGCAGCTTGCGCGACGCCGCGGTCATCGCGCTCTGGTTCATGCGCGCGCCGCTCGCGGTTTTCTTCCCCTGCAGGCGATCGCTGTAAACGGATGCCTTGCCATGCTGTTCGGCCGTACCCTTGTCCTGTGCAGATACGTCGGAACTCCAGCACAGCCAAGCGGCGGCTATGGCAAAAATAAATGGGCGCATGTGCAAATCCTTCGATCGATGGCGCCAACAGGTAGGTCACCAAACGGCAACGCGGGGATCGCGGATTCGTTCTTCCTTGCCGAATGTATTCTGGACTACCACAATAGGATAATTGAGTATGAGAACTGACATTTTTCTCGCGAAATGAGAGATGACAGCCACTCGTCTAGATTATAGTCAAGATATACTTTTCGATCGCGCTGTCTTGGCATCAGCCCCTTGCTACAGGCAATCTTGATGCCGCTCCGTCCCCTTCAACCGAGCCAGACTGCCGCTCATCCGGTGCGCGCCGTGCCGGATCCGCACTCGCATCCGCATCCGCCGACACGAACCGAGAGGAGTCGAACGAATATTTTCTGGGAGCCTTCATCGAGATCTTCTTCGCGACGGCCCGAAATTGGGAGCCCCGCCTGTCCCCATGCGAGGAGGAGCAGGCGGGACCGAGGTGGGCTTGCCCGCCTCTCGTTTTAAACGCCGCGCTCGGCGTTTGGTTTCGACACGGGCTCGAGGCGGCCGCGGGTGTTATTGATGCCGCGGGTGTTATTGATGTTGATCGGGCGCGGGGCCGGGCTCACGTGCGGGCTGGCCAGCCGGATGCGCATGCTCCGGTGCGGCCTTTGCATCGGGAGCAGGCGCCGGGTGAGGCGCAGCTGGATGCGGTGCCGCACGGTGCGCGGCCGGGCGTTCGCCGGCCGGTGCGCCAGCGGCGGTGCCGTTAGGGCGCTCTGCCGGGGCACGGCGGGTCGGGGCGCGCTTCGCCTCTGCGGCGGCGGGCTTTTCACCCTCGGCCTTGGCGGTGGGTTTCTCCGGAGCCGGCTTGGCGCCGGCCTGGGCCCTCTCCCTGGCTGCGGGTGCGCCCTCAGGCGTGGCGCCGGCGGGACCTTTCTCCCTGGCTTCCGTTCCGGCGGGGCCTTTGGCATCCGCCCGGCCGCCGCCGGCGCGGATGGCGGCGGAATGCTCGGCGCCCGGACCTGCGGCCTTGGCCTGGACGACGCCGGGCCCCTTGAAGTCGCCGGGCTTGGCGGTCGCAGCTACGGCGGGCTTGCCATGGTTGGCCGCTGCGCGCAGCTCCGGGTTACCCTTAGCCGCATCGAGATGCGCGGTCTGCTCAGCGGTGCGCTCCTCGTGCTTTTCGCGGGCGGCGGCTTCCTGCTCTGCGGTGGCGCGTGCCTGGACGCCGCCAGCGCCGTTGAAGGCCGCGCCGCCCGGGCGGTTGTTGATCACCGTCTTGTTGTAGACGTTTGTGACATGGGTGTTGCTGATATTGGTGACCGCCCGGTTATAGGCAAAATGGTCCCCGTCCCAGCGTCCGCCCTCGAAGCCGTTCCCGCCATAGCCGAAGCCGTAATTGATGCCGCCATAGAAGCCGACATGCGGTCCCCAATAGCCGGCATGGAAGCCGTAGACACCGCCTTCGAAGCCCCAATAGGGCGGAGTCCACAGCACGCCGACCCGGGGCGGGCGTACCCAAGTGCCGGGCACCCAATAATAACCGCCGTCTTCTTCATAGGCCCAATAGCCTGGCGTCCAGATGAAGCCTTCTTCAGGAATCGGCGGCTGGACATAGACCGGGATCGGCGGCGGGGCGATGCCGACGCTGATACTGATCGCAACCTGAGCCTGCGCCGCCGGCGCAAAAGCCAGGGGAGCGGTTATCGCTAAGCCCAATACGACTGGGATGTAATAGGGAGATACGCGCATTCGGATCCTCCATCTGGTTGGGCACGCGTGCCCGTGAGCGAGCTCGAAAATCCAAACGTATGACCGGTCGTTTTGGGCCTTTCCGCTACATTAACTCCTTGTAATCATGGCCGGCAGGCTTATCGCCCGATATCGTTCACTACTCCTCTCGGCGAACCGGTGAGCGACTTCACCGATGTCCGGCCCGAAATCCAGCACCGAGACGATACAAGCATGCTGATCCCGCGGCGCCACTGACAGGAGGCTCGCTCAGTCCGGCCTAACATGCTTCGTGCAATTAGGGGCACCGGCTCGCAACCCCTGACGATCAGGCCATGTCATTCCGCACTTTCGGAATAAAGAAAGGAACCTGCCTCACCAAACGCGGATCAGTAACGCGCAGTGGCGGCACAAGGCTGCTCTTCTTTCACGGAAGCC